>Ga0209641_10000030_pt1 | contig 91088 bp, 76 predicted proteins | sample RifCSP16_1_FD_184022 | JGI IMG/M metagenome (GOLD analysis project Ga0209641, IMG submission 184022) | Soil microbial communities from Rifle, Colorado - Rifle CSP2_sed 16_1 (SPAdes) (version 2) | ecosystem: Environmental > Terrestrial > Deep subsurface > Rock core/Sediment | place: Rifle... | reverse complement strand
GCGCCTTTTCGGCGGCGAGCGCCGCGCGCGCCAGCTGCCAGCCGCCCGCGACGACGCCCATCAGCTTGAGGAACGGCACCGCGCCCGCGAACGCGGCGCGCGGATCCTTGCCGGCGCCCGCGACGATGAATTCCACGCACTCGGCGACCGCCTGCGCACCCGCCGCGAGCCGGCTTCGAAGGGCCTGGATGTCCCTGTTGCCCGAGCGCGCCAGCTCGGCATCGAGCTTGTTCAGCTGCGCGATCCATACCTTCGCCGTCGCCCCGCCTTCGCGCGCGATCTTGCGGCCGACCAGGTCGCCCGCCTGGATCCCGGTCGTGCCCTCGTAGATGGTGGTGATGCGGGCGTCGCGCAGGTGCTGTGCGGCGCCGGTTTCCTCGATGAATCCCATGCCGCCGTGAACCTGGATGCCGAGCGAGGCGATCTCGATCCCGGTCTCGGTGCTCCAGCCCTTCACCACCGGGATCATCAGGTCCACGAATGCCTGGCTGCGCGCGCGCGTCTCCTTGTCCGGATGGCGCTGCGCGGTGTCCATCGCGGCTGCGACCACGTAGGCCAGGGCGCGCATCGCCTCGGTCTGCGATTTCATCAGCATCAGCATCCTGCGCACGTCCGGGTGGCGGATGATCGGCACCGTCTTGCCGCCTTCCACCAGGTCCCTGCCCTGCAGCCGCTCCCTGGCGTACGCGAGCGCGCGCTGGTACGCGCGCTCGGAGATGGAGACGCCCTGCAGGCCGACGCCGAAGCGCGCCTCGTTCATCATGACGAACATGTAGGCGAGGCCCTTGTTCTCCTCGCCGACGAGGTAGCCCACCGCGTTGTCGAACACCATCACCGCGGTCGGGCTCGCGTGGATGCCGAGCTTGTGCTCGATCGAGGCGCAAACGGCGCCGTTGCGCTCGCCGAGCGAGCCGTCGGGCTTCACCAGGAACTTCGGCACGATGAAGAGCGAAATTCCCTTCACGCCCTCGGGCGCGTCGGGGGTGCGCGCGAGCACCAGGTGCACGATGTTCTCGGCGAGATCGTGCTCGCCGTAGGTGATGAAAATCTTCTGCCCGGTGACGAGGTAGTGCTCGCCGTGGCGAACCGCGCGCGTCTTGACGAGCGCCAGGTCGGTGCCGGCCTGCGGCTCGGTGAGGTTCATGGTGCCGGTCCAGGCCCCTTCGGCCATCTTGCCGAGGTAGGTCTTCTGCAGCGCCTCGGAGCCGCAAAGCTCGAGCGCGTGGATCGCCCCTTGCGTGAGCAGCGGGCAGAGCGAGAACGACATGTTGGCCGAGCAGAGCATCTCCTCGACCGCGGTGGCGACGAGTTTCGGCAGGCCCTGCCCGCCCCACTCGGGGCGCACCGGCAGCGCGCCCCAGCCGCCTTCGACGTAGCGCCGGTAGGCGTCCTTGAATCCTTTCGGCGTCGTGACCGAGCCCTGGCTCCATTTGGAGCCTTCTCGATCTCCTGAATAATTAATAGGATCAAGAACTTCTGTTCCGAACTTCGAAGCTTCCTCGAGGATCGCATCGACCGTGTCCGGAGTCGCGTCCTGATAGCCCGGCAGCCGGGCCAGCTCGGCGAGGCCTGCCAGCTCGTTCAGCACGAAGCGCATCTCCTTGAGCGGGGCGGCATAGGCGCTCATTTCTTCAGCTCCTCGACGAGTTGCGGGACGATCTGGAACAGATCTCCCACCACGCCGTAATCGGCGACCTGGAAAATCGGCGCCTCCTCGTCCTTGTTGATGGCGACGATCACGCGGCTGTCCTTCATGCCCGCCAGATGCTGGATCGCGCCGGAGATGCCCACCGCGATGTACAAGTCGGGGGCCACGATCTTGCCGGTCTGGCCCACTTGCCAGTCGTTCGGCACGAAGCCCGCGTCCACCGCGGCGCGCGAGGCGCCCATCGCCGCGCCGAGCGCGTCGGCAAGCGGCTCGAGCACCTGCCTGAAGTTGTCGCCCGAGGCCATTCCGCGCCCGCCCGAGATGATCACCTTGGCCGAGGTGAGCTCGGGACGCTCCGATTTCGAGACCTCGCGGCCGACGAACGACGACAGGCCGCTGTCGGCGGGCACCTGGACGTTCTCGACCGCGCCGGAGCCCCCGGACGCGGCGACCGCGTCGAACGCGGTGGTCCGCACCGTGATCACCTTCACGGAGTCCTTCGATTTCACGGTGGCGAGGGCGTTGCCGGCGTAGATCGGGCGCACGAACGTGTCGGCGTTCTCGACCGCCACGATTTCCGAGACCTGCTGCACGTCGAGCAGCGCCGCTACCCGCGGCATCACGTTCTTGCCGTTCGAGGTGGCGGGAGCGAGGATGTGGGTGTACTCCTTTGCGATCGAGACCACCAATGCCGCCACATTCTCCGCCAGGTGATCGGCGAGCTGCGGCGCGTCGGCGTGCAGCGCCTTGGCGACTCCGGCGACGCTCGCCGCAGCCCTGGCCGCCTCGCCCGCCTGGTGCCCGGCGACGAGCACGTGGATCTCGCCTCCCAGCTTTTGCGCCGCCGCGACCGTGCTGAGCGTCGCCTTCTTGACGCTCCTCCCGTCGTGCTCCGCGACGACCAGGATCGCCATCGCTAGATGACCTTGGCTTCGTTGCGCAGCTTGTCGACCAGCGCCTTGGCGTCGGGCAGCTTGACCCCGGCCTTGCGCTTGGAGGGCTCGGCGACCTTGAGCGTGGCGAGCCTCGGCGCAACGTCCACTCCCAGGGTTTCTGGTTTCACGATCTCGAGCGATTTCTTCTTCGCCTTCATGATGTTCGGCAGCGTTACGTAACGCGGCTCGTTCAGCCTCAGGTCGGTGGTCACGACCGCCGGCAGCCTGACCGAGACGGTTTCCAGGCCGCCGTCCACCTCGCGCGTCACCTCCGCCCTGCCGTTCGCGACCTTCAGCTTGGAGGCGAACGTCGCCTGCGGCCAGCCGAGCAGCGCGGCGAGCATCTGTCCAGTCTGGTTCGAGTCGTCGTCGATCGCCTGCTTGCCCATGATCACGAGCTGCGGGCTTTCCTTCAGGCAGACCGCTTTCATGAGCTTCGCGACCGCGAGCGGCTGCAGCTCCGCGTCCGATTCGACCAGCACGGCGCGGTCGGCGCCGATCGCAAGCGCGGTGCGCAGCGTCTCCTGGCAGGCGGATGGACCACAGGAGACTGCCAAGATTTCGGTGGCCACGCCGGCCTCCTTGAGGCGCACCGCTTCCTCGATCGCGATCTCGTCGAACGGATTCATCGACATCTTGACGTTGGCGGTCTCGACGCCGGTGCCGTCGGCCTTGACGCGCACCTTGACGTTGAAGTCCACCACGCGCTTGACGCTGACCAGGACTTTCATTCGGGATCGGGATCCGGAAGCCGCCGGCGATTATAAGGTGGCGTCGCCGCCCGCGTCGAACGACGCTGCGTTTGAAACATCGCCCGTGCGACAATCCGCATCCGCAATGGCGCGACCCCGCAAACCGATCCGCAGCGATCTCGCGTGGTCCACGGTCGACCGCATCGTGGTCCGTGGCAAGGACCTGCCCGGCGAGATCATCGGCCGGCTCAATCTCGGCGACATGGCGTTTCTCGAGCTGACCGGACGAACGCCGGGCGCGGCGGAGTCGAAGATCTTCAACGCCATGGTGGTGACCCTGGTCGAGCACGGCGTGACGCCGAGCGCACTCGCCGCGCGGCTCACGTACCTGGGAGCGCCCGAGGCGATGCAGGCAGCGGTGGCGGCGGGCCTGTGCGGGCTGGGGAGTGTGTTCGTCGGCTCGACCGAGGGCTGCGCGAGGATGCTTGCGGAGGCCCTGCCCGATCCGAAATCGAGCGCCGACCTTGCCGCGCTGGCGAAGCGCGTCACGGCGGAGACCAGGAGAATTCCGGGACTGGGCCACCCCTTGCACAAGCCGGTCGATCCGCGGGCGGTGCGGCTCTTCGAGCTGGCGCGCGAGACCGGCCACTACGGAAAGTACTGCGAGCTGATCCAGGCGATCGGCGCGGAGAAGAAACTTCCGGTCAATGCAACGGGCGCGATCGCGGCGCTCGCCTGCGAGCTGGGCTTCGACTGGAAGCTGTGCCGCGGCCTGGGCGTGATGGCGCGGGCGGTGGGCCTGGTGGGCCACCTGCTCGAGGAATCGCGCCAGCCGCTCGCCGAGGAAGTGTGGCTGCGCACCGAGGAAGAGGCCTCGGAGCATCTCAAGCCGAAGAAATGAACCCGGGGCGGGACAACCATCCCGAGCTGCGCGACGCGGTGCGCGCACTCTGCGCGCAGTTCGGCTCCGATTATTGGCAGAAGACCGATGAAGCGCGCGCCTATCCGGAAGCCTTCGTCGAGGCTCTCACGAAGGCGGGCTGGATGTCGGCGCTGATCCCCGAGGAGTACGGCGGATCGGGCCTTTCGCTCACCGAGGCGACGGTGATCATGGAGGAAATCACCCGCTCGGGCGGCAACGCCGGCTGCTGCCACGGGCAGATGTACAACATGAACACCCTGCTGCGCCACGGCTCCGATGCGCAGAAGACGAAATACCTGCCGAGGATCGCCTCGGGCGAGCTGCGGCTGCAGGCGATGGGGGTGACCGAACCCGGCGCAGGCACCGACACCACGAGCATCAAGACCACCGCCGTGCGCAGCGGCGACCGCTACGTCGTCAACGGCCAGAAAGTCTGGACCTCGCGCCTGCAGCACTCCGAGCTGATGATCCTGCTCGCTCGCACGACTCCGCTCGCCGAAGTGAAGAAGAAATCCGACGGCATGTCGATCTTCCTCGTCGACGCGAAGGGCGCGATCGGCAGGGGGCTGGACGTGCGGCCGATCCGCAACATGGTGAACCACGAGACCAATTCGGTGTTCATCGACAATCTCGAGATCCCTGCCGAGAACCTGATCGGCGAAGAAGGCAAAGGCTTCCGCTACATCCTCGACGGCTTGAACGCCGAGCGTATCCTCATCGCCGCCGAGTGCATCGGCGACGGCTACTGGTTCGTCGAGCGCGCGACGAAGTACGCGGGCGAGCGCGTGGTGTTCGGCCGCCCGATCGGCCAGAACCAGGGCGTCCAGTTCCCGATCGCGGAGAGCTACATGGAAATCGAGGCGGCGAACCTGATGCGCTACAAGGCGGCGGCGCTGTTCGACGAGCACCGGCCCTGCGGCGCCGAAGCCAACATGGCCAAGCACCTCGCCGCGAAGGCCTCGTGGGAGGCCGGCAACGTCTGCCTGCAGACGCACGGCGGCTTCGGTTTCGCCGCGGAGTATGATGTGGAAAGAAAATTCAGAGAGTCGCGGCTGTATCTCGTCGCTCCGATCTCCACCAACCTCATCCTTGCCTACCTAGCCGAGCACGTGCTCGGATTGCCGCGCTCCTTCTAGTTCGCGCTGCAGCCGCGCCGAGATCGCCTGCTCGGGCTCGGGCCGGCCGAGCAGGTAGCCCTGCGCCTGGTCGCAGCCGTGCGCGCGCAGGAACGCGAGCTGGCGCTCGGTCTCGACGCCCTCGGCGACCACCTCGAAGCCGAGGTTGTGCGCGAGATCGATGATCGCGCGCACCAGCACCTCGGCGCTCTGTTCCTCGCCGAGCTTGCGCACGAACGAGCGGTCGATCTTGAGCGCGGTGAGCGGAAAGCGCGTCAGGTAGCTCAGGCTCGAATAGCCGGTGCCGAAGTCGTCCACCGAAACGCGCAGCCCCGCCTCGCGCAGGCCGGCGAGGACGCGGCTCGCCTCCTCGGGATCCTCCATCAGGTAGCCCTCGGTGATTTCCAGCTCGATGTGGCGCGGATCGACGCCCGCCGCGTGGGTGATGGTGCGCACCGAGCGCGCGAACTGCCTGTCGCGGAACTGCCGCGGCGAGATATTGACCGCCACCGAGAGCGGCGCGGCACCCCGTTCCTGCCACACGCGCAGCTGGCGGCAGGCCTCGTGCAGCACCCACTCTCCCACCGGGACGATCAGGCCGGTTTCCTCCAGCACCGGGACGAAGTCGTTCGGCGCCACCAGCCCGCGCACCGGGTGCTGCCAGCGCAGCAATGCTTCCACGCCGCGCAGCTCCAGGGTCCTGGCGTCGAACTTGGGCTGGTAATGCAGCCGGAACTCGTCGCGCTCGAGCGCGTGCCTCAGCTCGGCCGCGAGCCGCATGCGGGACGCGGCGCGCCGGTTGAGCTCGGCGGTGAAAAAGCAGAAGGTGTTGCGCCCGGACTCCTTGGCGCGGTACATCGCGGCGTCGGCGTGCTTGAGCAGCGTCTCGGCGTCCTCCCCGTCGTCCGGGGTGAGCGCGATGCCTATGCTCGCCGAGACGAAGGCTTCCTGCCCGCGCAGGTCGAACGGCGCGGCGAGCGCGGCGATCAGCTTGCGCGCGACGACCTCGGCGTCCTCGGGCCTCGCCAGGTCGGCCAGGATCACCGCGAATTCGTCGCCGCTGATCCGGCCGACGGTATCCTCGGCGCGTACGTTCGCCTTGAGTCGCCGCGCGGCCTCGGCGAGCAATCCGTCCCCAGCGGCGTGCCCCAGGGTGTCGTTCACCAGCTTGAAGCGGTCGAGGTCCACGAACAGCACCGCGGCCGAATGCCTGCGGCGGCGCGCCTGCGCGATCGCCTGCTCCAGCCGGTCGCCTAGCAGGCTGCGATTCGGAAGGCCGGTCAGCTCGTCGAACTGGGCCAGGTAGGCGAGCCGCTCGTTCGATTTCCGGAGCGCTTCCTCGGCGGCTACGCGCTCGCGAATGTCGCGCGAGATGGCGGCGATGATCCAGATGTCGCCCGATTTCAGCGCCTGCCGCGTGGACTCGAACGGCACCAGCGAGCCGTCCTTGCAGCGGTAGTGGCTCTTCATGCCGCTCGATCTCGACGGGTCGGCGATGAATTCGTCGTACGCGCGCTCGAGCTCCTCGCGGCTTTCCGGCAGCACGTCCTGCGGCCCCATCTGCAGCAGCTCCGCGCGCGAGTAGCCGAGGATCCGGCACACGGTGTCGTTCACGTCCACGAAGCGCATGGTGGAGCGGTCGATCAGCACGATCATGTCGGCAGAGTGGTCCATCGCCACGCGGAACCGGCGCAGCTCGTCCTGGGTTCTGATGCGCTCGCGGATGTCGCGCGAGATCGCCGCGATGATCCAGCGATCTGCCAGGCGCAGGGCGTGGCGCGTGAACTCGACCGGCAGGAGGCTGCCGTCGCGGCAGCGCAGCTCGATTTCGCCGCTTTCCTGGCCGATACCGTCCGCGATCATCGCGTCGTAGACGCGCTCGAGCTGCTCGCGGGTGGCGGGAAGCAACTCGTGCGGACCCATGGCGAGAAGCTCGTCGCGCGAGTAGCCGAGCAGCCTGCACGCCGTATCGTTCACGTCCACGTAGCGCATGCTGTCGCGGTCCACCAGCAGGATCAGGTCGCCCGACATGTCCATCGCGGCGCGGAAGCGCAGCAGGTTCTCCTCGGCGATCCGGCGCTCCGTGAGGTCGCGCGCGCTGACGACCAGCACCGGCCCTTCCGGGGTCTCGAGCACCTTGCGCAGGACCTCGGCGGGGAACGTCGTCCCGTCCTTGCGGCAGTACCGAACGACCAGCTGCTCGGTCCGGGCGTCGCTTGCCAGGAGCCGGCGGTATTCGGCGAGCAGCCGCTCCCGGCTGCGCTCGCCGCGCCCGATGACCTTACCGCTGCGGCCGATCAACTCGTCGCGCTCGTAGCCGAGGCTGCGGCAGGCGGTGAGATTCATGTCGATGATGCGCGCGTCGCGCATGTCGATCAGGAACACCATGTCGCCCGCGGCGTCGAGCGCGGCACGGAAGCGGCGAAGCTCGTCCTCGCCTCGGCGCTGCGCGGAGATGTCGCGCGAAGTGCCGCGATAGCCGGTGAACCGGCCGTCCGCGTCGAACGTCGGCTCGCCGTTCACGCGCATGCAATAGCGCTTGCCCGAGCGCGTGCGGTAGGAATACTCGAAGTCGCGGTACGGCTCATGCCGCAGGTGTCTCGCGCGATGCAGCTCGAGCGCCGCCGGATCGAGCGTCAGACCGGGAATCTCCCAAGGCGTTTTTCCGAGCACGGCGGTCGGCCGGTAGTCGCCCGCCTGCCCGCGGCGCTCGAACGTCGTGAAGCGGAACTCGGCGTCCAGCTCCCAGTACCAGTCCGAAGACAGCTCGGTCAGGCTGCGGAAGCGCGCCTCGCTGTCGCGCAAGGCCTCTTCCGACGCGCGGCGGCGCGTCTCGCGATCCAGGTTGTCCAGGCCGAACGAGATGTTGTCCGCCATGCGCTCGAGCAGCTTCTCCATCTCGCCGTCGAAGGCGGCGTGCTCCGCTCCGTGCAGCAGCAGCATTCCGACGCACTCGCCGCCCTGCCGCAGCGGAAACACCCCGAAAGACCTGATTCCGGCCGATTCGCCGAGCTTGCGCCAGGCCTCGGTGGTGCGCGGGTCGCGGGCGAAATCGCGGGCGACGACCGGCCTCCCGGCCCGGTAGGCGGTGCCGACCAGCAGTCGGCCCTCGGGCTTGCTCTCGTCCACGGAGACCGGGCGCCCTGCGAAGCCGAGGCGATCCGGGCCGGCGCTCGCGACCATTCTCGCCTGCAGCGTGTCGCGATCCACCAGGCGCACCGCGGCCAGAAGGAAGTTTCCGCTTCCGACCGCGATCTCGCAGGCGCGCCGCAGCAGCTCCTCCGCGGTCGCGGCGCGCGGAATCGCCTCGTTCAGCGCGCTCAGCGCCGCGTACATCCGCCCCATCCGCTGGCGTTCGGCCTCGCCCTCGAGGCTGCCGAGCGCGAAGGAGACGTTCTCCCCCAGGCGTTGCAACAGGCCCACCATCTCGTCGTCGAAATAGTCGCACTCGTCGGCAAGCAGCGACATCGCGCCGACGACCGCTCCCGCATGATGCAGCGGGCAGTAGGCCGCGGAGCGGATGCCGGCGCGCGCTGCCTGCGCGCGCCAGGGCACGAGCGCCGGATCGCCCTGGTAATCGTTCACCACGATGCTCCGGTCCTCGCGCACGGCAACTGCCATCGGCAATCCGCCTTCGGGGAGCTCCTCGCGAACCGAGATCTGCACCTTGCCGAACAAGGCCGCCCGGCCGCTTGCCGCCACCGGGCGCAGCCAGCCCGTGTCCGGCTCCAGCAGCCGGATCGCCGCAAGCTGGAATGCGCCGCTCGAAACTACCGCCTCGCAGACGCGGCGAAACAGGTCTTCCGTGCTGCGTGCCCTCACGATCGCGTCGTTCGCTGCGCTCAGCGCCGCGTACATCGTCGACAGCCGCTGCGCCCGGAGCTCGGCGCTCTTGCGCACCGTGATGTCCTCGAACACCCCGATCTTGTAGCGCGGCCGCCCGTCCGTACCGCGCGCGAGCGACATGGTCACGTTCATCCACACCGGCGAGCCGTCCTTTCGCAGGAAGCGCTTCTCGACCGAGAAGGTGCCGATCGCGCCGGCGACGAGCCGGTCGCGCTGCGCGACCGCCTTGTCCAGGTCCTCGGGGTGGGAAAGGTCCCGCACCGCGCGGCCCAGCAGCTCCTCGCGGGCGTAGCCGAGGATCTCGCAGGCGCGGTCGTTGACCAGGGCAATGCGTCCCTCCAGGTCCACGTGCACGATCCCGACCGCCGCCTGGGCGAAGGTGGCCTCGAAGCGCTCGCGCGCTTCCAGCTCGCTCGCCATCAGCGTGCGCAGCTGCGGGTGCCGCTCGGGCAACTTGGCGATGTTCGTCATCGGTTCGAAAGACCTGATCCGCCTTGTGGACACACTACCCGCGGGCGGGCGCGCCGCCCATCGGGAAATCCCCTACCGGAGATCGGTGAAAACCTTAGGGGCTTACGCTCTCTGACAAAATATCGTCAGGAGCGGCCATGCAGATCCGCGACGGCTTCGTCGGCAGCGTCGGCAACACGCCCCTCATCCGCCTTCGGGGAGCTTCCGAGCTGACCGGCTGCGAGGTGCTCGGCAAGGCGGAATTCCTCAACCCGGGCGGCTCGGTCAAGGACCGCGCCGCGCTCTACATCATCCTCGATGCCGAAAAGCGCGGCCTGCTCGAGCCGGGCGGAGTGATCGTGGAGGGCACGGCGGGCAACACCGGGATCGGTCTCGCGCTCGTCGGCAACGCGCGCGGCTATCGCACGGTGATCGTGATCCCCGAGACGCAGAGCCAGGAAAAGAAGGACATGCTGCGGCTGTGCGGCGCCGAGCTGCGGGAGGTGCCGGCCGTGCCCTACAAAGACCCGAACAACTACGTGCACGTGTCCGAGCGCCTGGCGAAGGAGTCGGGCGCGTTCTGGGCCAACCAGTGGGACAACACCGCCAACCGCGACGGCCACTACCTGACCACGGGTCCGGAGATCTGGGAACAGACCGGCGGCAAGTTGGACGGGTTCACCTGCGCGATCGGCACCGGAGGAACGCTCGCGGGGGTTTCAACGTACCTGAAAAAGAAGAATTCGAAGATGAGGATCGCCGCTGCCGATCCCATGGGCGCTGCGATGTTCCACTGGTTCAAGCACAAGGAGCTGAAGTCCGAAGGCAGCTCGATCACCGAGGGCATCGGCCTCGGGCGCGTGACGAAGAACATCGAGGGCGCGCCGGTGGACGATGCCTACCAGATTCCCGATGCCGAGGCGCTGCCGATCATCTTCGATTTGCTGAAGAACGAAGGCCTGTGCCTGGGCGGCTCGAGCGGCATCAACGTCGCGGGCGCGATCCGGCTGGCGAAGGACCTCGGGCCGGGGCACACCGTGGTGACGATCCTCGCCGACTCGGGAACCCGCTACCAGTCGAAGCTGTTCAACCCCGCGTTCCTGAAGTCGAAGGGCCTGCCCTGCCCGGACTGGCTTTGATCACCCCGCGCGCCTCGAGCTGCGCGATCTCGCCCTCGCCGTAGCCGAGGCGGCGCAGGACCTGCGCCGAATGCTGGCCGTGCGCCGGCGCATCGAATCGCACGCGCCCCGGCTCCTGCTCGAAGCGGATCGGGATCCCGAGATGGTCCCAGCCGCGCGCGTCCTTCAGCAGCATGCCGCGCGCCTTGAAGTGCGGATCCTCGAGCATCTCGGACAAAGTCCTGAGCGGCGCGAACGCGATGTCGCGTCCCTCGAACCACTCGATCCATTCGCTCTTCGTCTTCGTGCGGAAGGTCTGGCGCAGAAAGGCGCGCACCGGGTCCTGGCCCGGGCCGGGCGGCAGCTTGCACGGCTCGATGAGGTCGGGACGGCCGAGCGCCGTGAGGAGATTCGTCGCGAACTTCAGCTCCTGTCCGGCGAGAACCACGTAATCGTTGTCCTTCGTCTCGTAGATGCCGTAGAGCGCATTGCCGCCCCAGGTGCGCTCGTCCTTCACCACCGGCTGGCGCCGCTCGGCCATCGCGATCCCAAGGATGTTGGGCATGCAGGCGAGCAGGCTTTCCGCCATCGCCACGTCGAGATAGTCACCCCGACCGGTCTGCTCGCGCCGCACCAGCGCCATCAGCACGCCCGAGAGAGCGGTCAGCGAAGCGAGCATGTCGGCATTGGCAAGCGCCGGGATCGCAGGCTTGCCGTCCTCGCCTTCGTTGACCGACAACAAGCCGCTTAACGCCTCGGTCGCAAGGTCGTGCGTTGCGAGGTCGCGGTAGGGGCCGCTCTGCCCGAAAGCGGAGATCGAGGCGTACACGATGCGCGGCGCGCGCGCGGCGACCTCCGGATATCCGATGCCGAGCCTCGCCGCCGCGCCGGGACGGAACGATTCCACCATCACATCGGAGGATTCAGCGAGGCGCATCAGCACCTCGACTCCGTCCGGGTCCTTGAGGTTCAGCGCGAGGCTCTTCTTGCCGCGATTGGTGTTGGCGAAATAGACCGACACCCCGTCGCGCTTCACGCCGATTTCGCGCGTCGGCTCGCCTTCGTCCACCGACTCGACCTTGATCACCTCGGCGCCGTGGTCGGCCATGAACTGCGTCATCAGCGGCCCGGGAAGGAACCGCGTCAGGTCCACGACGCGCAGGCTCTCAAGCTTCATGCCGACGCGCCTTCAGACCGGATTTCGAGCGATGAGCTGCCTGGCGATGATGATGCGCTGCATCTCGTTGGTGCCCTCGCCGATGCACATGAGCGGCGCGTCCCGGTAGTAGCGCTCGATGTCGAACTCGGTCGAGTAGCCGTAGCCGCCGTGGATGCGCATCGCCTCGATGCTGTTCTCCAGCGCCGCCTCCGAGGCGAAGTACTTCGCCATTCCCGCCTCCATGTCGCAGCGCTCGCCGGCGTCGTAGGCACGCGCGGCGCTCTCCACCAGCAGTCGCGCCGCCTCGCAGCGCGTCGCCATCTCGCCGAGCTTGAGTTGGATCGCCTGGTGCTCGCAGATCGGCTTGCCGAAGGTCTTGCGGATCTGCGAGTACGCCAGTGCGTCCTTGAGTGCGGCATTGGCCACGCCCACGCCGCGCGCCGCGACGTTGATGCGACCGAGCTCCAGGCCGCCGAGCGCGTGCTGAAAACCGCGCCCCTCCACTTCGCCGATCAGGCAGTCGGCCGGCACGCGATAGTCCTCGAAGATCAGCTCGGCCGAGTCGATCCCTTTGTAGCCGAGCTTCTCCAGTTTCTTCGAGACGCGGAAGCCCTCGCGCTTCTCGGCGAGGAACAGGCTCATGCCCTTGTGCCGCGGCTCGGCACGCGGGTCGGTTTTCACCAGCAGCGCGAAGCAGCTGCCGTGGATGCCGTTCGAGATCCAGGTCTTGGTGCCATTGATCACGTAATGGTCGCCTTGGCGAACGGCGCGCGTGCGGATCGCCTGGAGATCGGTGCCGCAGTCGGGCTCGGTGAGCGCGAGGCCGCCCCTCACCTCGCCGCTGGCGAACTTCGACAGGAAGCGCCGCTTCTGCGTCTCGGTGCCGTAGCGCGCCACCGCCGCGGCCATGATGAGGTGCGAATTGAAGATGCCGGTGAGCGACATCCACACTTCGGAGATCCTCGCCACGATCTTCGCGTACGTTGACGCCGGAAGGCCGAGGCCGCCGTGTTCCTGCGGGATGGTGGCGCCGAAGAGGCCGAGCGCCTTCATCTGCTCGACCATGCGCTCGGGATACTCGTCGCGATGCTCCAGATCGCGCACCTTGCCGCGCACCTCGCGCTCGAGCCACCGGGAGATGGCGTCGAGGGCTTCTATTTCCACTTCGGCGGCCGCTTCTCGATGAACGCGTTCATCCCTTCGCGGCCCTCATCGCTCGCAAAGCTCGCCGAGATGACGCCCGAGGCGAGGTCGTAGGCCTTGGCCAGTCCCATGTCCATCTGCTGATAGAAGGCGCGCTTGCCGGCGGCGACCGTGCCTGCGGGCTTCGCGGCGAGCTTTCTCGCCAACTCGTCGACTGCGGCGTCGAGTTGCTCGGGCGGCACGACGCGATTCACCAGTCCCCATTCGAGCGCGCGCTTCGCATCCACCGGGTCGCCGGTGAGCAGCATCTCCATCGCGTGCTTGCGCTGAAGGTTGCGCCCGACCGCGACTCCGGGCGTCGAGCAGAAAAATCCCCACGTGACGCCCGAGGTGACGAACCTGGCCGCCTCCGAGGCGACCGCGAGGTCGCATTGCGCGACGAGCTGGCAGCCCGCCGCCGCGGCCGCGCCGTGCACGCGCGCGATCACCGGCTGCGGCAGCATCGGGATGGTCTGCATCATGCGGCTGCACTGGTTGAAGAGCGCCTCTATTTTCGGCAGCTCGCCGAGCGCGCGGATCTCCTTCAGGTCGTGGCCGGCGCAGAAGCCCTTCCCGGCGCCGGCGAGCACCACCACCCGCACGCGCGCGTCCTGAGCGATCGCATCGAACGCCTCCTGGAGCGCCTCGAGCATCTCCCCGGTCAGCAGGTTCATCTGCTGCGGCCGGTTCATGGTGAGCGTGCAGATGCCGTCGCGGTCCTCGCGCAGCAGGATGGACTGGTCCGTTTGAGGAACGGCGCTCATCTCGCCTCCGTCACGTGTCGATCGCTGCGGCGGATTTCGCCTTTTCGCGCAGCATGAACTTCTGGATCTTGCCGGTCGAGGTCTTGGGCAGCTCGCCGAACACCACCGCGCGCGGCGCCTTGAACTTCGCGAGGTGCGTGCGGCAGAACTCGATCAGCTCCGTCTCGGCCACCTTCGCTCCGGGCTTCAGCTCTACGAACGCGCAAGGCGTCTCGCCCCATTTCGGGTCCGGCTTCGCCACCACCGCCGCGGCCATCACCGCAGGGTGCCGGTAGAGCACGTCCTCGACCTCGAGCGAGGAGATGTTCTCGCCGCCCGAGATGATGATGTCCTTGGAGCGGTCCTTGATCTTGACGTAGCCGTCGGGCTGCATTACCGCGAGGTCGCCGGAATGGAACCAGCCTCCCTCGAACGCCTCGCGCGTCGCCTTCGGGTTCTTCAGGTAGCCCTTCATGGTGATGTTGCCGCGGAACATGATCTCGCCCATGGTCTCACCGTCGGCCGGCACGGGCTTCATCGCAGCGGGGTCCATTACGGTGAGCCCCTCCTCCACCGTGTAGCGCACGCCCTGCCTGCCGTTCAGGCGCACCTGCTCGGCGGGCGGCAGATTGTTCCATTCCGGATGCTTGGCGCACACCGTCGCCGGGCCGTAGGTCTCGGTGAGGCCGTACACGTGCGTGATGTTGAAACCCATCTTGCTCATCCCCTCGATCATCGAAGCTGGCGGCGCCGCGGCGGCCACCAGGCCGTTCACCGTCCAGTCGATGCCGCGCTTCATCTCGGCCGGCGCGTTGATGAGCATCTGGTGCACGATCGGCGCGCCGCAGTAGTGCGTCACGCGGTGAGCGCGGATCAGGTCGAAGATCGGGCCGGGCTCGACCCTGCGCAGGCACACGCTCGTTCCCGCGTTCGCAGCCATCGTCCAGGGGAAGCACCAGCCGTTGCAGTGGAACATCGGCAGCGTCCACAGGTACACCGAGTGGTGCGGCATACCCCACACCAGGATGTTGCCAACCGCGTTCAGGTACGCGCCGCGGTGGTGGTAGACGACGCCCTTCGGGTCTCCCGTGGTGCCCGAGGTGTAGTTGAGCGAGATCGCCTCCCACTCGTCCGCCGGCCAGCGCCAGCTCCACTCCGGATCGCCCTCGGCGAGCAGCTCCTCGTAGGTCTTCTTTCCGAGGCGCTTGCCGGGGCCGGAATACTCCGGGTCCTCTACGTCGATCGCCTCGATCGGCCGGCCCGCCTTCTTCAGCGCGCCCTCGATCGTCGCCGAGAACTCGCCGTCGACGAGGACCAGCTTCGCCTCGCCGTGATTCAGCATGAACGCGATCGCATCCGCATCGAGCCGCGTGTTGAGCGCGTTCAGCGTCGCGCCGCACATCGGCACGCCGAAGTGCGCCTCGACCATCTCCGGCGTGTTGGCGAGCATCGCGGCGACCGTGTCGCCGGGGCCGACGCCGCGCGCGGCGAGCGCAGAGGCGAGCCGGCGGCTGCGCGAGTAAGTCTCCTTCCAGGTGAAGCGCCGCGCGCCGTGCACGACCGAGGGACGCTCGGGATAGACGTACGCCGCGCGCTCGATGAACGAGAGCGGCGTCAGCGGGGCGTAGTTGGCCGGGTTGCGATCGAGGTCCTGCTCGTAGGGATTGGCCTTCGGCGCCATCGGGGAGAGTATAGCTCCGGCGGCCACGCAGCCTTAACCCGCGCGCGACGCTTTGTAGCGCGCCCGCGGTGAATGTGCGGTCGGAGATCTCCTGGTGTGGTGCTCGGCATAGGCGTCGAGCAGCTTGCGGATCATGCGCTGGTATTGCGTGTTGTGCTTGCGCGCCTCCGTCTTGAAGAACTCGACGCTGCGCTTGCTCAGGGAGATGGTCACCTTCACGCCCTCTTCGCGGAAGACGAGATCCTCCGGGCTAGGCAGAAAATCAGGAACGACTCTCAGGTTTCCGAGGGGCTCGTCCGTGTACTTGATTTTCTCGCTCATAGATTCGCTTTCCTTTGCGCCAGTAGCCGGCTCCGTGGATCCGGATCAACTAGTAATACCGCCGTTCGCCGGAACTGTGGGACAGGTCTTCCGCGATGACGCGCCTCGGGTCGACGAAGGCAAGCTGCGCCAACGCAAAGGACACTCCGTGCTTCTTGTGGTTCTTTTCATCCTTGCCCTGGTCCCAGTCGAACCGGGCCTTCGCCATTGATCAAGAGTAGCACGGGTATGGCCGGAGAGCCATACACGCATATGGCTATCTCGGGCGAGATTCCCGCGGACCCCATTTCCTCGCCACGGCCTTGAAGAACGTGTAGCAGAACACCCCGTCCGGCTCCCCTTGGGCAGCGTGAACACGTACTGGCGGTGCGCGACCGGGGCGAGGACCGTTTCCTCCACCCGAAATGCGGATCGCCGCACTCGAGGAAGCGCTCGATCACCTCCTCTTCGACCGGGCGGCGAATGCGCCCGGCCTCGCGCAATTCAGCGAAGTGGCGGGTAGCGCACTGGTACAGGGGGCTTGCCCGCGGGTTGCGCGGCCGGTAGACCCCGCCGCTCGCAGCTGCGCCGCCGTCGCGCGGTCTTCCCCCCTCGCCCATCATGCGAGGGGCAACGCGCCGGGTGCGCGCGCAGCGCTACTGCGGATGCGTCAGACCGCTCCCTGAACCGCTCTGCAAGCCGCAGTCAACCCAAGAAATGTCGTCACGCTGAAGTCTGGCGGTCCCCGAATGACTGTTGAGTCCGTTGGCGGCCTCATTTCCTGCGCGTGGTTTGCCGGAGGCCACGCCAAGCGAGGCTTCTTCGATCCCGACATGCTGGAGCTAGCTCCGGACGCCGAGGTTCTTACATAGCCTTTAACACGGCTTCAGGGCGCGTTCCCGCCGAAACTTTTGCTTCAGCGCTCGGATGCTTCGGCGCTCATCGCCTCCTCCGGTGTACCATCCAGCTAGAGCATGGTTGCCCGCGACGGAGTCGATTTCCTCCTCAACAAGCCAGTTCTCGCTCTGGTCGAGGTCGGTGCATACGAGCGGCTGTGGGATCAGCTAGGGCATCGCTCCGCCGCGCGCTCGCGGGCTTAGTCGCTTCGATCGAGCAGTCTAGAAGCTCGAGTTAATCTCTTCGTTCCTTTGAGTAACCCAGTCCCCGTGGCACCAATAGAGGTGTCCCTGAGGTAATCCGCTAAGCGCAAATCATTGGCGCAGTAGTAAACCGCGCCGCCGGTTCCGTTGCTTCTGCGCCGTTTTTGCCGGTTTTTGCAAGTGGCGCACGCCTCCCGCGGACCCGCCTAGTTCTAGGCACCTGTCAACCTTGCCCTTCCTCTCGTCGCATCAACGCCCGCGCATACGCCGGCGCCGTGGGCTCGTGCATGAAGTACGCGTAGATCTCGCGCCAGCCCGTTTTCCCCAACTTCTCCGACCACCTTTCGAGATCCGCGTCCGAGTATTCCTCCAGCCGCAGCCGCACGTACCCCCAAGGCGCTGTCTCCACCAGCGGCGGGGGCGCATTGTCCTCGCGCTCCGACAAACACAGCGCAGCGCCCGCGCCCCTCAGCGCCTCGTACACATCGTCGGCAAACCACGTCTCATTGCGAAACTCGAACGCGGCGCGATGATCCTCCGGCAACAACGCGAGAAATTCACTCAACCGCGGCAAATCCTTCTTCAGAAACGGCGGCAGCTGGAACAGCACCGGCCCGCGCTTGGCGCCGAGCGCAGCGAGATTCCGGTAGAGAAACTGCACCGAATCGGCCGCCGTGTCGGCCTTCAGCCGCGCGATATGCGTGATGCGCCGCGAAGCCTTGATCGCAAACCTGAACCCCTCCGGCGTGGACCGCGCCCAGTTCTCGAGCACCTCCGGCTTCGGCATGCGATAGAAGGTGTTGTTGATCTCGACCGTCGGCAGCCGCCCGGCGTAGAAGGCGAGCATGGCCTCCGGCTTGATGTCCTGCGGATAGAAATTCCCCTTCCACTCCTTGTAGGAATAGCCGCTCGCGCCCGCCAGGAGCTTCATTCGCCGCGGGCTTCTGCGAGCGCCTGGGCGGCCGTTCGCGTCGTGCGGGCCCTCTGAAGGCGGCGGATGTTCGCCGCAATCCGTCTGCCGGCGGCGCGGCGCTTCGCCGCGACGATCCTGCGGGCGACGATCACAGACTCGGACATCTTCATAGCGATGCTCGCTGGAATAGAATTCGGCATGGCGAAAGTCAAGCCAAGCAATTTCGCTTCCAAGCGGAAGTCTGAAGCGACCCGGGGCGCTGCGCAACTCCGATACCGCTCACCGGCGCAGGTGTACGACGAGGTGACCGGAGGTCGAGCTCCCGCAAGCGATCATCGGGCGCTGGCCGCAATCATCAGCGCTTCATCAAGGGCAGGCTGCTGCCGGCGGCCACGCCCTATCCGCCGCTGACGGTCCCGCAACTTTCGCAGATTCGTTCGCGGGCAAGGAAGCCTCGCGGCAAGCTCGTTCGGAAGGAGTCCCTGCTCGAGGGGCGCTGAATCTCCATGGCGAAAGCCAAGCTGGAGCGGCCGCGTCCTATAATCGACACATGACTGAACTGAAGCTGACGCTGCCCGATCGCCTGGCGCGCGAAGCGCGCGAGGCGGGGCTGCTCGAGCCCCGGGCCATCAAGACGCTGCTGCGCGAAGCGATGCGTCGGCGGGCCGCCGCACGCGAGTTCCTCGCCGTGGCGGACCGGGTCGCCGCCGCGGGCGTGCCGCCGCTGAGCGAACAGGAGATCCAGGCCGAGATCGACGCGGTGCGCCGCGCCCAGCGCCGGCGCCGCCGTGCTGCGGCTCGTCGCTGACACCAACACCGTCGTTTCGGCGCTGCTTTGGCACGGCGCGCCGCACCGCCTCTTAGAGGCGGTCGAGCAGGAGGGGCTTTCTTTCTACGCGAGCCGGGCGCTCGTGGACGAGCTCGCCGATGTGCTCGCGCGCCGCAAGCTCGCCCGCGCCGTCAAGGCAAGCGGCAAATCGGTTTCGACGCTCGTCGCCGAGTACGAGGGGCTCGTCCAACTCGTCGAGCCCCGCACGCTCCGCCGTCCCGTGGGGCGCGATCCCGACGACGAGGCCGTCATCGCTTGTGCGCTCGCCGCGCGCGCCGACCTTATCGTTTCGGGCGACAAGGACTTGCGCGTCCTCAAGACCTACCAGCGCATCCGCATCGTCGGCGCCGCCGAAGCGCTCGCGATCGTGGAGCGCAGCCGCTAAAGCTGCACCTAGAATCCCGCATGGCGAAAGCGAAGCTCGCCGAGTACACCGCCAAGCGGAAATTCGAAGCAACGCCGGAACCCGCGCCGGCGGCGGTCGAAGCCCGCTCGGGCCCCCTCCTCTTCGTCGTCCAGCAGCACTCCGCGCGCAGGCTCCACTACGACTTCCGCCTCGAGGCCGAAGGCGTCCTCAAATCCTGGGCGGTGCCGAAAGGTCCCTCGCTCAACCCCGCCGACAAGCGCCTCGCCGTGCCCACCGAGGACCACCCGTTCGAGTACGCCTCGTTCGAGGGCGCGATCCCGGCCGGGCAGTACGGCGCGGGGGAGGTGATCGTGTGGGACTGCGGCGTGTACTCGCCCGACGAGGACGGCAAGTACCGGTTCCACGACCGCGCCGAGGCCGAGCGCCGCGTGATGGCGGGAATCGAGAAGGGAAAACTCTCCATCTTCTTGCGCGGCGAAAAGCTGAAGGGCTCGTTCGCGTTGGTGCGCACTTCCGACGGGAAGAACTGGCTCCTCATCAAGCACAAGGACCGCTTCGCGCAGGAAGCCGACATCTCCGAGCGACGCGAGTCGATCCTCTCGGGAATAGGCGTGGAGGATTTGAAGCGCCTGCCCGCGCGCGAGCGCCTGGCCGCCGCGCGGCTCTCGCCGGCCGGTCCGGCGGAAGCGCTGCCGAAGAAGCTCTCGCCGATGCTCGCGCAGGCGGGCGAAAAGGCGTTCAGCGATCCGGCGTGGCTGCACGAGCCCAAGCTCGACGGCTACCGCGTGCTCGCCTTCATCGAAGACGGCAAAGTGGAACTCCGCTCGCGCAAGGGGCTCGATCTCACGCCGCTCTTTCCGAGCGTGGTCGCGGGCCTTTCCAACCAGGCGGTGAGCACGATGGTGCTCGACGGCGAGATCGTCGCCTTCGAGGACGGCAAGCCGTCGTTCAACGCGCTGCAAAACCGCGCGCAGCTCCGGAGCGCACGCGAGATCGCCACCGCCGAGCGCGAGGCGCCGTGTGTCTTCTTCTGCTTCGACCTGCTCCACTTCGCGGGCGTCAACCTGCGCGGCGCGCCGTACGAAGCGCGCCGGCGCTGGCTCGCGCAGTGTCTGCTCCCTTCCCCGCGCGTGCAGCTCGTGCACGCCGAGGAAGACGGGATAGCGCTCTACAAGGCCGCGCTCGCGAGCGGCTTCGAGGGCGCGGTGGCGAAGCGCAGGGACAGCCGCTACGAGCCCGGCCGCCGCTCGGCGAGCTGGCTCAAGATCAAGGCGACGAAGAGCGCCGAGTTCCTCGTGGGCGGCTACACCAAGGGAAAGGGCAGCCGAGAGCCGCTGGGAGCGCTCCTCCTCGGCTATTGGGCGAAGAAAGGCGAGCTGCGCTACGCGGGCAACGTGGGCAGCGGCTTCGACGAGGTGACGCTCGCCACAGTCAAGCAACGCTGCGAGGACCTGCGCAGCGCGAAGTCGCCCTTCGCGGAGAAACCGCCGGTGACGGGCACCGTTACGTGGGTGAAACCCGAGCTCGTCGCCGAGGTGAAGTTCGCCGAATGGACCCCGGACGGCCATTTGCGCGCGCCGGTGTTCCTGCGCCTGCGCGACGACGTCGATCCGAAGGGCGTCGCCCGCAGCGCCGGGCGCGAGGAAGCGAAAACCGCCGCCGCCGCAAGCGCGTGGGACCGCTCGATCGCCGGCATCCTGCGCCAGCTCGAGGACAAGCGGCAGACGCTGGAGCTCGTCGTCGGCGCGGAAAAGGTGCGGCTCACGCACCTCGACCGGGTCTACTGGCCGGCCGACGCCGCGCTCGGCCAGCCGGCGCTCACCAAGCGCGACCTCCTGCGCTACCTCGCGCGCGTCTCGCAGTGGATGCTGCCGCACCTCGCCGGGCGGCTGATGACGCTCATCCGCATGCCCGAAGGAATCCACGGCGAGCGCTTCTACCAGAAGCGCTGGGAGCAAGCGCCGCCGCCGCGCTTCGTCGAGACCGTGAGCGTGTTCTCCGAGCACAAGGGCCGGCACGACGAGTACTTCGTGTGCAACAACCTCGCGACGCTGCTGTGGCTCGCGCAGCACGGCACGCTCGAATTCCACGTCACGCACTCGCGCGTCACGCCGGGCGCGGACGCGAAGAGCCGCGAAGCCGACTTCGCAACCTCGCTCGAGACGCTCGAGCGCTCGGTGCTCAACTACCCCGACTACCTGGTGTTCGACCTCGACCCGTATATCTACTCGGGAAGCGAAGCGCCCGGCGCCGAGCCCGAGCTGAACACCGCGGCGTTCGAGAAGACCCGCGAGGCGGCGTTCCGGCTGCGCGAGCTGCTCGTGGAGATGTCGCTCGACCCGCTCGTGAAGACCTCGGGCAAGACGGGGCTGCACGTCTACGTCCCGATCGAGCGGACGCTGGACTTCGACACCGCGCGCCACGTGTGCGAAACGGTGTTCCGGCACCTGACGCGCAAGCACCCGAAAGAGCTGACGATGGAGTGGGCGACCGGCAAGCGCACCGGCAAGGTGTTCATGGACTGGAGCATGAACGTGCGCGGCAAGACCCTGAACGCGGCCTATTCGCCGCGCGGCCAGCCCGGCGCCCCGGTGTCCATGCCGCTGACCTGGGAGGAGCTCGCCAAGGCCCACCCGCTGGACTTCAGGATCACCAATGTAATCAGCCGCTTGGAGCGCAATGGTGATAAATGGCAGAATATCGCGGCGAAGAAACAGAACCTGGAGAAGACATGGCTGCCCGATCGTTAGCGTCGATCACCGTCTCGTTCGGAATGGTTGCGATTCCGGTGAGGCTCTTTTCCGCGACTCAGCCCTCCTCCGGCGTGTCGTTCAACCTGCTGCACAAGCCGCCGTGCGGCTCGCGCCTGAAGCAACAGTACACCTGCGCCAAGGAAGGCGTGGTGGTGCCGCGCGAGGACATGGTGAAGGGCTACGAGTTCGCCAAGGACCAGTACGTGGTCTTCACGCCCGAGGAGCTGAAGGCGCTGGAGGAGACCGGCACGCACGCGGTTGAAGTGACCGAGTTCGTGCCGCTCGAGAGCGTCGACCCGGTGTACTTCGACAAGGCCTACTACCTCGCACCGGACAAGGGCGGGGCCAAGCCGTATGCGCTCTTCACACGCGCGCTGCGCGACTCGGGCCGCTGCGCGCTTGGGCGCTGGGCGGCGCGCGGCAAGCAGTACATCGTGATGCTGCGCCCGGTGGAGGACGGCCTGGTGATGCAGCAGCTGCTCTACGCCGCCGAGGTGCGGCCGATGACGGAGCTCGAGATCCCGAAGACCGAGGTGAAGGACGCGGAGCTGAAGCTCGCGGCGCAGCTGATCGACCAGCAGGCCGCCGAGAAGTTCGATCCGGCCGCCTACACCGACAGCGTGAAGCAGCGCATCGAGGCGGCGATCCAGAAGAAAGTCGAAGGCCAGGAGATCGCGGTGGCCGAGGAAGCGGGCGGCGGCGCACAGGTGATCGACCTCATGGAAGCGCTGCGCGCGAGCCTGAAGAAGCGCGCGCCCGAGGAGGCGCCGGCGGCCGAGCAGCCCAAGCCCGCCAAGCGCGCTGCACAGGCCGCCCAGCCGGCGAGGAAGGTCACCAGGAAGTAGTGCCGCAGTTCGGCGTCCGCGACGTCGAAAGGCTGCTCGGCATGCCGCGCAGCGCGATCCTCGGGCTGGTGCGCGCCGGCTTCGTCTCCCCGGGCCGCGGCCCGCGGCGCGAGTACCGCTTCTCCTTCCAGGACCTGATCCTGCTTCGCACCGCGGGCGCGCTCGCCAGGGCGAAGGTGCCCGCGCGGCGCATCACGCGCTCGCTGAAGGCGCTGCGCCGGCGCCTGCCGGAGAACGTTCCGCTCTCGGGCCTGCGCATCCGCGCTGTGGGAGATCGCGTGATCGTCGCCGAGGGAAAGAGCCGCTGGCAGGCCGACTCGGGGCAGCTGCTCCTCGATCTCGACGTGAGCGTCGAGGGCGGCGAGCTGAACGTGAAGGCGAAGGAGCTTCCGGGCGATGCCGCCGAGGACTGGTTCAAGCGCGGCGCCGGGCTCGAAGGCGACAACATCGAAAAAGCGCGGCACGCGTACGAGCGCGCGCTCGCGCTCGACCCCGCCCATGTCGCCGCGCGCATCAACCTCGGCCGGCTGTTGCACGAGGCCGGCGACGCGCCGAGCGCCGAGCGCATCTATCGCGACGGGCTCGAGCGGAACGTCAAGGATCCCCTGCTCTTCTTCAACCTCGGCGTCCTGCTCGCCGATACCGGGCGGCTGGAGGAGGCCATCGGCGCGTACCGCTCGGCGCTGCACGAGGACCCGCGCTTCGCCGACTGCCACTACAACCTGGCGCTTGCCTACGAGGCGGCCGGGAACCCGCGCGGCGCGATCCGGCACATGGGCGAGTATCGCAAGCTGCGGCGCTAGAGGCGCCCCGGAGCGCGCCCGGCTAGCCGCCCAGCCTGCGCCACAGGCTGCCTGCCTTCGGGCATCCGGCGTTCGGTTGAAGCAGCGCCCGAGGCGATCGCTAGTTAATACTCGATCCGATCCGGATCGGTAGACCGCGGGTGCTTTCGGCGCTGTTCATGGGCCGCTCCCGCGTGTTTCCCCAATTCCCAACCCACTGCTTTGAGATTTGCCTCGGCCCATTCCACCGATTCACGGTCCGTCACAGTAGCAATGGAATTATTCCAACGGTTGTACCAACCGGCCAAACTGATGACTGCGAGCATCTCGACGATCTGGCGGTCAGAGTAATGTCTACGCAAGTCTGCAAAATGCCCAGGCTCGACCATATTGGGTACAAGCGCTCCATCTCGCGCCAGCCTCAATGCGGCCTTTTCCGCTTCGGAGAATTCCGTCGACTGTTCAAACGTCCAGATATCGCGAATCCGATCCGAGTCGACGCCCATCAACTGCAACGAGTATGCGCCATGCGCTTGGCAGTGCTGACACCCGGCGGCGATGCTCGCCATCGTAAAAAGCTCGCTGCGAAGTTGCTGGGAAAGATTGGTGGGAGAAACCATTGCCAGCTGGACAAGATCTTGGAAAATCCGCATCAATTCCGGCCAGCAGAAGATCTCAAGATTCTGCCTATCCCGGGACTTAGCGTCTGTCATGTCGGATTCTCCGCATACTGATGGCCTATGGGCAACGGGCGGATGAACTTCGCGTCCCGGGGCACATGCGCGTCGCCCGCGAGCGCGGCTCGAGGTCCGCAACGAGCACTTCAGTCCGCGCGGATGCCTGCCTCGCGCACCACCTTGCCCCAGCGGGCGGATTCGGCGCGGATGAACTGCGCGAACTCCTCGGGCGAGTTGCCGACCGGGTCGGCCCCTTGCGCGGCGAGGCGATCGCGGATCTCGGGGACCAACAGGGCCTCGGCAAGCTCGCTGTGCAGGCGCCTCACGATCGGCTCGGACGTGCCCGAACGTACGAACAAGCCGAACCAAGGGCCGGTCTCCCAGTCCGGGAAGCCGGACTCGTGCATGGTGGGCACTTCCGGCGTCGCGGGATGACGCTTGAGCGTGGTCACGGCGAGCGCGCGCACCCGGCCTGTTTTGGCGTGGGGGTAAGCCTGCGCCAGCGTGTCGAACATAAACTGCACGCGCCCGCCGATCACGTCCTGCAGTGCGGGCGCCGCACCTTTGTAAGGCACGTGCAGCACGCGCAAACCGGCGAGCGACTTGAACAGCTCGGCGGCGAGATGGCCCGAGGTGCCGTTGCCCGGCGACGCGTAGGCAAGCTTGCCAGGGCTTGCCTTGGCGAGCGCCGCGAGCTCGCGCACCGTCGTGGCCTGCACCGAGGGATGCACGATCAGCAGATTCGGCACCGTGACGAGCAGCGTCACCGGCATGAAGTCCTTTTCCGGGTCGTACGTCAGCCTGGCGAACAGGTGGGGATTGATGGCGTGCGTCCCGATGTGGCCCATGAACAGCGTGTGGCCATCGGCGGGCGCTCGCAACGTCTCGGCGGCGCCGATCTGTCCGCTCCCGCCAGGCTTGTTCTCGATCACGACCGGCTGTCCCAGCGCCCGCGACAGTGGCGCGCCCACCATGCGGGCAAGCGTGTCGGCGAAGCCGCCGGGGAACGGGACCACGATCCGCACAGGGCGCTCGGCGAAGCTTTGCGCGCCGAAGGAAATGACAAGGAGGACAAGAGCCGTCAGCAGGCGCATGCAGCGATGCTAGACTGGATTTCCGGGCTGAACACGAACGGCAGACGCGTCGTGCACCTGGTGCACCGATGAAGCAGGCGGCTTACAAGCCGGTGCGAGGCCTCGCGCGCGGCCTTTCCGTGCTGGCAGCCCTGAACGCGCGCGCGCCCGGCGCCTGGCCCCTCGAGGAGCTGGCGGACGAGCTGTCGCTGCACCGCACCACTGTCAAGCGGCTGCTCGAGACGCTGGTAAAGGAAGGCTGGGTAACCGTGCTCCCGATGAGCAGGCGCTACGCCGTCACTTCTCAGGTGCGCGCGCTCGCGCGCGGCGCGCGAGACCAAGATCTCGTCGTCGTGAAGGCGGCGCCGCTGCTGGCCGAGTTCACCGGCGATTCGCACTGGCCTGTGATCGTTGCCACGCCCGACGCAGAGGCGCTCGTGGTGCGGGCATCCACGCTGAGGATCAGCGCCTTCGTGTCGCGGCGCGACGACGTCGGCTTGCGCCTGCCGCTCGGCGAAACGGCGAGCGGACGCGCCTACCGGGTGGCACGCGACGAGGGGGCGGCGCGCCTTGTCTACCACGACGGCACATGGTCCGGCGCACCCGGGACCGCGGCAATCTCCATCGGCATCGGCAGCGGCGCGCAAACACTCGGCGCGCTCACGATGATCTTCCCGTCGAGGCGCGTGCGCGCGCGTGAGGCGGCGGCGCGCTACGGCGAGCGCCTGGCAGCGCTCGCCACGCGGCTGGCGTCGAGCTGAAGGACCGCTAGACGCCGGGCAGGCGCCGCCACAAGCTCCCGGTCTTCGATTCCTTGTCGATCGCGTCGAGCACCCTCTCGTGCGCGGAGAGCTCCTCTGCGCTAGCCTGCACCACGATCAGGCCCGAGGTATCGATCTTGTCCGCGGCGGCCGCCGAGCCGTCCGCCTCCAGCTCCATCATCAGGCTCTCCTGCCCGCGCGTCATCGCGAGGTAGACCTCCGCGAGCAGCCGGGCATCGAGCAGCGCTCCGTGCAGGGTGCGGTGCGAGTTGTCCACGGCGTAGCGCTCGCACAGCGCGTCGAGCGAGTTCTTCTTGCCTGGATGCAGCTCGCGCGCGAGCGCGAGCGAGTCGACCACGCCCGCCGCGTGCTCGGCGAGCCTGCCGAGCCCGGCCCGGTCGAGCTCGGCGTCGAGGAACTCCACGTCGAACTCCGCGTTGTGGATCACCACCTCGGCGCCGCGCAGGTACTCGAGCAGGCCCGGCGCGATCTCGGCGAAGCGCGGCTTGTCGGCGAGGAACTCGCGCGTCAGGCCGTGCACCCGCGCCGCCCCCTCGTCGATTTCGCGGCCCGGATTGACGTAGGCGTGGAAGTGGCGCTCGGTGACGCGCCGGCTGAGGATCTCGACGCAGCCGATCTCGATCACGCGGTCGCCGAGCTTCGCGTTCAGGCCCGTGGTCTCGGTGTCGAGCACCACCTGTCGCGCCGCCATCAGGCTCCCCGCAGCTCGTCGATCGCCCGGTTGGCGAGCGCATCCGCACGCTCGTTGCCGTCGTGGCCCGCGTGCCCCTTCACCCAGCGCCACTCGACGCGGTGGCGCGCCGCGAGCTCGTCGAGCCGGCGCCACAGGTCCTCGTTCTTCACCGGTTTTTTCGCCGCCGTGCGCCAGCCGCGGCGCTTCCAGTCGCCGATCCACTGCGAGATGCCCTTCTGAACATACTGCGAATCGGTATAGAGGCGCACTTCGCTCGGGCGCTTGAGCGCCTCGAGGGCGCGGATCACCGCGGTCAGCTCCATGCGGTTGTTGGTCGTCGCGCGATCGGCGCCGTGGAGCTCCTTCTCGGCACCGCGCGCGCGCAGCAGCACGCCCCAGCCCCCCGGCCCGGGATTGCCCCGGCAGGCGCCGTCGGTGTAGATCTCGACCGGCTGGTCGCTCACTGCCGACGCGCAGCGCCGTTCACGCGCGTGGCGTGGCCGTCGCGCTGCGGGATCGCGGCGAGCGAGCGGCGCCGCGCGCGTTCCTTGCGCCAGGCGGGCGTCACCACGCGCATACCGTGCACGCGCTTCACCGCGCGCACCACGTACAGCCCTCCGCATACCGGCCACCAGCGCGCGCCCGCCTTTTCCATGAAGGCGAAGCGCTCGAGCCATCTGCGCTCCCCGAAGGGAGGCGCGTAGCAGCCGAACTTTCCCCCGTTCAGCTCGAAGCCGAGCACGCGCAGCCAGTCGCGCAGCCGCAACAGCCCGATGAACCGCGCGTCCCACGGGGTTTGCGGGCTCCCGGAAGAGAACAGCTGCCTCAGACGCCAGAGGGAAGCGGTATTGAATCCCGAGATCACCACCTGCCCCTCGGGCATCAGCACCCGCTCGGCCTCGCGCAGCACGTCGTGCGGGTTGTGGTGGAACTCGAGCACGTGGGGCAGCGCGAGCAGGTCCACTGCCTGGTTGGCGAGCGGCAGCTGCAAGGGGTCGGCCGCGAGCGACGCCCCCGGCTCGAGGGCCAGGGTGAGGCGGTACGGGATGCGGTTCTGGCGCAGGAACTCTATTTCAGGAAGCCCTATCTGCCCGGCGCGGAAGCCGAACACGTCCTCGACCGCGCTGTCGAACTGGGCAAGCTCCCAGTCGAGCACGTAGCGCCCCTGCGGGGTCGCCAGCCATTCCGAGAGCGATGAGCGCTCGCCGTTATACTTCAGGCCGCCGTTTTGCACGAAGGACTGCCGGTCCATGCTCCAAATCGCTCCAGTGCGGGCGTTGAACGACAACTACATCTGGACTCTGCGCAACGCCACCCACGCCGCGGTCGTCGACCCGGGCGAGGCGCGGCCGGTGCTGGAGTACCTCGCGCGCGAGCGCCTGGAGCTCGCCGCGATCCTCGCCACGCACCACCACCCGGATCACGTCGGCGGGGTCGCCGACCTGCTCGAGAAGCGCCGCGTCCCGGTGTACGGGCCCAGGAACGAGCCGATCGCCACGCTCACGCGGCCGGTGTCCGAGGGCGACACCGTATCGGTTCCCGAACTCGATCTCACGCTCTCGGTGCTCGACATCCCTGGGCACACGCGCGCGCACATCGCCTATTATGGCGCAGGGATGCTCTTCTGTGGCGACACGCTGTTCGCGTGCGGCTGCGGCAGGCTGTTCGAGGGCACGGCCGAGCAGATGTACGCGTCGCTGCAGAAGCTGGTCTCGCTTCCGGACGACACCCTGGTCTACTGCGGTCACGAGTACACGCTCTCGAACATCCGCTTCGCCAAGACGGTCGAGCCGGCGAACGCGGCGCTCGAAGCGCGCGAGGCGCGCGACCGGCGGCTGCGCGACGCCGGAAAGCCCACGGTGCCGAGCACTCTCGGCGAAGAAAAGGCGACCAATCCGTTCCTGCGCTGCCTGGAGCCGGCGGTGGTCGACTCGGCGAACAAGTATCTCGGCGCGCGCATCGCCGACCCGGTGCGCGTGTTCGCGGCGATACGCGATTGGAAGAACCGCTTCTGAGCGGCTAAACTGCGCGCCGGTGGCCGGCATGGCGAAACGGTGGTGGCTCGGAGCGGCGCTTGCGCTGCTCCAGGCCTGCGCTTCGCAGCCGCCGCAAGCGCCGTTACCGGCCGCGCCGCAGGCGCAATCGTCCGTCTTCGAGAGCGCCGCGCCGCTCGCGCCGGCGGCGCCCGCGCAGCATCCGCAGCAGCCCGTCGATGCGACGAATTTGCCGCCGTTCGACGGCGACAGGGAAGCGGTGGTCGTGCCGCTGCGCGGCCTGGCGAAGATCGATCGCACGGTGCCGCCAGACGACGTCTGGCAGCGCATCCGCAACGGCTTCGCCATGCCCGACCTCAGCGGCCCGCTGGTCCAGAATCAGATGGCCTGGTACGCCGCGCGGCCCGACTACCTGCGGCGCGTGATCGACCGTGGTCGCCTGTACCTGCACTATATCGTCGAGGAGATCGAGAAGCGCGGGCTGCCTACCGAGCTGGCGCTGCTGCCGATGGTCGAGAGCGCGTTCAATCCGATGGCGTATTCGCGCGCGCACGCTTCCGGTCTGTGGCAGTTCATCCCCGGCACCGGCAAGCGCTACGAGCTGGAGCAGAACTGGTGGTACGACGGACGGCGCGACATCGTGGCTTCGACCGCGGCCGCGCTCGGCTACCTCGCCGACCTGTTCGACATGCACGGCGACTGGCATCTCGCGCTCGCCTCCTACAACTGGGGCGAGAACGCGGTCGCGCGCGCGATCGAGAAGAACCGCGCCGCGGGCCTGCCCACCGATTATTCGAGCATCGGCATGCCGCCCGAGACGCGCAACTACGTGCCCAAGCTGCAGGCGCTGAAAAACCTGATCCTCAATCCGCAGGCCTTCGGCATCGATCTGGATCCGATCCCGAACGAGCCGTACTTCGCCACCGTCACCAGGACGCGCGACATCGACGTGCAGCTCGCCGCCAAGCTCGCCGAGATGACGGTCGAGGAATTCGTCGCGCTGAATCCGGGCTTCAGCCGGCCGCTGATCCGGGCCTCGATGACGCCGAGGATCGTGCTGCCCGCCGACAAGGTCGAGGTGTTCCACGAGAACCTGACGAAATACGACGCCGCGTCTCTCGTGTCGTGGAAGACCTACCAGCCCGGGCGCGGAGAAAAGCTCGAGGCGATCGCGAAGAAATTCGGCGTGACGGTGGCGCGGCTGAGGGAGGTGAACGGCATCGCGCCCCGCGCCCGCGCCCTGCCCTCGACCCTGGTCGTGCCGACGAACGGCGCCGTCGACGGCTACCGCCGCCTGCCGATCATGTACGCGCCGCCGATCCCCGTGGCGGCGGTGCGCCGCATCGTGCACACGGTGAAGCGCGGCGAGACGCTGAACTCGATCGCCGCGCTCTACCGGGTCAGAGTCGAGGATCTCAAGCGCTGGAACCGGATCGGGCGGCTGCTCGCCGGCCAGAAGCTGACCCTCGAGGTCCGGACTCCCGTCAAAGGCAAACCTCGCAGCCTTCCAAAGGGCAAACCGTACAAGAAAGAAGGGTCTTAGAACTTTAACCTCAGAACATTTCTTGTTCCTTGCTGCGGCGCAATAACCGACACGCTGCGCGTCGCATAAAATGACCGGATCATGAGCCGCCTGGGGAGGGGTGTTCTTTTCGTCGCGTTGCTCGCGTCCGCCTGGCCGGCGCGCGCGGCCGACCCGATGCTGATGTTCCTCCTCAGCGTGGCGCGCGAGATCATCACCAATGCGATCGCATCGCAACCCGCGCAGACGGTCGCGCCCGAGCCCGTCCTCACCTATCCCGGCACGGCGGTCGAGCCGGCGCATCTGCGGCGGCTGATCGACGACAGCTTCTTCTACCTCTCGCAGGCGCAGCGCGGCGAGATCTTCGACTCGCTGCACGCCGAGCTGATGAAGCCGAAGAACGCCGCGGTGCGCGGCGCGATGATCGAGTACTTCGCCGAGCGGGCGTTGCAGGTGCGCGCCGCGCAGCTGCGCCTGGCGCAGCTCTCGTACCGCGAGAAGCAACTGCTGGCGGAGGAATTTCGCAGGGAGACGGCGGCGATTCCCGGCGACGAGCGAGCTCACCTGCACGAGATCCTCGAGCGCCGGCTGCTGCCGGTGCCCTCGGACCTCAATCAGCTGCTGCTCGCCGCGCTCGAGCCTTCGCCCGACGCCCCCCGGTAGAGCACGCAGGCCACCGTCCTCGATTCGCCGAGCGGCAGGTTCTCGGGATAGGCGGCGCGGCATTCCGGCCGCGCCTTCGGGCAGCGCGGATGGAAATGGCAGCCCGCGGGCGGATTCGCCGGCGACGGCAGCTCTCCCGACAGCCGGATGATCTCGCGCCCGCCTTCCAGCGTGGGCACGGCCGAGAGCAGGGCCTGCGTGTACGGGTGTTTCGGGTCGCGCAGCACCTCCTGCACCGTGCCGCGCTCCACGATGCGGCCGAGGTACATCACGGCCACCTCGTGCGCCAGGTATTCCACGACCGACAGGTTGTGTGTGATGAACAGGTACGCGATGCCGCGCCGCTGCTGCAGCGAGCGCAGCAGGTTCAGGATCTGCGCCTGCACCGAGACGTCGAGCGCGCTGGTCGGCTCGTCGCACACGATGAGCCGCGGATTCACCGCGAGCGCGCGGGCGACGGCGATCCGCTGGCGCTGGCCACCAGAGAACTCGTGCGGATAGCGCCCCAGCGCCTCGCCCGGCAGGCCCACCTCGCCGAGCAGCTCTGCGAGCCGCGCTTCGCGCTGGGCGTCGTCGCGCCCGACGCCCAGCGCGCGCATGCCCTCGAGCAGGATCTCCGCGACGCGCATGCGCGGGTTGAGCGACGCGTACGGGTCCTGGAAGATCATCTGCATCGCGCCGCGGCGCGGGCGCATTGCGGCACGCGACAGGCCGGCCAGCTCGGCACCCTCGTAGCGCACGCTGCCCGCGGTCGGGGCGAGAAGCTGCAGGAGCGCCTTGCCCGCCGTGGTCTTGCCGCATCCCGACTCGCCGACGAGGGCGAGCGTGCGGCCTTCGTGAAGAGCGAACGAGACCCCGTCCACCGCGCGCACGTAGCCCACTGCGCGCCTGAAGATTCCGCGCCGGATCTGGAAGTGAACCTTCAGGCCGTCGACGTCCAGAAGGGTCCGCTGCGGCTTCGCCTCGGGTCGCTCGATCCCGCTCGATAACTCCGCCTGTCGCGGCGGCGCGAGACCCGCTTCCCTAAGGTGGCAGCGCGCGCGGCGCCCGCCCCCGAGCTCGAGCAGCCGCGGCGCCTCCTCACGGCAGCGCTCGAACGCGAGATCGCAGCGCTCGGCGAAGCGGCAGCCCCGGAACCCGCCGGTGAGCGCCGGCACCTGGCCGCGGATCACGGCGAGCTCGCCGGCGCGCCTCCCGGGCGACGGGAGCGACTCGAACAGCTTCTGCGAGTACGGGTGCTGCGGCGCGCGCAGGAACTCGTCGCGCACGGCGACCTCGACGATTTCGCCGGCGTACATCACCGCGACGCGCTGCGCCATCTTCGCGACGATGCCGAGATCGTGCGTGATTAGGAGCAGTGCCATACCGCGCTCGGCCTGGAGCTTCGCGAGAAGGTCGAGTATCTGCGCCTGGATGGTCACGTCGAGCGCGGTGGTCGGCTCGTCGGCGATCAGCACCTCGGGGTCCACCGCGAGCGCGGCGGCGATCATGACGCGCTGGCGCAGCCCGCCGGAGAGCTGGAAGGCGTACTCGTCGATGCGCCGCGCGCCGTCCGGGATGCCGACCGCCTCGAGCAGCTCGAGTGCGCGGCGCCTCGCGGCATCGCCTGAGAGCCCGGAGTGCCGCTCGATCACCTCGGCGATCTGGCGGCCCACGGTGAGCACCGGGTTGAGCGCGGTCGAAGGCTCCTGGAAGATCATGGCAACGCGCTTGCCGCGCACCGCGCGCATCGCCGCCTCGGGAAGTGCAAGCAGGTCGGCGCCGTCGAGGAGCACGCGGCCGGCGGCGATCCGGCCGGCCTCGGGAAGCAGTCGCATGATCGACAGCGCGGTGACGGACTTGCCGCAGCCCGACTCGCCGACGAGCGCGAAGCACTCGCCGGTGCGAAGCTCGAAGCTCACGCCGTCCACGGCACGCACCGGGCCCTGCGACGCGTCGATCAGGGTTTGCAGCGACTCGACGGCGAGGAGCGGGCCGCTCATGCGGCGATCGCCACCATGCGAACGCGCGGGTCGAAGCCGTCGCGCACGGTGTCCGCAAACAGGTTCGCGGCCAGGACCAGGACCAGCATGAAGGCGAACGCGGCGGCGATGGACCACCACACGATCGGCTCGCGCGACATCTCCAGGCGCGCTGCATTGATCATGGTGCCGAAGCTGGTCGTGGCGGGATCCACTCCGACGCCGATGTAGGACAGCACCGCCTCGGTGAGCACCAGCGCCGAGAACTCCAGGGCGACGGTGATGATCACGATGTGCGCCACGTTGGGAAGGATGTGGCGGGTGAGGATGCGGGCATTCGATACGCCGAAGGCGTGCGCCGCCTGGATGTATTCGAGCTCGGAGAGCTTCAGCGTCTCTCCCCGAAGCAGGCGCGTGAGGCCAGTCCACGTCGTCACGCCGAGGATCCCGCACAGCATCAGCAGCCGGAAGTCGGCCCTCTCGGCCGCCGTCGGAAACAATTCGGGGCGCATGTCGACGTACACCTGCATCATCAGCACGGCCGCGGCGATGAGCAGCACTCCCGGGATCGAGTTGAGCGTCGTGTAGACATACTGGATCAAGTCGTCCACCCAGCCCCTGAAGTACCCGGCAACGATGCCGAAGCCGATTCCGAACGGAAGCATGGCGAGCGTGGTCAGAGTGCCGATGACGAGGCTCGTCCGAATCGACTTAAGCGAAAGATAGAGAACGTCCTGCCCCACCTTGTCGGTGCCGAACACGTGGTAGCCCTCCGATAGCAGGAGCACTGGCGCGGCGATCACCAGCAGGGGGCCGACCGTCCACCAGGCGGCCCCCCACGGAACCGCCGCCCAGCGCCGCCGCAGCGGCTTCACGACCCAGGCGAGCAGGATCCAGAGCGCCGCCGCCGCAGCGAGCCCGGCTGCCGCGCGCCGCGACATGTCGACCACTCTCTCCTCTTCGTCCCGGAGGTGGGCCCCGCCGTATTGCAGGCGGGGAAAGTCGCGAACCTGCCTGCCATCGGCGAGCTCGATCTGCTCCTTCGCATAGAGCCGGGTGGCAAACGGCGCCGAGTAAGTCTTCTCCCTCCTGCTCCGAAGATGCGACGCGGCAATGTCCAGCAGCGACAGGACCTCCGGAGAGTAGGAGGCGGCGGAGCCCGCACCGACCTGCTCCAGCCGAGTGCGGAAATGAAGCGAATCCGCCAGACCGACCAGAAGGTAGGGCGTCAAGATGACAACCGATACCACCGCGGTGCGGGTCTGGAAGACCCGCACCCACGGCGCGGCGAGATGCGCGTGGCGGCGGCAATACCAGCCGTAGCCGGCCGATACGCACACGAGCAGCCACAGCAGCACGTCGGTCGTGAGGAAAACGGGCAGGAACGGCATCTATTCAAACCGCACGCGCGGGTCGACGAAGGTGTAGGAGATGTCGGTGAACAGAAGCGCGAGAACGTAGAGCACCGAACCGATGAAGACCATCGAGCGCACCACGGCGAAGTCCTGCGCCTGGATCGCGTCGATGGTGTAGCTGCCCAGCCCCGGGATGCCGAAGAACGATTCGGTGATCAGGCTTCCGAAAAAAAGCGCCGGGATGGCGACCACCAGGCCGGTCAGGATCGGAATCATCGCGTTCCGAAGCACGTGGCCGAACATCACCGAAGTCTCCGCGAGCCCTTTGGCGCGGGCCGTTCGCACGTAATCCCGCGTAAGCTCCTCGACAAATATCGTTCGATAGAATCGGGCGCTCGTGCCGAAGCTGCTGACGACCCCGATGACGACCGGGAGGACGACGAATTTGAGGGCGTCGAGGCCGCCGGCGTACCCCGATATCGGCACAAGGTGCCAGAGCTTGGAGGCGACGTACTGGCCGCCGATGATGTAGAACAACGCCGAGATCGACATCATGCCAACGCACAGCGTGACGCCCCAGAAGTCGAGGTACGTCGCCCGGAAGAACGCCAGAAAGAGCGCGAAGGTTATGTTCACCGCCAATCCCACCAGGAAAACCGGAACGGCCAGCGCGAGACTGGGGCCCACGCGGGCGCGAATTTCATTCGCGATGTCGCGCCCGTCCTCCGCGGCGCCGAATTCGAGCGCGAAGAGCTTGACCGATTTCTCGAAGAACACTGTCTGCGTCGCCTTTCCGAGGCCACCGGCGCTCGCGTTCCACAGCAGCGGCCGGTCGTAGCCGTGCTCCCCCTTCCACTTCTCGATCGCCTCCGGCGTTACGCGCCGGGTGCCAAGCTGCATGCGCGCCATGTCGTCCGGCGTATTGACGACGAAGAACAGCACGAAGGTGATCAGATTCACCCCGATCAGGATCGGGACGGCATAGAGGATCCGGCGGACGATGTAGGCGAGCACTCAGGACGCCGGCCGCGCCGCCATGCGCTCGCGCCGGCGGTAGCCGACGATCGCCGGAACCGCGCTGCCGGCGAGCACGACGAGGATGAGGACGAGCGGCCACAGCACCGGCCGGTTCCACTCGCGCCGCAGCGCGGCGCGCTTCTCGACGTCGGCGCGCAGGTACTTGATGCCGTTTCGCGCCATGTTGTTCGGCTTGACGTTGGCGAGCCAGCCGTGGCTCAGGCTGAAGTCCTTGGGATGGAATCCCCAGATCCACGGGGCGTCGCGCCGCGCGATGTCGGTCATGCGGTCGACGATCTTCTGCCGCTCGGGCGAGTTCTCCATGTTCTTCATGCGCTCGAACAGCCCGTCGAATTCGGGGTTGGCGTAGTTCGCGGCGTTCTCGCCCTGCGATTTCATGCGCGACTGGGCGCCGTGCAGCAGGAACATGAAGTTCTCCGGGTCCGGGTAATCCGCGTTCCAGCCAAGGATGAAGATCTGCTGGCTGCCTTTGCGGATCTTCTCCTGGAAGCGGTTCCAGTCGGTCTCGCGCACCTCGAGCTGGACGGACAGCTTCTCGAACTGCCTGCGCCACCAGTCCAGCCGCGGCTTGTCGCCGGGACCGGTGGTGCGCGCATCCAGGTAAAGCACCAGCGGCTGGCCGGTTTTCGCGTCGCGCCCGTCCGGGTAGCCGGCCTCGGCCAGCAGCCGCTTCGCCTCCTCCAGCGGCCGGCGCCGGGCGGCGCCATCCTTCCACACGTGCGTCACCGGGTTGATGCCCTGCTCGCCGTCGCGCCAGCCGAAGATGCCGGGCGCAAGAGGCCCGTGCCCGACCAGTCCCCGGCCGTTGGCGAAGATCGAGAGGTATTCCTCCATGTCCACCGCGATGGAGAGCGCCTGCCTGAGCTTTCTTGCGCGCTCGGAGCTTCCCCCGACCACCGGGTCGAGCCAGTTGAAGCCGACGTAGATGATCGTGGTCGCGACCGAGGTCTGCAGCCCGATGCCGCGCGCCTCCATTTCCTGCGTGAGCTGCGCTTCGCCCTCGATCGCCACGCGCACCGCCTGGTCGAACTGATCCGAGCCGATGCCGGAAGTGTCGTAGTACCCCTGCAGGAACTTGTTCCAGTAGGGGATGCCCTCCTTCTCTCGGCTGTAGACGACGCGGTCGATGAACGGCACCGTCCTGCCGGCGTCGGCGAGCAGCCCCGCCTGCGCGTCCTCCGGCTCGCCCTCGGAGGGATACGCTTCGCCGCGGAAATTCGGGTTGCGCTCGAGCACCATGCGTGCGTTCGGGTTGTTCTCGGTGAGCATGTACGGCCCGGTGCCGACCGGCCACCAGTCGAGCGTGAAGTTCCTCGGCTGCATTCCCGGCTGATGGAAGAACTTCTCCGCCTCCCAGGGCACCGGCGCGAAAAACGGCATCGCGAGCCAGTACACGAACTGCGGATACCGGCCCTTGAGCGTGACGCGGTAGGTGTGCGAGTCGACGCGCTCGACGCCCTTGAGCGGAAAGCGCCGCAGGTCGAGCCATTCGCCCTTCTTCGTATCCGCCTTTCTCAGCTGCTCCGAGTACTCGGCCATGCCGACGATGTACTCGGCCATGAGGCCGTATATCGGCGAGTGCAGGCGCGGATGGGCCAGCCGCTTGATCTGGTAGATGAAGTCGTCCGCGACCAGCTCGCGCGTCGCTGCGGGAAGCTCGTACGGGCTTTTGAGGCGCGCGATCCGCGCGGGCGCCAGCGCGTGGTTGCCGGCGACGAACGCCGGATGGGGCTGATAGGAGATTCCCGGGCGGATGCGGATCTCGTAGACGGTGAACTTGCCGCCCTCGATCTCCCTCGGCTTCGGCACCTCCAGCGCCGAGAGCGGGATCAGCTCGTAGGGCCGCTTCAGGTAGTGGTACTGGAGCGGAGGCTCGTACACCTGCTGCGTGAACCGCGCCTCGTCCTCGGTGTAGGACTGCACCGGGTCGAGGTGCTTCGGCCGCTCGACGAACGCCGAATACAGCGTGTTCGAAGTCCGCTCCGAAGCGGGATAGGGATCGTTCCAGACTTCTCCGCAGCCGGCAAGCGCCGTGACCGCGAACAGCAGGAGAGCCCGCAGCATGCGGAAAGTATAATCGGAACGATATGGGCTTCCTCTCAGGCAAGAAGATCCTCGTCACCGGGCTGCTGAGCGACCGCTCGATCGCCTACGGCGTCGCCAAGGCGGCGCGCCGCGAGGGCGCGCAGCTCGCCTTCACCTACCAGAACGAGCGCTTCAGGGACCGCGTGTCGGGCCTGGCGCGCGAGCTCGGCTCGGAGATCGCGCTGCCGTGCGATGTGGCGAGCGATGCCGATATCGCGTCGCTCGCCGCCGCGCTCGGCGCGCGCTGGGACGGACTGGACGGGCTGGTGCACGCCATCGCCTACGCGCCGCGCGAGTCGATCGCAGGAGACTTCCTCGAAGGCTTGTCGCGCGAGGCGTTCGCGCAGGCGCACGACGTCTCGGCGTACAGCTTCCCGGCGCTCGCCAAGGCGGTGCTGCCGATGATGCGCGGGCGGCGCGCCGCGCTGGTGACGCTCACCTACCTCGGATCGACGCGCGTGGTGCCGCACTACAACACCATGGGCCTCGCCAAGGCGAGCCTGGAGGCGGCGATCCGCTATCTCGCCGCGAGCCTCGGGCCGCACGGGATCCGCGTAAACGGCTTGTCGGCGGGTCCGATCAAGACGCTCGCCTCGGCCGGGATCGCGGGATTCTCGCGCATCCTGAAGTTCGTCGAGGAGCAGTCGCCGCTGCGCCGCAATGTCACCACCGAGGACGTGGGTAACGCGGCGGCGTTCCTGCTCTCGGACCTTGCCGCCGGGATTACCGGCGAGATCCTCTACGTGGACTCAGGCTTCAGCCATGTCGTCGCCGGCATCGCAGGCGAAAGGACGAAGGGCTAGCTGCTTTTTTCGCTTTTCTCCGATCTCGTCATTTCCGCGTATTTGCCTTTGCGGAAATGACGAGACATTGGTGCCTCGGCATAGCGTAGGCATTCGCGGAAGGGCGAATCGCCCCAATGTCTCGCGACTTCCGCCAAAACCAGGCGGAAGTCGCGAGATCGATGAAAAGCAAAACCGCCCTTTACTTCGCCTCCAGGTTCTTCCTGTTGATCTCGATGTCGGCCCGCTCGCGCAGGCTGGCGACGAACTCGCCGTATTGCGCCGCCCCCATGATCTGCGCGACGCCGGCGACGTCCGCCGAGCGCTGCTGATCGGTCTTCGGACCGGACTCGATCACTTTCGATATGCGGTACAGGGCGTAGCCGTCGGGCAGCTCCACGCCGACGTATGCCGGCAGCTTCGAGACGTCGGCGGCGACCACCCGGCGCAGGGTCTCGGCGGACAGCCCCTGCGCGTCACGGCGCGAAACCGTGCGCACGGGGCCCCACCGTATTCCAGCATCGCTGCCGCCGCGCACCTGCCCGAGCTTCGCAGTGCCCTCCTTCTGCGCGAGCGCCGCGGCCTCGCGCCGGCGCAGGAGGTTCTCGATGTCGATCGTGACTTCCTCGAACCCGCGCTGCGACTCGGGCTGGTACTCGACCACGCGCGCCGCGACCAGCGTGCCGGGGGCGACTTCGAACGCGTCGGTATTGCGCTTGTTGCGGATGACGTCCGCAGAGAATAGCGCCGCGCGCAGCTTCGGATGGTCGAGCGCGCCCGGCTCCTGGCCGGCCGATCTCGTCAACCAGCCGGAGGTCCGCGGCTGGAGCTTGAAGCGCTCCGCCACCGGGTTCAGGCTGTCGGGCTGCTCGTAGATCATGTTGCCGAAGGTCTCGGCCGCTTCGGCGAACTTGCGCGCGCCCTTCTGCTTCGCCAGCTCCGCGGCGAGCTCCTGGCGCACCTCCTCGAGCGGACGCGACGCGGCTGGCCGGATGCCGGTCAGGCGCACGACGTGGAACCCGAATTCCGATTCGACCGGGCCGAAGATTTCTCCCTCCTTCATCCGGAATACGGCGTCCTCGAACGGTTTGACCATCATGCCGCGTCCGACCAATCCGAGGTCGCCGCCCTTGGCCGCCGAGCCCGAGTCCTGCGAATGCCTCCTGGCGAGCTCGGCGAAGCTCGCCGGGGATTTGCGCGCTTCGGCGAGCAGCCGTTCGGCTTCCTGCTTCGTCTTCGCCAGGATATGGCTCGCGCGCCGCTGCTCCTCGACCTGGTACTGCGACGCCCGGGCATCGTAGGCCGCCTTCAGCTCCGCCTCCGACACCGCGTCCTGTTTGGCGAGCTCGTCGGCGGAGAGCACCACGTACTGCGCGCGTACGCGCTCCGGGGTCCGGAACTCCGCCTGGTTGGCGTCGTAATAGGCTTTCAGCTTCACCGCGTCGAGCTTGACCTGCGCGGCATACGGCTGCGCGGCGATGCGCGCCTCGGCGATCTCGCGCTTCTGCTCCAGGAGCGCCGCCAGCCGCTCGGCCGCCGTGCGCGACGGGATCGCCGCCTCCGCGACCGCGCGCGCCAGCTGCGCGAGCGACAGGTCGCGGCGCAGGCGCGCCTCGAACTGCGCGGGCGTGAGAGGCGGGTTCTGCGAGCGCAGCGCCAGCTCGTAGCTCGATTTCGAGAACCCGCCCTCGCCCTGGAACACCGGCATGCCGGCGATCGCCTCGCGCAGCGCTTCGTCGCTCACCATCAGGTTCGCCTGGAGCGCGGCCGAGGCGATCACTCTCTGCGCGATCAGCGATTCGAGCAGCGCGCGGCGGACCTCCGGCGTATCGAACGCGGCAGAGTCGAAGCCACGGCCGAGCGCCTCGCGCAGGCGGTCCTGCTGGCGCCGCAGCTCTTCCTCCAGCTCGCGCTTCGAGATCGACAGCCCGTTGACGGTCGCCACCGAGTCCGATGCGCCGCGGAACGTCGTGTACGACTCGACGCCCCAGAACGCGAAGGTGATCGCGATCAGCCCGAGGATGACCTGCATCGCGAGCTTGTTCTTATGTACGAAGTCGAACATGGGCGGCTACAGCGAGATTTGGCGGAGCGGACGGGACTCGAACCCGCGACCCCCGGCGTGACAGGCCGGTATTCTAACCAACTGAACTACCGCTCCTTCCTGGTGGGTGCTGAGAGGATTGAACTCCCGACATCTGCCTTGTAAGGGCAGCGCTCTACCGCTGAGCTAAGCACCCCGAAAAAGGGGAGCTAGTTTATAGCGTCCTTCAGCGCCTTTCCAGCGCGGAACTTGGGCAGGCGCGCCGCGCTGATCGTCAGCTCCGCGCCGGTGCGTGGGTTGCGTCCGGTGCGCGCGGCGCGCCTGCCGGCGTAGAAGGTGCCGAATCCGACCAGCGTCACCGTCTCGCCCTTCCTCAGGCTCGATTTCACCACGGCAACCAGTGCCTCGATCGTCCGCTCAGCCGCCGATTTGGATATTTCGGCAGCCCGCGCGATGTGCTCCACCAGATCCGCCTTGTTCACGGCCGTTCCCCCCTCGCCGCCTAATGCGTCGTGACGGCTCCGGTCTGATCGTCGCCTTTGGGCGGGATCGGCGCCGCCTCGGCCGGTTCGGGCAGCGGCTCGGGCTTGCGCTCCAGCGCCACCTCGAGCACCTTGTCGATCCACTTCACCGGCAGGATCTCGAGGCGATTCTTGACGTTGTCGGGGATCTCGGCGAGGTCCTTGACGTTCTCTTCGGGGATCAACACCGTCTTGATGCCCCCGCGGTGCGCCGCTAGCAGCTTTTCCTTCAGTCCCCCGATCTGCAGCACTTCGCCGCGCAGCGTGATCTCGCCAGTCATCGCGACGTCGGCGCGCACCGGAATGCCGGAGAGCACCGACACCATCGCGGTGGCGATGCCGATGCCGGCGCTCGGGCCGTCCTTGGGCGTCGCGCCCTCGGGCAGGTGGATGTGGATGTCGTTCTTCTGGTAGAAGTCCTCCTTCACCCCGAGCTTGCGCGAGCGCGCGCGCACCACCGAGAGCGCCGCCTGGATCGACTCCTGCATCACCTCGCCGAGCTTGCCGGTGGTGATCGTCTTGCCCTTGCCGGGCATGGTCACCGCCTCGATCGTGAGCAGCTCGCCCCCGACCTCGGTCCAGGCGAGGCCGGTCGCCTGCCCGACCTGGTTCTGCTTCTCGGCCATGCCGAAGGAGTAGCGGCGCACGCCGAGGAACTTGTCCAGGCCCTTCGGCGTCACCGAGACGCGGTGCGGCTTGGTCTCGCCGGCCTGCTTCTCGGTGAGCAGCAGCTTCACCGCCTTGCGGCAGATCTTGGAGATCTCGCGCTCCAGCGCCCGCACGCCGGCCTCGCGCGTGTAGTAGCGCACGATATCGCGGATCGCGGACTCCGAGACCGAGAGCTCGCCCTCGTGCAGGCCGGTGTTCTTCATCTGCTTGGGCAGCAGGTACTTGAGGGCGATGTTCATCTTCTCGTCCTCGGTGTAGCCCGACAGGCGGATCACCTCCATGCGGTCGAGCAGCGCCGGCGGGATGTTGAGCGTGTTCGCCGTGGCGACGAACATCACCTCCGAGAGGTCGTACTCGACCTCGATGTAGTGATCCGTGAAGGTGTGGTTCTGCTCCGGGTCGAGCACCTCGAGCAGCGCCGATGACGGGTCGCCGCGCCAGTCCATGCCGAGCTTGTCCACCTCGTCGAGCAGGAACAGCGGGTTCTTCACCCCGGCCTTGGTCATGTTCTGCAGTATCTTGCCGGGCATCGAGCCGATGTAGGTCCTGCGGTGGCCGCGGATCTCCGCCTCGTCGCGCACCCCGCCGAGCGACATCCTCACGAACTTGCGGTTGGTGGCGCGCGCCACCGACTGGCCGAGCGAGGTCTTGCCCACGCCGGGCGCGCCGACCAGGCACAGGATCGGCGCCTTCATCTTGTCCACGCGCGTCTGCACCGCGAGGTACTCGACGATGCGCTCCTTCACCTTTTCCAGGCCGTAGTGGTCCTTGTCGAGGATCTCCTGCGCCGCCTTGATGTCGCGCGAGATCTTCGACTTCTTCTTCCACGGCAGGTTGACCAGCGTCTCGATGTAATTGCGAACCACGGTCGCCTCGGCGGACATGGGCGACATGAGTTTCAGCTTCTTCAGTTCCGACTCGACCTTCTTGCGAGCCTCCTTCGGCATGTGCGCGCGCTTGACGCGCTTTTCCATCTCCTCGAGGTCCGCGCCCTCCTCGCCCTCGCCGAGCTCCTTCTGGATCGCCTTCACCTGCTCGTTCAGGTAGTACTCGCGCTGGCTTTTCTCCATTTGCCGCTTGACGCGGCCGCGGATGCGCTTTTCCACCTGCAAGATATCTATCTCGGTCTCGAGCTGCGCGAGCAGATGCTCGAGCCGCTTCTTGACCTCGAACATCTCGAGCACCTGCTGTTTCTGCTCGAGCTTGAGCGGCAGGTGCGCGGCGACCGTGTCGGCGAGCCGGCCGGCCTCGTCGATGCCGGAAAGCGAGGTCAGGATCTCAGGCGGGATCTTCTTGTTCAGCTTCACGTACTGGTCGAACGCCGAAAGCAGCGCCCTGCGCATCGCCTCGACCTCGGGCGGCTGCGCCGTTTCGGGCGCCACCGCGACCGCCTCGGCGACCCAGTGCGTGCGCACGTCGATCACGTTGCTGATATTCGCGCGCGTGCCGCCCTCGACCAGCACCTTCACCGTGCCGTCGGGAAGTTTCAGCATCTGCAGGATGTTCGACACGCAGCCGATCGGATACATGTCCTCCGGCCCGGGATCGTCCTTGGCGGCCGATTTCTGCGCCACCAGCAGGATCGATTTCCCCGCTTCCATCGCGGTCTCCATCGCCTTGATCGACTTCGGGCGCCCGACGAACAGCGGGATCACCATGTGCGGAAACACCACGACGTCGCGCAGCGGGAGCAGCGGGTACTGGACGGCAGCGGATTGGTCGGCGTCGGACATGTAAAGCCTCGTTAACCGGTTGGAGTACCCGGGTGAGATGCGGGTTCCCGCCGAAAAATCAATAGGGAAAGCCTACACGCTTGCGGCGTCCGCCGCAATGCGGAACAGGCAAGCAATTGTTACCGCCCTAGCCGGAGGATCCGGCGACTTTCTGCTGGTCGGAGTAGATCAGCAGCGGCTTGCCGTCGGAGGTGATCATCTGCTCGTCGACCACCACCTTGCTCACGTTCTCGAGCGCCGGCAGCTCGTACATCGTGTCGAGCAGCGCGCCCTCCAGGATCGAGCGCAGCCCGCGCGCTCCGGTCTTGCGCGCGAGCGCCTTCGTCGCCACCGCGCCGAGCGCCGCCGACCGCACCTCGAGCTCCACGCCCTCCATGTTGAAGAGGCGCTGGTACTGCTTGAGCAGCGCGTTCTTCGGCTCGGTGAGGATCTGGATAAGGGCCCCCTCGTCCAGCTCCTCCAGGGCCGCGAGCACCGGCATCCTGCCGACGAACTCCGGGATCAGGCCGTACTTGATCAGGTCCTCGGGCTCGACCGCCTTGAGCAGGTCGTAGTTCGCGCGCGAGTTCTTGGGGCTCCTCACCTCCGCGCCGAAGCCGATGCCGGTCTTCTCGGTGCGGTTGCGCACGATCTTCTCCAGCCCGTCGAACGCGCCGCCGCAGACGAACAGGATGTTGGTGGTGTCCACCTGCACGAAGTCCTGGTTCGGGTGCTTGCGCCCGCCCTGCGGCGGCACCGAGGCGATGGTGCCTTCGATGAGCTTGAGCAGCGCCTGCTGCACGCCCTCGCCCGAGACGTCCCGCGTGATCGATGGGTTGTCCGACTTGCGCGAGATCTTGTCGATCTCGTCGATGTAGACGATGCCGCGCTTCGCCTTGTCGACGTCGTAGTCGCAGTTCTGCAGCAGCTTCTGGATGATGTTCTCCACGTCCTCGCCGACGTAGCCCGCCTCGGTGAGCGTGGTCGCGTCGGCGATCACGAACGGGACGTTGAGGAGCCGGGCGAGCGTCTGCGCGAGCAGGGTCTTGCCGGAGCCGGTCGGCCCGATCAGCAGGATGTTCGATTTCGCGAGCTCGACCTCGTCGTTCTTCGACAGGTGCTTCAGCCGCTTGTAGTGGTTGTAGACCGCGACCGAGAGGATCTTCTTCGCCTGGTCCTGGCCGATCACGTACGAGTCGAGGATGCCGCGGATCTCGCGCGGCGTCGGCAGGTCGGACTTGGCGCCCTTGCCGCCCTTGTCGGTGGCGGTCTCCTCGCGGATGATGTCGTTGCACAGCTCGATGCACTCGTCGCAGATGAACACCGAGGGGCCGGCGATGAGCTTGCGCACCTCGTGCTGGCTCTTGCCGCAGAACGAGCAGTAAAGGAGTTTCTCGCCGGAGGAGGATTTGTCCGACATGGGGCTCCTACACGTTCTCCCTGGAGATCAGCACCTTGTCCGCGATCCCGTACTTTACCGCGTCTTCGGCACCCATGAAAAAGTCGCGGTCGGTGTCGCGCTGGATGACTTCCATCGACTGCCTGGTGTGCTTGGAGAGGATCTCGTTCAAGCGCGTGCGCAGGAACAGGATCTCCCTGGCGTGGATCTCGACGTCCGAGGCCTGGCCGGAGAACCCGCCCATCGGCTGATGGATCAGGACGCGCGAGTTCGGCAGGCAGAAGCGCTTGTCCTGGTCCCCCGCGGCGAGCAGCAGCGCGCCCATGCTCGCCGCCTGGCCGACGCACAGCGTCGAGACGTCGGGCTTGATGAACTGCATGGTGTCGTAGATCGCCAGTCCCGCCGACACCGAGCCGCCCGGCGAGTTGATGTAGAAGAAGATGTCCTTGTCGGGGTTCTCGGACTCCAGGAACAGGAGCTGCGCCACGATCAGGTTGGCGGTGATCTCGTTCACCGGGCCGACCAGGAACACCACCCGCTCCTTGAGCAGCCGGGAATAGATGTCGTAGGCGCGCTCGCCGCGCCCCGACTGCTCGATGACCATCGGGATCAAGCCGAGATCCCTGGCGTCAGCAGCCGATTTTTCCCAGATCACGTTGCGCCGCCCATCAGCTCGTCGAAGGATACCGCTTTTTCGACCAGCTTCGCCTTGCCAAGCACCCAGTTGACCACGTTCGACTCGAGCGCGAGGGCTTCCATTTCCGAGAGACGCTGCGGCTGCATATAAAACCATTTTACTACCTCGGCGGGGCTCTCGTAGGTCTGCGCCTCCTGTTCGACCAGCGCGCGCACCTCCGCCGGCTTGGGCTGCAGGCCCTCGGCGCGCGCCAGCTCGGCGATGATCAGCCCGAGCGCCACGCGGCGCTTCGCCGCCTCCTCGAACCCGGCGGGGTTGAGCGGCACCTGCTCCAGGCCGATGCCGCGCGCCTTCAGATCGGCCGCGGCGCGCTCCACCAGGCTCTGCACCTCCATCGCGACCAGGGATTTCGGCAGCTCGAGCGGCGTCGCATCCAGGAGCGCCTGCAGCGCCTGGCCCTTGACGCGCGCCTCGACGCGCTTGTGCGCTTCGCGCTCCACGTTGGCGCGGATCTCCAGGCGCATCTTGGCAAGGTCGCCGTCGGCGACGCCGAGCCCCTTGGCGAATTCGGCGTCGAGCGCGGGAAGCTGCGGCTCGTCCACCTGCTTCACCGACATGGCGAAGGACGCGTCCTTCCCGGCCACCTCCTTGCCGTGATAGTCGTCCGGGAACTTCACCGCGAAGCTCCTGGTCTCCCCCGCCGCCATGCCACGCGCCGCCGCCTCGAACTCGGGCAGCATGCGCCGCTCGCCGAGCGTGAAGGCGAGCCCGACCGCCCTCCCTCCCTCGAACGGCGTGCCGTCGATCGTGCCCTCGAAGTCCACCACTAGGCGATCGCCGTCCCGCCCGGCGCGGCCCGCCGGCACGAAGCGCGTGCGCTGCTTGCGCAGGATCTCGATCGTCCGGTCCAGCGCGGCGTCGTCCACCGCGACCTGCGGGCGCTCGACCGTCGCCGCCGAGACCTCGCCCACTTTCACTTCGGGGTAAATCTCGAAGGTGGCGCTGAACTCGAGCGAAGTTGCGTCGCCGCCGTCCTTCTTCTCGATGCGCGGATACCCGGCGACCTTGAGCTTCGCCTGCCGCACCGCGTCGCCGAACGCCTTCTGCACCGCGTCGCCGAGCACCTCGTTGCGCACCTGCGGGCCGTAGGTCTGCGCGACCAGCTTGAGCGGCACCTTGCCGGGGCGAAAGCCCGGCATGCGCGCCTCGCGCGCGAGCTTTTTCAGCCGCTCGTCCACGCGGCGGTCGATCTCCTCGGCGGCGAGCGTCATCGACACGCGCCGCTCGAGCGCGCTCAGGGTTTCAACATCGGCCGTCATCTCGTTCCCGGTCGTGCGCTGGTGCGAAGGGAGGGACTCGAACCCACAAGCCTCGCGGCGCCGGAACCTAAATCCGGTGCGTCTGCCAATTCCGCCACCTTCGCCGAGGCGCTGATTTTCCGACGGCGATTATACTGTCCCGTGACCGTCGATCATTACGAGAACTTCCCGGTCGCCTCGTGGCTGCTGCCCGCGCGGCTGCGCGGGCCGGTCGCGGTCATCTACCGCTTCGCCCGCAGCGCCGACGATTTCGCCGACGAGGGCGAGCTTCCAGCCGCCGAGCGGCTGGCGCGCCTGGATTCGTACCGCGCGGAGCTCGACCGCCTGGAGCGCGGCCGGCCGTCGAGCCTCTCGCTGTTCAAGGAGGTCGCCGGGATCGTGGGCGCGCACGGCCTGCCGCTGCAGCCGTTCCGCGACCTGCTCGACGCGTTCTCGCAGGACGTGACCAAGCGCCGCTACGCCGACTTCGCCGAGGTGCTCGACTACTGCCGGCGCTCGGCAAACCCCGTGGGCCGACTGCTGCTGCATTTGTTCAAACGAACGTCTGATTCAAACCTGAGGTACTCGGACTCGATCTGCAGCGCTCTACAACTCGTCAATTTCTGGCAGGACGTCGAGATCGATTTCGCCAAGGACAGGATCTATCTGCCACAGGACGAGATGAGCGCCTACGGCGTGACCGAGCGCCATATCGCCGACCAGCGCTGCGATCGGGCATGGATGGGCCTCATGGCGTTCCAGGTCGAACGCGCCAGGGCGATGCTCCTCTCGGGCAGGCCGCTCGCCCCGGCGCTGCCAGGACGAGCCGCGATCGAGATCGGCGCCACGATCCAAGGCGGCTTGCGAATTCTGGAAAAGCTCCAGCGGGCCGGCTACGACATGTTTCGCCGCAGGCCGATGCTGAGGTGGTTCGACTGGCCCCTGCTCCTCGCGCGCGCGCTGTGAGCCCCGACGAGTATTGCCGGCAGAAGGCCGCCGCGAGCGGCTCGAGCTTCTACTACTCGTTCCTGTTCCTGCCGCCGGAGCGCCGGCGCGCCATCACCGCGCTGTACGCCTTCTGCCGCGAGGTGGACGACGTGGTCGACGAATGCGACGACGCGCAGCTCGCGCGCACCACGCTCGCCTGGTGGCGCTCCGAGGTGGGCAATCTCGTTGCCGGGAACCCGCAGCACCCGGTGACGCGCGCCCTCGCCCCGGCGGTCGCGCCCTTCGGCATCACCGCCGGGCGGCTGAACGAGATCATCGACGGCATGGAGATGGACCTGGCGCAGACGCGCTATCTCGACTGGCCGGGGCTGGAGCGCTACTGCTATCTCGTCGCGAGCGTCGTCGGCATCCTCGCAGCCGGAATCTTCGGCTACCGGGATCCGCGCACCCTCGAGTACGCGCGCGACCTCGGGATCGCCTTCCAACTCACCAATATCATCCGCGACGTGGGCGAGGACGCGCGCAAGAACCGCATCTACCTGCCGATGGACGAGTTGAAAGCGTTCGGCGTGCCCGCCGCGGACATCCTGAACCGGCGCGCAAGCGGCGCTTTCGATCGCCTTATGCGGCACCAGGCAGAGCGCGCGCGCGAGTACTACGCGAGAGCGCTCGCCGCGCTGCCCGCCGAGGACCGCGGCGCGCAGCGCCCGGGGCTCATCATGGCGGCGATCTATCGCACCCTGCTTGCCGAGATCGAGCGCGACGGCTTCCGGGTGCTGAACCAGCGCGTCTCGCTGACTCCGCTGCGGAAATTCTGGATCGCCTGGAAGACATGGCTCATCGCGTAGCCGTGGTCGGCGCCGGCTACGCCGGAATGGCCGCCGCGGTGACGCTCGCCGGGCGCGGAATCCGGGTCGCGGTGTTCGAATCGGGACCGATCCCCGGCGGCCGCGCCAGGCGCGTCGTGTCGCAAGGCACGGAGCTCGACAACGGCCAGCACATCCTGATCGGCGCCTACACCGAGCTGTGGCGAATCATGCGAGCGGTCGGCGTGCCGGAGGACGCGGTGCTGCGGCTGCCGCTCGAGATCCGCTACGCGCAGGGATTTCATTTCCGCGCGCTGTGGCTGCCCGCCCCGCTCGGCCTGTTGGGCGGGCTCGCGATCGCGACCGGCATCTCCTGCAACGAGCGCCTCGGCGCGGCGCGCTTCATGAGCTCGCTGCGGCGCAACGGGTTCAGCGTGGACCAGGACATCCCGGTGACCGAGCTGCTCGAGCGGCACGGGCAGAACGGCCGCATCGGCCACTTCCTGTGGCGGCCGCTGTGCGTCTCGGCGCTCAACACTCCCGCCGGGCAGGCGTCGTCGCGCGTGTTCTTGCGGGTGCTGCGCGATGCGCTGGACGGGCCGCCCGGATCGAGCGACCTGCTCCTCCCGCGCGTGGACCTGTCGCGGCTTTTTCCCGAGCCGGCGGCGGAGTTCGTGCGGGCGCACGGAGGCGAGGTTCGCTTGGGAGCGCCCGTGCGCGATCTCGCGTCGTTGAAGGGGGAGTACGACTCCGTCATCGTCGCGGTCGGGCCGCATCAGCTCCAGGCGCTGCTTCCGGACCTCGCGCCCGACTACGCGTACCAGCCGATCTATACGATCTACCTGCAGTACCCGGAAACCGTAAGGCTGCCGTTTCCGATGCTCGGGCTTGCCGACGGGCTGGTGCAATGGGTGTTCGACCGGGGCGCGTTGACCGGAGAGAAAGGCCGGATTGCCTGCGTGATCAGCGCGCAGGGCGATCACCAGCAAATGCAGCAGGAGGAGCTCGCCGCGACCTGCGAGCGCGAGCTGGCACGCGCGCTCACCGGGCTGCCGAGGCCCCTCTGGTCGCGCGTGATCGCGGAGAAGCGGGCGACCGTCGCTTGCGTGCCCGGGACGAAGCGTCCGGCACTTGAAGCCGGCGTGCCCGGTGTCTACTTCGCCGGTGACTACACCGATCCCGATTACCCTCCGACGCTGGAGGCGGCGGTGCGAAGCGGCGTGCGCGCAGCTCAGCGTTGTCTCGGTTGAGTGGTCAGAACGTTGCGCGTAATCTGAAATGTCACCATCGAAGGGCGGCCGTATGAGTGATCAGATCTCCTGGCATGTCGAGCTTCAGCTCAAACCCGGCCAGCTGCATGCTTTTCGGGTGCTGACAAGCGAGATGGTCGAATCGACGAAAAGTGAAGTCGGCGCCCTCATCTACGAAAGATTCATTGCTGGCGACAGCCAAGTCGTCCATGTGGTCGAACGCTACGCAGACTCCTCGTCCGCCGTGGCGCACCTGACGGCGTTCGGGAAAAAGTATGGCGCAAGATTCGAGAAGTTGGTCGACCGCAAGCGATTCGCTGTATTCGGAACACCAAGTCTTGAGTTGAAACAGATTCTTGATCCCTTGGGCGCGAAATACGCTTCTCCCTTTGCTGGCTTTTCGCGGATCTAGCAACGGAAAGAATAGCCGCTGCCTGCCAGTCGCGGATGACAGGGGCTTGTGGCAGGATTGAGGGCGGACTGGAGGTTTAGAAAATGTCCACGGCGAAGGAAGAGCTTGCCCGCCTGATCGAAGGACAGCCCGAGGACAGCTCGCGCGAGGAGATTGTGCGTGAGCTCGCGTTTCATGTGATGGTGCAGCGCGGGATCGCTGACTCGGACGCCAAGCGCACGATCTCGAACGAGGAGATGGGTCGACGCATCCGTTCATGGCGGAAATAACGTGGACCGAGGAAGCTGAGCGCTGATCGCGAAGCGCGGCAGCTAGAGCTCGCGTAATCTCGCGACCGCCTGGTCCACCCGCTCGACCGCGATCACCTCCAGCTCCTCGATCTTCCCCTTGGGCTGGTTCGCCTTCGGCACGATCGCCTTCTCGAACCCGAGCTTCGCCGCCTCCTTCAACCGGTCCTGGCCGCGCGGCGCCGGCCGCACCTCGCCGGCAAGGCCGATCTCGCCGAACGCCACCACTTTCCCGGGGATCGGCCGGTCGGTGAGCGAGGACACCACCGCGAGCGACACCGCGAGATCGGCGGCGGGCTCGGAAATCTTCATGCCGCCGACGGCGTTCACGAACACGTCCTGCTCCCAGGTGGCGACCCCGCAGTGCCGGTGCAGCACCGCGAGCAGCATGGCGAGGCGGTTCTGCTCGAGGCCCACCGAAAGCCGGCGCGGATTGGGCGCATGGGCCGGATCGACCAGCGCCTGGATCTCCACCAGCAGCGGGCGCGTGCCTTCCAAGGTCGCTAGCACGCAGGAACCGGGCACCGCGCGCGGATGCTGCTGCAGGAAGAGCGCCGACGGATTCGCGACGCCGCGCAAGCCCCGGTCGGTCATCGCGAACACGCCCAGCTCGTTGACCGCGCCGAAGCGGTTCTTCACGGCGCGGATCAGCCTGAAGCTGGAGTTCGGATCGCCCTCGAAATAGAGCACCGTGTCGACGATGTGCTCCAGCACCCGCGGGCCGGCGATGGCGCCTTCCTTGGTGACGTGGCCGATCAGAAAGAGCGCCGCTCCGGCCGCCTTGGCGCGGCGGGTGAGCTGCGCGGCGCATTCGCGCACCTGGGCGACCGATCCCGGTGCCGATTGCATTGTCTCGGACCAGATGGTCTGGATGGAGTCGATCACCGCGACCTGCGGCCTGCCGGCCTCGAGCGCGGCGACGATGCGCTCGAGCTGCGTCTCGGCGAGCAGGTGCACGCGCGGAGCCTGGAGCGCGAGGCGCCGCGCGCGCGTCGCGACCTGCTCGGCGGACTCCTCCCCGCTCACGTACAGCGTGCGCGCCGGCGCGGGCGTCGCGGCGAGCGCCTGGAGCAGCAGCGTCGATTTGCCGATCCCCGGATCGCCGCCGATCAGCACCACCTGCCCCGCGACCAGGCCCCCTCCGAGCACGCGGTCGAGCTCGGCGAGCCCGGTCGGCGCGCGCTCGACCTCGCGCGCCTCGATCCCGGAGATGGCCACCGCGGCTGCGGTCGCGCCCGCCCCGTAGCGGTGCGAGGAGGCTTTTTCGGCGATGGTCTCGCTCAGCGTGCCGGCAGCGCCGCACGAAGGGCAGCTGCCGAACCATTGCAGCGCGCTCGCGCCGCACTCGGCGCACACGTAGGCGGTCTTCGGCCGCGCCATCAGGGGACTTCTGCGACCGGCACGCGCGGGGCGAGCGCGCACAGCAGCTGGTAGCTCACCGTGCCCGCCGAGGCAGCCACCTCGTCCGCGGAAAGCCCTTCGCCCCACAGCGTGACCGGGGTGCCGATGTAGGCCTCCGGGATGTCGGAGATGTCCACGCAGATCATGTCCATCGACACCCTGCCGACGGTGCGCGTGCGCTTGTCGTTCACCAGCACCGGGGTCCCGCTCGGCGCGTGGCGCGGGTAGCCGTCGGCATAGCCGCAGGCGACCACGCCGATCGTGATCTCGCCCGCCGCCTCGTAGGAAAAGCCGTAGCCGACCCGCTCGCCCGGCTGCAGGTGCTGGGTGGCGATGATCTCCGAGGCGAGCGTCATCGCCGGCCGCAGCCCGAGCGCCTCGGCCGGACTGTCGGAAAAAGGCGAGCAGCCGTAGAGCATGATCCCGGGGCGCACCCAGTCGGCGCGCGTCTCGGGAAAGCGGATCAGCGCCGCCGAGTTGGCGAGCGAGCGCGGCGCCTGGCTCAAGCCGTCGATCTGCTGCGTCAGCTCGTCGAACCATTCGAGCTGGGCCTTCACGCCCGAGGCCCCGTCGGCGTCCGCGAAATGCGTCATCGCCGTCACCGAGCGCACCTGGGGATGCATGCGCAGCGCGTTGTAGGCGAGGCGCAGGCTGTCCACGGTGAAGCCGAGGCGGTTCATGCCGCTGTTCACCTTGATGTAGACGTCGATCTCGCCCGGCAGATCGCTGCGCCTGAGGATCTCGACCTGCTCGGCGTTGTGGATCACCGGCGTGAGCGCGTACTTGTGCAGCAAGGCGACGTCGGCGGCCTTGAAGAAGCCCTCGAGCATGAGCAGCGGCTTGGCCACGCCCGCGAGGCGCAGCCGCGCGGCCTCCTGGAAATCGAGGATCGCGAATCCGTCGGCGCCGGCGAGCGCGCGCGCCGCGCGCTCCAGGCCGTGACCGTAGGCGTTCGCCTTGATCACCGCCCACACCTTGGCGGCCCCGGCGTGCCGGCGCACCGCCTGGAAGTTGTGCACGAAAGCGCCGCTCGACACGGTGGCGCGGATCGGGCGCGGCATCGGCGGGCGGCCCGCTACTCGGCCTGCGCGGCGGCGATGCGGTCCTTGGCGAACTTCACGAAGGTGTTCACCAGGCGCGAGCGGAACCGCTCCTTCGGGTACACCACCGAGAAGTTGCGGATGAGGCGCGGCGAGAGGGGCAGGCGCACCAGCTCGCCGTGCCCGGTCTCCTTCGTCACCGCCGCGCGCGACATGATGGTGAAGCCCAGGCCGGTCGCCGCCAGGCCCTTGAGCGCCTCCGGGCTGCCGAGCTCCATCACCACCTGCATCGAATCGGGCCTGATGCCCGCTTTCAGGAAGTACTGGTCGATCACCTCGCGGGTGCCCGAGCCGGGCTCGCGGCTGATGAAGGGATACTGCGCCAGCACCTTGGGCGCCACCGTTTTCAGCTTTGCGAGCGGATGCGAGGGCGCGCACACGACGTGCAGCTCGTCCTCGCAGCACACGTCGGTCACCACCGAAGGATGGTGGGTCGCCGCCTCGATGAAGCCGATGTCGAGCGTGTGCTCGACGACGCGGTCCTGCACCGCCTCCGAGTTGGCGACGAACAGCCGCGGCACCACCTTCGGATAGCTCGACTTGAACTCGCCGAGCACCCGGGGCAGCAGGAACTCGGCGATGGTGGTGCTCGCCCCGACGAGCAGCGGCCCGGCCACCTCGCCGGTCATCTCCTTGAGCCGCGTTTCGAGCTCGGCCGAGAGCCCGAGGATGCGCTCGGCGTATTCCTGGACCACCACGCCCGCCGGCGTGAGCGAGATCCTGCCGTGGCCGCGGTCGAACAGCCGCGTGTTGTAGTGCTCCTCGAGCTGCTTGATCTGGAACGTGACCGCGGGCTGCGTCATGAACAGCGCTTCGGCCGCCTTGGTGAAGGAAAGGTGCTTCGCCACCGCGTGGAACACCTGCAGGCGCCGGTCTGCCATGCCTCGATAAGCTGCTGTGATGGGCGCGCTTATTCAAGCATAATTCGCGTCCGGGCGGTAGCTTATGGCGCGCGGCGCGCGCCTCCGGCTGCCGGGCCGGAGCGTAAAAAAGCGTCGGGAAACCGGCGCTGCCAGGCTTCGTTTCAGCCGCGCGTGTTATACGTCCCGCAGGGGGAGGAACGCACCACTCGCAGATGCTGAGCTCCGGCTTCTACATCATCATGGCGGCGCAGTTCTTCTCGTCGCTCGCCGACAACGCGCTGCTGGTCGCCGCGATCGCGCTGCTGATGCAAGCCGACGCGCCGTCGTGGCTGACCCCCTACCTGAAGTTCTTCTTCGTGGTGTCCTACGTGGCGCTCGCCCCCTATGTCGGCGCATTCGCCGACCGGCTGCCCAAGGGCCACGTGATGCTCATCGCCAACTCGGTGAAGATCGTCGGCTGCCTGCTGCTGCTGTGGGAGGTCGACCCGCTGCTCGCCTACGCGGTGGTCGGACTGGGCGCGGCAGCGTACTCGCCCGCGAAGTACGGCATCCTCACCGAGTACCTGCCGCACCGCCACCTGGTCGTCGCCAACGGCTGGATCGAGGGGTTGACGGTCGCCTCCATCATCCTCGGCACTGTGCTCGGCGGCGTGCTGATCCACGCGCGCGTCTCGGGCGCGCTGCTCGGCTTCGACCTTCCGTTCATCGACACCGACATCGACACGCCGGCCGAGGCGGCGATCGCGATCACCGCGGCGGTGTACGCGATCGCGGCCCTGTTCAACCTGTATGTGCCGCGCACCGGCGTGGCGCTCAAGCCGCTGCCCTCGCACCCGGTCGACACCCTCAAGGATTTCGCGCGCTGCGTGGCGCGCCTGTGGTCGGACCGCCTCGGCCAGATCTCGCTCGCCGTGACGACGCTGTTCTGGGGCGCGGGCGCGACGCTGCAGTTCATCGTCATCGAGTGGTCGCGCGCGGCGCTCGGCTTCGACCTGTCGAAGGCGGCGATCCTGCAGGGCGTGTCGGCGTTCGGCATCGCGCTCGGCGCGGTGCTCGCCTCGGTCTGGATCACCCTCGACCGCTCGGTGCGCGTGATCCCGCTCGGCATCGCCATGGGCCTCACCGTGGTCGCCATGAACTATGTCAGCGAGATTCCGCTCGCGATCGTGCTGATGGTGCTGATCGGCGTCATGGCGGGGTTGTTCGTGGTGCCGATGAACGCGCTGCTGCAGCACCGCGGCCATCATCTCGTCGGCGCGGGCCGCTCGATCGCGGTGCAGAATTTCAACGAGAACTCGTCGATCCTGATCATGATCGCGGTCTACTCCCTGCTGCTCAACCGCGGGCTATCGATCTTCGCGGTGATCGCGATCTTCGGCCTCGCCGTCGCCGGCACCATGGCCATGGTGCAGTGGTGGTACCTGCGCAACCGCCGCGTGCACAGCGACGAGCTCGAGCGGCTGCTCGCCTTCGCGCGCGCCGAGGACCCCCACCACCCCCATCACTAGCCGCCGCCGAGAGAGGCCAGCGTCCTCCTGGCAAACACCAGGTCGGCCCAGGCTTTCGATTTATCCGGCAGGTTGCGCAACAGGTAGGCAGGGTGGTAGGTCACGACGAGGGGCACGCCGGCGTAGCGATGCACCCGCCCGCGCAGGCTCGCGATCGTGGCGTCGCTGTTGAGCAGCGTCTGCGCCGCGATGCGCCCGAGCGCGACGATCAGCCTGGGGCGGATCAATCCGATCTGCCTCAGCAGGTGCGGCGCGCATTTCGCCGTCTCGCCCGGCTCGGGGTTGCGGTTGCCGGGAGGCCTGCACTTCAGCACGTTGGCGATATAAACGTTGTCGCCGCGCTTCAATCCGAGCGCGGCAAGCATGTTGTCCAGCAGCTTTCCGGCCTGGCCGACGAACGGCTCGCCGAGCCGGTCTTCCTCGGCGCCCGGCGCCTCGCCCACCAGCAGCCACTCGGCGCGCTCGTCGCCGACGCCGAGCACCGTCTGAGCGCGCGTCTTGTGCAGGCCGCAGGCCGTGCAGGCGGGCACGGCCTGCTTCAGCTCGGCCCAGCTCATCGCAAGGATGCGCGCCTCGCGCTCGTCCGCCGAAGGTGGCGGCTCAGGCAGCGGCCGCGGCTGCGCCGACCGGGGTGGCGCCGCGGCTGCGCCCGGCTGCCCGGCGGCCGCGCGCAGGCGCCATAACGGCGCGATTCCCATCTGCGCCAGGATCGCCTCGCGGCGCGCCTGCCGGGGCTTCACAGCTCGCGCGAGAGCACCAGCGCGTCCTCGCGTCCTTCGCGCGCCGGATAGTAGCCGTGGCGCACCCCGATTTTGCGGAAGCCGAAGCGCCGGTAGAGGCCCTGCGCCGCCTGGTTGCTCGGCCGCACCTCGAGGAACAGCTGTCTTGCGCCGAGACCGCGCGCAATCCCCATGGTCTCGCCGAGCAGCACGCCGCCGAACCCGCGCCGCTGCCGCCCCGGGGCGACCGACAGGTTGAGCAGGTGCGCCTCGCCCGCCGCGACCGCCAGCACGAAATACCCGACGAGCTCGCCGTCGACGCGCCATGTCCGGCACTGGTAGGCGGCGCGCAGCGAATCGGCGAAGTTGCCGCGCGTCCACGGATGCGTGTAGATCGAGGTCTCGATCGGCATCACCTCGTCGAGATCCTCCTCGCGCATCGGCGCGAGCCGCGGGGTCTCCTTGAGGACGGCGCTCATCGGCCGCGGCGCTGCTCCTCGACGGTAAGCGCCACCTTCTCGCGCACATAAGCGGGAGCGGCGAGCGCCGCGTCCACGCCCTCGCCCGCGGCGAGCCGCGGCGCCGCGAGGCTCGCCACCGCCGCCGCGCTGGGGTAAAGGTCGGAGTGCACGCCGGTCAGGTTCATTTCCCGCAGCTCGGGATAGGCCGCGAAACCGTTGCCGCAACCCACCCAGTCGTCACCCGGCGGCCGCGGCGCCAGGCGCGGCGCGACGCATTGCGCGGGGATCACCTCGCGCCAGCGCGCGCCGCGCTTTTCGAGGGCCGCATAATACACTTCGTGCATGCGCGCATCGAGGCACGCGACCACGCGCGTCGCGCCCGATTCGTGCGCGATCGCCTCCAGCGTCGAGATCCCGATCACCGGCACCGGGCGCGCGAACGCGAGCCCCTGCGCCACGCCGCACGCGATGCGCAGCCCGGTGAAGGAACCCGGTCCGGCCCCGAACGCCACCGCGTCCAGATCCATCGCCTTCATTCCCGCGGCCGCCAGCAGCCGCTCGAGCATCGGCAGCGCGAGCTCGGCGTGGCGATTGCCGGCGCGCCGCTCGATCGCGGCGATCTCGCCCCGCGTCCACAGCGCCACCGAGCACCACTCGGTCGAGGTCTCGATCGCCGCGAAGCGCATGGTTCGATTCTAGCTATACTCCCGCCGGTGAGAGAGCTCAGGATCGCGGTCATCCCGGGGGACGGCATCGGCAGGGAGGTGATTCCCGAGGGCGTTCGCGTCCTCGAGGCGGCGGCGGCGAAGCATGGCGCGCGCTTTCTCTGGGAGGAATTCCCCTGGAGCTGCGACTGGTACCGCGCGCACGGGCGCATGTGCCCCGAGGAGGCGCCCGGGATCCTGCGGCGCTTCGACGCGGTGTTCTTCGGCGCGGTCGGCAACCCGGCCATCGTCCCCGACCACATTTCGGCCTGGGGCCTGCTCATCGATTTCCGGCGCTGCTTCGATCTGTACGTGAACCTTCGCCCGGTGCGCGGATTCGAAGGCCTGCCCTCCCCGCTCGCCGGCCGCAAGCCGGGCGACATCGACTACATGGTGGTGCGCGAGAACACCGAGGGGGAGTACGGCAACGTCGGCGGGCGCATCTTCGAAGGCACCGAGCGCGAGGCGGCGATGCAGCAGGCGGTGTTCACGCGCAAGGGCGTCGATCGCATCATGCGGTACGCCTTCGAACTGGCGCGAACGCGCAAAAAGCATCTCACCTCGTGCACCAAGTCGAACGGCATCACCATCACCATGCCGTACTGGGACGAGCGCTTCGCCGAGATGAGGAAGCAATATCCGGATGTGCGCGCCGACCAGTATCACGTGGACGGGCTCACCATCCAGATGGTGCTCGATCCCGGGCGCTTCGACGTGATCGTCGCCTCGAACCTGTTCGGCGACATCATCTCCGACCTCGGGCCCGCGACCGCGGGAACGATCGGGATCGCCGCCTCCGGCAACATCAATCCCGAGAGGACCGCGCCCTCGATCTTCGAGCCGGTGCACGGCTCGGCGCCGGACATCGCGGGCAAAGGCATCGCCAACCCGATCGGCGCGATCTGGTCGGGGGCGCTGATGCTCGAGCACCTCGGCCTCGCCGAGGCGGCGGCCGACGTGGTGCGCGCGATCGAGCGCGTGATCGTCGAAGGCCCGCGCACCCCGGACATGAAGGGAAAATCCGGCACCGCCGAAGTCGGCGCGGCGGTCGCCGACGCGGTGCGCTCCCAATCCAGAATCGCGGCTTGAAGTCCTACCGCATCGCCGCCATTCCCGGCGACGGGATCGGCAACGAGGTCATTCCCGCGGGCATCGATGTCCTGCGGCGCCTCGCCGCGCTCGAGGAATTCGGGCTCGAGCTCGAGCATTTCGACTGGAGCTCGGAGCGCTACCTCGAGACCGAGGCGTACCTGCCCGAGGATGCGCTCGATCAGCTGAAGAAGTTCGACGCGATCCTGTTCGGGGCGGTCGGCTCGCCGCGCGTGCCGGACCATGTGTCGTTATGGGGCCTGCGGCTGCCGATCTGCCAGGGGCTCGACCAGTACGCCAATGTGCGCCCCTCGCGCGTACTGCCGGGAATCATCAGCCCGCTCGCCAAGGGCGCCGAGATCGACTGGGTGATCGTGCGCGAGAATACCGAGGGCGAGTACTCCGGCGCGGGAGGCCGGGTGCACCGCGGGCTGCCCGGAGAAGTCGCTACCGAAGTCTCGGTATTCTCCCGCGCGGGCGCCGAGCGCATCCACCGCTTCGCCTTCGAGCTGGCGAGGAAGCGCCCGCGCAGGCATCTCACCCTCGTCACCAAGTCGAACGCGCAGCGCCACGGCATGGTGCTGTGGGACGAGGTCTTCTTCGAGGTGGCGAAGGACTACCCGGACGTGACGACGCACCGCGAGCTGGTGGACGCCGTCACGACACGCATGGTGCTCAAGCCCTCCACCATCGACGTGATGGTGGCCTCCAACCTGCACGCCGACATCCTCTCCGACCTCGCCGCGGCGCTCTCGGGCTCCCTGGGCATCGCGCCGACGGCGAACCTGAACCCGGAACGCCGGTTCCCCTCCATGTTCGAGCCGATCCACGGCTCGGCGTTCGACATCATGGGCAAGGGGATCGCCAACCCGATCGCGACGTTCTGGACCGCCTCGATGATGCTCGAGCACCTGGGCGAGGCGAAGGCGGCGGCGCGGCTGATGAAGGCGATCGAGGCGGTGACGGCGAGCAAGGTCTTCACTCCGGACCTGGGCGGCACGGCGCGGACGACGGACGTGACCAAGGCGGCGATCGCGGCGCTTTAGGATGCCTACCGCACTCATCACCGGCGCGGGCCGCGGCCTCGGCCTCGAGTTCGCGCGGCAGTACGCGGCCGACCGCTGGCGCGTCATCGGCACGGTGCGCGATGCGAAAGGAAAAGCGGCGCTGGCGAAGCTCGGCGCGAACGTCAAGTCGCGACGCCTGGACGTCACCGACCGAAAGCAGGTGGCGCGGCTTGCGGCCGGATTGAAAGGGATTCCAATCGACGTGCTGATTCTCAACGCCGGCGTGTACGGGCCGAAGGGTGCGCGATTCGGGAAACTCGACTACCGGGCGTGGGAGGAAGTGATCCGCGTCAACGTGCTCGGCCCCGCCGCAGTCGCCGATGCGCTGATCGAGAACGTTGCCGCAAGCGAGCGAAGGACCATCGTCATGATCTCTAGCCGCCTGGGCTCGATCGCCGAGAACCGGGGCGACGGCGACCTGCCCTACAACACCAGCAAGAGCGCGCTCAACGCGCTCGCCAAGGGCCTCGCGGTCGCGCTGCGAAGCCGCGGCATCGTCGTGGTCGCGATGAGCCCCGGCTGGGTGCGTACCGACATGGGCGGCAGGAGCGCGCCGCTCGCGCCCGAGGAGTCGATCGGCAGGCTGAGAAAGCTGATCGGCGGGTTCACGCGCGAGCACTCGGGACGGTTCATCAGCCACGACGGCTCCGGCATTCCCTGGTAGCCGGGCCGATGAAAGAATCCGCGCCTGATCTGCTGCCGAGCGTTCGGGATCTGCTCTCGCCCGACGGGCTGCGCGATCCGTACGCGGTGTACTCCCGCTTCCGCAACGCGGAGGCGGCCGGACACGACATCGGCCAGGTCGTTGTTCGATACGACCAGGTCGTCGGCCTGCTCGGCGATCGGCGACTGAGCGCCGAGCGCGTCGCTGCCGTCCTCGAACCCCTCGGCACCGAGGTGCGCGAGCGGTGTCCCCTGGTGGAGCCCACCCTGCGAGGCATCGTCGCCTTCCGGGATGCTCCCGACCATACCCGCATCCGCGCCCTGCTCGCGTCCGCCTTCAGCACCCGGATGGTGAAGCGGGTCGCCGACATGATCGAGGGCATCTCGACCCGGCTGCTCGACGCCGTGGCGGCCGACGGCGAGGCCGACCTCCATCGCGCCTACAGCTACCCGCTGCCCGCGCTGGTGGTGGGCGCGATGCTCGGCGTTCCCCAGGCCGACCTCGATCGGTTCAAGTCGTGGGCGCTCGACATCGTGTTCCTCGTCGGGTCCGGATCGCCGACCGAGCAGCTCGCTGTCTCCGCGCAGGAGCACTTCGCGGAAATGCGCGAGTACTTCCGCGCCCTGGTCGCCGCCCGGCGCGGCGACCCCGGCGACGATCTCCTGTCGGCGATGATCGGCGCGGCGGACCGCGAACGCCGCCTGTCCGAGGACGAGATCTTCTCCAACGTCACCTTCCTCATGACGGCCGGACACGAGACCGCGACGAACATGCTCTCGAACGGCGTGCTCGCGCTGCTGCGCCATCCCGATCAGCTGGAGCGGCTGCGCCGCGACCGCTCGCTCGTCGCCTCGGCGGCGGAGGAGATCCTGCGCTTCGAGTCCCCGGTGCAGATGACTTCCCGTCGCGCAGTCGAGGACGGCGAGTTCGCCGCACGCCGGGTGAAGGCCGGCGATGCGCTCCAGCTCTTTCTCGGTGCCGCCAACCGCGACCCGGACCGGTTCCCCGGCCCCGACCGGTTCGACATCGCCCGTACCGACAACCGTCACGTGGCGTTCGCGTTCGGCCCGCACTTCTGCCTCGGCGCCGCCCTCGCCCGGGAGGAACTGCGCATCGCCCTCGATCATCTGCTCGAGCGCCTGCCCGGACTCGAGCTGACGGTCGAGGAGGTGGCCTGGCAGCCGACGATCGACTTCCGGGGGCCGCTCTCCCTGCCGGTGCGCTGGCGCCCCGCCGCGGCTCGCGCGGGATCGGCGCGCTCGAAGGTCGGGAAGTAGGTGCTCCACGCCGACAGCGCCCGCAACCGCCTGATCGGCATCGGCCTCGTTTCTCTCGCCTACCTCCTTTTCACCTTCATCGACGGCAGCGCGAAGTGGCTGGTCGCGAGCCTGCCGGTGATCGTGGTGGTGTGGCTGCGCTTCGTCTCGCACGTGCTGCTCGCCTCGCTCGTGCTCTTCCCGCTGCGCGGCCTCGCGCTCGTGCGCACGCGCCACCTGCGCTGGCACCTGCTGCGCGCGCTCATGCTGATGGCGATGACCGGGATCAACTTCTGGGCGCTCCAGTACCTGCAGCTCGCGGTCACGTCGTCCATCTTTTTCGCCGTGCCGATCATCATCGCGCTCGCCGCCGCGCCGCTGCTCGGCGAGCGGCTCGACGCGGGCCGCTGGATCGCCGTCGCCGTGGGCTTCGCCGGCGTGCTGGTGATCGTCAATCCCGCCGGCGCCGGGTTCCATCCCGCGATGCTGCTCTCGATCCTGAACGCGGTGATCTACGCGCTGTTCAACCTGATGACGCGCCGGCTCGCCGCCTACGATTCTCCGGAGACGATCCAGTTCCTCCCCGCCCTCGGCGCGGCGATCGGCCTCGCGCCCTTCGCGCTCGCGGCCTGGGAGTGGCCTCAGGGCTGGCTCGTGTGGACGGTCGCCTGCCTGCTCGGCGTCTGGGGCGGTCTCGGGCACTATTTCCTCGCGCTGGCCCATCGCTACGCGCCGGCGACCGTGATCGCGCCGTTCCTGTACCAGCAGGTGCTCTACATGGCGCTGCTCGGCTTCCTGGTGTTCGGCGACGTGCCCGCCGCGAGCCTGTGGACCGGCGCCGCGGTCGTGGTGGCGAGCGGCCTGTATCTTTTCGCCCGCGAGCGCGCGCGCCCCTGAGCTAGACTCCCGCTCCGGGAGGAGCCATGTCCGAGGTCGCGGTACCGCTGTGGCTGGCGGTGGTGGCGGGACTGCTCGCCGCCTGGGCGCTCTACGAGCACGTGCTCATGCCCGCGCTGCGCTGGATCGTCATGCACCCGGCGAACCAGGTGATCGACGAGCTGTCGACGCGCCTGCGCATCGGCATCCGGCCGTTCCAGCGCACGCGCCGCCAGGCGCTCATTCACCGCCTGCTGACCGATCCGAAGGTGCAGCAGGCGGTCGAGCAGCATGCGAAGAGGAATTCCGTTCCGGTGCCGGCCGCGCTCAGGACGGTCGAGCGCTACGCGCGCGAAATCGTGCCGGCCTTCAACGCCTACCTGTATTTCCGCATCGGCTACTGGATCGGGCGCAACGTCGCCAAGCTGCTGTACCGCGTGCGCCTGGGCTACGTGGACTCGGAGGGGCTGGCCGCGATCGACCCGGACGCCACGGTGGTGTTCGTGATGAATCACCGCTCGAACATGGACTACGTGCTCGCCGGCTACCTCGCCGCCGACCAGGCGGCGCTCTCCTACGCGGTCGGCGAGTGGGCGCGCATCTGGCCGCTCTCGGCGCTGATCCGCGCCATGGGCGCGTATTTCGTGCGCCGCAATTCCAAGGACGAGCTCTACCGCCGCGTGCTGGAGCGCTACGTGGCGATGGCGACCGAGGCGGGAGTCCCGCAGGCGGTGTTTCCCGAGGGCGGGCTGACGCGCGACGGGCGCATGCGCGAGCCCAGGCTCGGCGTGCTCGACTACATGATGCGCGGCTTCCGGCTGGACGGCGAGCGCGACCTGGTGTTCGTGCCCCTCGGGATCAATTACGACCGGGTGCTGGAAGACCGCAGCCTGCTGCTCGCGCTCGACCCGGACGCGCGCAAGCCGGGGCGCTTCTGGGCGATGTGGAACACGCTCGGCTTCGCGCTGCACAACGTGACGCTGATGTTCCGCAGCGAGTGGCACCGCTTCGGCTATGCGTGCGTGAACTTCGGCAGGCCGCTGTCGATGCGCGAGTACTGCCGCAGCCGCGGGCTGGACTTCCAGAGGCTCGCGGGCGATGCGCGCAGGCCAGCCATGGCGGCGCTCGGCAAGCAGCTGATGGACGCGGTCGGCCGCGTGGTGCCGGTGGTGCCGGTGGCGCTGATTGCGACCATTTTCGCGCGCGAGCCCGGGCGGGGCTACTCGGAGCTCGAGCTGAAGGCCGAGGTCGAGCGCCTGCTCGGGCGGCTCCAGGCCGCGGGCGCCCACGTGTACGTGCCGCGGCGCGACCTCGACTACGCGCTCACCGTCGGCCTGCGCATGCTGCGCCTGCGCCGCCTGGTGGAGGAGCGCGACGGCCTTTACCGGGCGCGCGCCTCGGAGCTGCCGCTGATCCGCTACTATGCAAATTCCATTGCCCACCTCGTCTGATCCGCTCGCCGGACTGGACGCGGGGATAAGCGTCCAGTAGATTCGACGCAAGGGGACCAACCGGCTCGATGGGAACGAAAAGGACGCGCGCGGCGCAGCCCGGCCGGACGCGCGGCGCGCGGCGCGAGCCCGGCCGCTCTGCTCGGCGCGAGTTGAACGCGCGGCGCGAGGCAGAGAAGACCCTGCTGCAGGCCGAGGAACGCTTCAAGAGCCTGCTCAAGCTTTCCTCCGACTGGTACTGGGAGCAGGACGAGAGCTTCCGCTTCACCGTCATGATCGGGGGAGCGAGCGAGCGCCATACCGGTCTGCCGATGCGCGAGCACATCGGCAGGACGCGCTGGGATTTCCCGGCACTCAACATCACCGAAGCGGAATGGGCGAAGCACCGCGCCCTGCTCGCGCGCCACGAGCCGTTCCGCGATTTCGAGATCCGCCGGCCCGACCGCGACGGCAAGCCGCACTGGGCCTCGGTGAGCGGCGAGCCTATGTTCGACGCCGAGGGCCGCTTTCGCGGCTACTGCGGCATCGGCCGCGAGATCACCGGGCGCAAGCTCGCGGAAATCCGCCAGCGTGAGGGCGAGGAGCGCTTTCGCGCGCTGACCGCGCTGTCTTCCGACTGGTACTGGGAGCAGGACGCCGAGCACCGCTTCACCCGCGTCGAGGGTCGCGGGGTCGCGGAGGGGGACGCGCTGCGCGGATGGAGCCTGATCGGAAAGCGGCGCTGGGAAACCGGGATCGAGATCGAGGGTGGCTGGGAAGCGCACCGCGCCCTGCTCGAAGCGCACAAGCCGTTCCGCGACGTCGTTATGTGGCGCACGCTGCCGGACGGCAGCTGCAATTACGTCAGCGTGAGCGGCGAGCCGATTCTCCACGCCGACGGGCATTTCGCGGGCTACCGCGGCATCGGCCGGATCATCACCGCGCGAAAGCGCGCCGAGCGGCTGCTGCGCCTCGAGCACGCGGTCGCTCGGCGCCTCGCCGAGGCTGCGACCGTGAGCGAGGGTATGCAGGACACGATGCGGGCGATCTGCGAGACCGAGAACTGGGATTGCGCCGAGTTCTGGAAAGTGGACGACTCCGCCGGCGTCATGCGGCTCGCCGAACACTGGATCTCACCCGGCGAGCCGGGCGCCGCACGCTTCGTCGAGCGCTCCAAGGGGGTCGAGTTCAAGCGCGGCGTCGGGCTGGCCGGGTCGGTCTGGGCATCCGCCGAGCCGCTGTGGATTCCCGACGTGCTGGCGGACCCTCGCATCCTGCGCAAGGACCTGGCGCGGGAGACCGGGCTGCGCGGAGCGCTGTTCTTCCCGATCGTGCACGGCGGCAAGGTCCTGGGCGTGCTTGATTTCACCTGCCGCGAGCTGCGGCCTCCCGACGAGCGCCTGCAACTGGCGTTGCAGGTGATCGGCGCGCAGATCGGGCAGTTCCTGGAGCGCGTGAAGGCCGAGGACCAGATGCGCCGCTTCCGGCTCGCCATGGACGAGTCGGCCGACATGATCGTGCTGATCGACCGCGCCAGCATGCGCTTCGTGGACGTGAACGTCACCGCGTGCAGGCTGCTCGGCTACTCGCGCGAGGAGATGCTCGCGATGGGCCCGCAGGACGTGCTGCCGGTGGACCGCGAGGAACTGGAGCGATCGTACGACGCCTTCATCGCGGATCCCTCGACGCAGACCGGCATGAAAAGCAACTACCGCTGCAGGGACGGCACGCTGCTGCCCTTCGAATCGACGCGGCGGGTGTTGCGCTCGGGCAGCAGCTGGATCATCGCCGCGATCTCGCGCGACATCCGTGAGCGGCTCGCGGCCGACGAAGCTCTGCGCGAGAGCGAGGCGCGCTTCCGCAGTCTCACGCAGATGTCGTCGGATTTCTTCTGGGAGACCGACGATCTGCACCGGTTCACGCTGCTCGTGCAGGGTTCCGGTGCCTCGCCCACCCGCCCCGAGGACGAGCTGCTCGGCAAGACCCCGTGGGAGCTGCCCTCGCTCAAGCCGGACGCGGCCGGCTGGGAAGCGCACAGGGCGAAGCTCGAGGGACATCTGCCGTTCCGCGATTTCGAGATCGCACGACCTGCACCGGACGGAGTCCTCCGCTACATCTCGGTGAGCGGCGAGCCGCGCTTCGGCGCCGACGGCAGCTTCCTCGGCTACCGCGGCGTCGGGCGCGACATCACGGACATCGCCCTCGCCCGCGAGCGCATCGCCTCGCTCGCCTACAGCGACCCGCTGACGGGGCTGGCCAACCGCACCAGCCTCGCGCCGGCGCTCGAGCAGGCGATCGAGCGCGCGCGGCGCCGCAAATCGAGGCTCGCCGCCATGTTCGTCGATCTCGACGGCTTCAAGCCGGTGAACGACACCTTCGGGCACGACGCGGGCGACCGCCTGCTGGTCGAGCTGGCCGGGCGGCTGAGATCGCACCTGCGCGCGAGCGACCTGGTGGCGCGCCTCGGCGGCGACGAATTTTTCGTCGTGCTGGAGGAAATCTCGGAAAACAAGGCGCTGGAGACGGTCGCGCGCAAGCTGCTCGTCGAGATCGCCCGCCCGTTTTCCCCCGCGCCGGGGCACCAGGCGGCGCTGACGGCGAGCATCGGCGTCAGCTTCTTTCCCGACGACGCCGGCGACGCCGAGACCCTGATGAAGCACGCCGACGTGGCGATGTACGATGCCAAGCAGTGCGGCAAGAACTGCTTCCGCTTCTTCGGCGCGCCGGGGCCGGGTTAGGCGCGCAAGCGGGAGAACGAGCTCCGGATCTCAGCGCCGCAGCTCGCGATTGGCGTCGAGGATGTCGCGCCGCAACTGCTCGCGCTCCTCGGGCGAGAGCCGGCGCGCCTCGCGCGGGGACGCGCCGCGTTGCCGCTCCCGGTACACGTCGCGCCGCGCGTCGTTCAGGTCCTGGCGCAGCCGCTGGCGCTGCTCCTGGTCCAGGTGCTCGCGCGGCTGGCCCTTGTGTCCGCCCTTGCGCGGCCCGGACTGCGCGAGCGCGCTACCGACCGCGAACATCAGGGCAAGCAGGAGCGCGAGGCGTTTCATAGCTCGAGGCATGGTATTTGGGTTTGGACCGCGGCCGGGTGCCGCTGCCCGGGATTTTTGTAACAATGTATTGCCGCCCGGGGGCCGGGTAACAGCCTGTTGCCGCGACCCCGCGCCGGCCAGCTACCCTTTCCCCCGATGCCCGAGCTGAAGACACGAATCCTGGTGGTGGACGACGACCAGCGGCTGCGCGACCTGCTGGTGCGCTACCTCGGCGAGAAGGGCTACGAGGTGAAAGCGGTGCCGGACGCCGCCGGCATGGACAAGCAGCTCGCGCGCGATCGCTACGACCTGATCGTGCTCGACCTGATGCTGCCCGGAGAGGACGGTCTCGCGATCTGCCGGCGCCTGCGCGCGCAGAACGCGGGCCCCGCGATCGTCATGCTCACCGCCAAGGGCGATGACGTCGACCGCATCGTCGGCCTGGAGATGGGCGCCGACGACTACCTGCCCAAGCCCTTCAATCCGCGCGAGCTGCTCGCGCGCGTGAACGCCGTGCTCAGGCGCCGCGCGCCCGCCGGCCCGCCCGGCGCCCCCACGGCGGGGATCGAGCTGTACCGCTTCGGTCCGTTCGAGCTCAACCTCGGCACCAGGACGCTGCTGCGCGAGGGCAAGCCGGTGCAGCTCACCACCGGCGAATTCTCGGTGCTCAAGGTGCTCGCGCAGCATCCGCGCACGCCCCTTTCGCGCGACAAGCTGATGGAGCTCGCGCGCGGCCGCGAGTACGAGGTGTTCGACCGCTCGATCGACGTGCAGATCTCGCGGCTGCGCAAGCTGGTCGAGGAGGACCCGTCGCACCCGCGGCACATCCAGACCGTGTGGGGCTTCGGCTACGTGTTCGTGCCAGACGGCAACCTGAAATGAGCCTGTTCGCGCGGTCGTTCCTGCTGATCGCGCTGCTCATCGTCACCGCCGTCCTCGCCTCGTTCCAGGTGTACCGCGTCTACGAGCGCGAGCCGAGGTCGAAGGAGCTCGCGCAGCAGACGGTGAGCGTGGTCAACCTGACGCGCGCCGCGCTGGTGAGCGCCGATCCTTTCCGCCGGCGCCAGCTGCTGGTCGACCTGAACGAATCCGAGGGCCTGCGCATCTTTCCGGCCACCGCGAGCGAGAAGCTCGAGCCGCTCCCGGACGATGCGCTGTTCGGGCGGGTCGCCGAGCGGGTGCGCGGCGCGCTCGGGCCCGAGACGCGCTTCGCCTACGCGCGCGACGGGGAAGAGGGATTCTGGGTGAGCTTCTGGATCGAGGTGGACGAGTTCTGGGTGATGTTGCCGCGCGAGCGCTTCGAGACCACTTTCGGGCTCGAATGGGTCGGCTGGGGCGCGGGGCTGCTCGCGATCGCGCTCGCCGGAGCCTGGCTGATCGCCTCGAACCTGGCGCGCTCGCTCGGCGCCCTCGAGCGCGCCGCCGGGCGGCTGGGGCGCGGCGAGGCGCACCAGCCGCTCGCCGCGGAGGGCCCGCGCGAGCTGCGCACCCTCGCCTCGGCGTTCAACCGCATGGCGAGCGACCTGGAGAGCATCGAGCGCGAGCGCGCGATGGTGCTCGCCGGGATCTCGCACGACCTGAGAACGCCGCTGTCGCGCCTGCGGCTCGCGCTCGAGATGAGCGGCGCCGACAGCGCCGCCGCCGAGGGCATGAGCGCCGATATCGAGGAGATCGACAAGGTGATCGGCCAGTTCCTCGACTACGCGCGCGGCGACAGCGAGACCAGGGCCGCCACCGATCTCGAGGAGATCCTCGATGAGGTCGAGGCGCACTACGGCAGGCTCGGAAAGCGCATCGTGCGCACGCGCGGCAACCCGCCGCGCGTGCCGGCGGCGCGCCTGTCGCTCAGGCGCGCGATCGCCAATCTCGTCGACAACGCGCTGCATCACGCCGGCGAGCCGGTGGAGATCGAGACCCGGCGCGACGGCGCGCACGCGATCATCGAGGTGCGCGACCGCGGGCCGGGAATTCCCCCGGGCGAGGCCGAGCGGCTCAAGCGCCCGTTCACGCGCCTCGACGACGCGCGCAGCGGGCGCGGCGGCGCCGGTCTCGGCCTGGCGATCGTCGAGCGCGTGGCTCGCGCGCACCGGGGTACGCTCGATCTCTTGCCGCGCCAGGGCGGCGGGCTGGTCGCGCGTCTCGTGCTGCGCGGCTAGGCAAACAGCGCAAAGCGCTCGATCGGCTCGTAGCGCGAGCCCTGCGGAGAGGTCCGCGAGCGCACCAGCAGGAATTCGCCGACCGGCCACCCGAGCTGCGGCAGCGCCGGCAGCGCACCGCACTCGCGCACGTTGCGCAGCAGCGTGACGTGGGCGAGGAACTCGCGCTTCTCGAGCGCGAAGCCGCAATCCTCGAGCTCGCGGCGCAGTGCGCCCGCCAGCGTCGCGAGGGCCGCAGGCATCTCGCGCGGCCCGGCCCAGACGATGCGGCGGTGCTTCCAGTACTGCGCCTGCTCGACCGGCAGCGCGTGCGCGCGCCCCGCGACATGCCGGGCGGCAGACGCCGCCCTGCCGGGGTCGGCTTCGCCAAGAAACGCGAGCGTGAGATGGATCGCGGCCTCCGGCGTCGCGCGGCTGCCAGCCGCTGCCTGGACCTCGCGTGCCCACTTGCCGAGCGCGTGCGCGGTCGCCGGCGGCGGCCACACGGCGAAGAACAGCCTCATTTCTTCCCGGAGCCGCGCTTCTCGCCTTCCCAGTAGCCGACGTCATCGCGCAGCCTGAACCAGCGGCGGATGTCGCCGCGCGAAGCGCGCCTTCCCGGGGGTGTGCCGGTGAACACGCCGATCTTTCCCGATTCCGGGTACTCGCCCACCTCGGGAAGCTCCATGGTGCTCACCGCGAGAAAGCGCAGCGGGCGCGTCGAGGTGTTCACGATCTGGTGGGCGTATCTCCGGCCGGGCGGCAGGCTGATGAAATCGCCTTTCCGGATCGGGTGGCGGTCCTTCCCGATCCGGATCGTCCCGCGCCCCTCCAGCACGAAGAACATCTCCTCGTTGGCGTGGTGCGCGTGAAAGGGGAAAGCGCTCCTGCCGGGCACGATGACCGTGACATTGAAGCCCAGCTTGCGCGAGCCCATGCGGTAGCCGACCCAGGCGATTCTTGCCCTGACGCCGTCCGCGTCCGCCCAGTCGTGAAGCGGCACGTCCTTCAGGCTCAGGATGCGAGACTTGGTCGGCCGCATCTCACTCGTCCGGAACGAGGTAATTGCGCGTGAGCGCGGCGAGGGCGCGCCCGGACGAATCGGCGGATTTCTCCAATTGCGCCGCGATCAGCTCCTGCTCGCGCCGGCCGCGGTTCTGGGAAAGCTTCCAGCGGGTCTCGAGACGCGAGACCGGAATCTCGAAGTTCACGATCCCGTCGAGCATGTTCTTCACGTATTCCTCGCGCAGCGCGTCGAACTTCCGCAACCACTGCGGGTCGAGCGCCGCGACGAGTCGCCTCTGGGAGCGGTGCTTGTAGTCCCTTTCTTCGATGATCCTGGGAACGCCGTAGGCATGGATCGCCGCGTAGTTCCAGGTCGGCACGCGCTCCTCCTGATCGTACCAGCGCGGGGACACGTATGCGTGCGGTCCGGAGAAAACGACCATCACCTCTTGGTCGAAGAACTCCCTCCACTGCGGGTTCGCCCGCGCCATGTGCATATCGAGGACGAGCTTCCCGTCGCGTTCCTCGATCATCGTCGGCAGATGCGAAGCGTGCAGCTCGCCGCCCGTTCCGGTCACGAGCAGCGCGAAGCCGTTCGCGCGCATGAACTCCAGCAGTTGCGCGCGATCTTCGACCTGGTTATACGGCGGCGAGTACATGACTCGGAGAGGCCTCGCGCGGCGAGGCGCGCCTCGAATCGGCGCTTCTCGATCAGCCCGCGGCGCGCTTCAACTGGCGGACCGCGATCAAGTCATGATCGCTCACGGGTCGCACGTCCGACGCCCTGAGCGTGACCAACGCCTGGGTCCGGCCCGATGCCGCAACGAACTCGACCTCGACCCCGTCCGGCCTATAAACCTCGACGACCGCACCGAGGTCCCCGCGCCGGAGTCCGTGCTCGGGCAGGTCGCGCTCCAGTACGACTGTATCGAGTGTCTTGAACTTCATCGTCATTCCGGATAAGCGGTCACAAAGCGCGGGAAATCCTCGCCGTGCCGCACCACCCACACCGCAACGATCCCGGCGGGCCGACCGCCCCTGCCGCGAAGCGTACCACGGACCTCGAATTTCCGGCCGTATTCGCTGGGCCGCCCCGGCGACGCCGCGTCGGACTTCGCAAGCGCCAGAAGCTCATCCCGAAGGAATTCCCACTCGTCCTGCGAATAGCCGAGAGCTTGGAGGTAGGCGCTCTTGAATCGACCCACGGGGTGACTGGCGGAGAGAAGATAGTCGCGGACCTTTTCCGGCTCGATCAATGCCTGCTCGGCATTCGGCAGCTTCACCCCGCTTCCTCAACCATCGCCACCGCCATCGCCGCTATGCCCTCCCCCCGCCCCGCGAAGCCGAGGCCCTCGGTGGAGGTCGCCTTGACGCTCACCGCCGCGGGCGCGACGCCGAGATCCGCGGCGATGTTGCCGATCATGCGCGGCACGTGCGGCGCCATGCGCGGCCGCTCGGCGACGACGGTCGCGTCCACGTTCACGACGCGCCAGCCCGCGTCGGCGAGCTTGCGCGCGCACTCGCGCAGCAGCCTGCGGCTGTCGATGCCGGAGTAGCGCGCGTCGTTGTCGGGGAAGTGCTGTCCGACGTCGCCGAGCGCGGCCGCGCCGAGCAGCGCGTCGCAGATCGCGTGCAGCAGCACGTCGGCGTCCGAGTGGCCGCCGAGCCCTTTCTCGTAGGCGATCTCGACGCCCCCGAGCACGAGCTTGCGCCCCGCCACCAGCGCGTGCACGTCGAACCCCTGCCCGATCCTCATGGTCTGCTCCTCAGGATCGCTTCCGCGATCGCCAGGTCCTGCGCATAGGTTACCTTGAGGTTCTCGCGGCTGCCGGCCACCAGCCGCGGCTTCAGGCCCATCTGCTCGATCGCGCCCGACTCGTCGGTGACCGGCATCTTCGCCTGCCGCAGCGCCTGCGCGAGCAGCCCGGCGCGGAACATCTGCGGCGTTTGCGCGAGCCACAGCTGCGAGCGGTCTTCGCTCGCGGCGACGCGCTGCGTGCCGGCCTCGTCCTTGGCTGCGCGCTTCACCGTGTCCGCCGCCGGCAGCGCGAGGATGCCGCCGATCCGGTCGCCGGAGCATTCCGACAGCAGCCGCTCCAGGTCGGCGCGCGGCAGGCACGGGCGCGCGGCGTCGTGCACCAGCATCCAGTCGTCCGCGTCCACCGCCGCCATCGCCGCCACCAGGCCGTTGTAGACCGAATCGCGCCGCGTCTCGCCGCCGCAGTAAAGCGGCTCCAGCTTTCCGCCAAACGCGCTCCAGTCGCGCGCGGCGAAGGTCCGGTCGTCCGGCGCGAGCACCACGAAGACGGTCTCGACCGGCGCCACGCACACCGCACGGATCGCGTGCCAGAGCATCGGCCTGCCGGCGAGCATCGCGTATTGCTTGGCTTGCTCCCCCGGGAGGCGGGAGCCGCTACCCGCGGCGGGGATCAGCGCGAAGAAGGACAAGGGAAAACGTTCGTATTATCAACTGCGTATAATTACATGACGCGTTGGAACCGACAACCGAGCGGGTTGCGGTTCAGCGCTTTTTTCTTTGATGCACCGAGACGCGCTTCCGGCCCGAAGGCGCTACACGAGCCTCGCCGGCTCGGCGGATTCGCTCGCCCTCGCCCGGCTCGCCGCCGAGACCCGGCCGCTCGCGGTGGTCACGGCGAGCGCGCTCGATGCGCAGCGCCTGCTCGAGGAGATCGCCTGGTTCGCTCCCGGGCTGCGCGCGTGCCTGCTCCCCGACTGGGAGACGCTGCCCTACGACCAGTTCTCGCCGCACCAGGACCTCGTCTCCGAGCGCCTCGCGACGCTGTACCGCATCCAGCGCGGCGAGTTCGATGTCGCGGTGGTGCCGGCGCCGACCGCGCTCGCGCGGCTGTGCCCGCCCGCGTACCTCGCGGCGCGCACCTTCTTTCTCCAGGCGGCAACGAGGCTCGACGCCGACGCGCTGCGCAGCCAGCTCGCCACCGCGGGCTACCAGCACGTCACTCAGGTCGTGGCGCCGGGCGAGTACTGCTTGCGCGGCGGGCTGATCGACCTGTATCCGGCGGGGAGCGCGCTCCCCTACCGCATCGATCTCGACGACGACCTCATCGACTCGATCAAGACCTTCGACGTCGACACGCAGCGCACCCTCTACGCGGTGAACGAGATCCGCATGCTGCCGGCACGCGAGTTTCCGCTCGACGATGCGGGGCGCGCGCGCTTTCGCAGCCGCTGGCGGGAGCTGTTCGAAGGCGATCCGTCCAGGAAGCGCCTGTACCGCGACGTCTCGAACGGCGTGCCGGCGCCCGGCATCGAGTATTACCTGCCGCTGTTCTTCGAGTCCGCCGCGACGCTTTTCGACTACCTGCCCTCGGGCTGCACGCTCGCGCTGCACCGCGACGTGGCGGGCGCGATCGACGAGTTCTGGCGCGAGGCGGGCTCGCGCTTCAGGATGCTCGGCGGCGATCCCGAGCGGCCGCTGCTGCCGCCGGCGCAGCTGTTCCTGTCCGCCGAGGAATTCTACGTGCGCCTCCGGGAGCATCCGCGCGTGGACCTGCTGGCGCGCGCGCAAGCCGATGAGGAGGCCGCCCAGCCGTTCGCCGCGGCGGCGCTTCCGCCGCTGGCGGTGGATCGGCGCGCGCAGGATCCGCTCGCCGCGCTGAAGCGATTCCTCGACACCCCGGGCCTGCGCGTGCTGATCGCGGCCGAGTCGCCGGGCCGGCGCGCGACCATAGCGGCCACCCTCGGCGAGCACGGAATCCGTCCTGCGCAGTGCAATGCGTTCGCGGAATTCGTCGCTTCGGACTCGAGGCTTGCGCTGTCGATCTCGCCGCTCGCGGGCGGCTTCGTGCTTGCGGCGGAAGGCTGGGCGGTGGTGACCGAGGCCGAGCTCTACGCGGGCGTGGTGCGCCGCCGCGCGCGCCCGGGCGAGAAGCGCGCCTCGGTCGAGGGGATGCTGCGCGACCTGTCCGAGCTGAAGGTGGGCGACGCGGTGGTGCACGAACAGCACGGCATCGGCCGCTACCTGGGGCTCGTCAGCCTGGATCTCGGCGACGGCGCGAACGAGTTCCTGCTGCTCGAGTACGACGGCGGCGACAGGCTCTACGTGCCGGTGTCGCAGCTCGCGGTCGTGTCGCGCTACAGCGGCGCCGACCCCTCGGCAGCCCCGCTGCACAAGCTCGGCAGCGGCCAGTGGGATCGCGCGAAGGCGCGCGCGGCCAGGCAGGTGCGCGACACCGCCGCCGAATTGCTGGCGTTGTATGCCAGGCGCGCGGCGCGCCTCGGCCACGCGTTCGGCGTCGGGCAGCACGACCTTGAGGCGTTCGCCGACGGCTTCGGCTTCGAGGAGACCGTCGATCAGGCCGCCGCGATCGAGGCGGTGGTCAAGGACATGGCGGCGGGAAAGCCGATGGACCGGCTGGTGTGCGGCGACGTCGGCTTCGGCAAGACCGAGGTGGCGCTGCGCGCCGCGTTCGTCGCCGCGGCCGACGGCAGGCAGGTGGCGGTCCTCTGCCCGACCACGCTGCTCGTCGAGCAGCACTTCCAGACCTTCAGCGACCGCTTCGCCGACTGGCCGGTGAAAATCGTCGAGCTGTCGCGCTTCCGCACCGCGAAGCAATCCGCCGCGATCCTGGCGCGGCTCGCCTCGGGCGACGCGGACATCGTCATCGGCACGCACAAGCTGCTCGGCCGCGAGGTGAAGTTCGCGCGCCTGGGGCTGGTGGTCATCGACGAGGAGCACCGCTTCGGCGTGCGGCAGAAGGAGGCGCTCAAGCGCCTGCGCGCCGAGGTGGACGTGCTCACGCTCACCGCCACCCCGATTCCGCGCACGCTCGCCCTGTCGCTCGAGGGGATCCGCGACTTTTCCGCGATCGCCACGGCGCCGGAGAGGCGCCTGGCGATCAAGACCTTCGTCGCTCCCTGGTCGGAGGGCCTGATCCGGGAGGCGGTGATGCGCGAGCTGAAACGGGGCGGCCAGGTGTATTTCCTGCACAACGAGGTCGACACCATCGAGCGCATGCGCGAGCGCCTGGCGCGCCTCGCGCCCGAGGCGCGCATCGCGGTGGCGCACGGCCAGATGCGCGAGCGCGAGCTCGAGCGCGTGATGCGCGATTTCATCGCGCAGCGTTCCAACCTGCTGTTGTGCTCAGTCATCATCGAGACCGGCATCGACATCCCGAGCGCGAACACGATCGTGATCCACCGCGCCGACAAGCTCGGCCTGGCGCAGCTGCACCAGCTGCGCGGGCGCGTCGGGCGCTCGCACCACCAGGCCTACGCGTATCTCCTCACGCCCCCGCAGGAAGCGCTCGGGGCACAGGCGAAGAAGCGCCTCGAGGCGATCCAGATGATGGAGGAGCTCGGCTCGGGCTTCTATCTGGCGATGCACGACCTGGAGATCCGCGGCGCCGGCGAGATCCTCGGCGAGGCGCAGTCCGGCGAGATCCAGGAGGTCGGCTTCTCGCTCTACGCGCGCATGCTGGAGCGCGCCGTGCGCGCGCTGAAGTCGGGCCGCGCCCCCGAACCGGGCGAGGCGGTGGACGTCTCGACCGAGGTCAACCTGCACGTGCCGGCGCTGCTCCCGGCGAGCTACTGCAGCGACGTGCAGGAGCGGCTCGCGCTCTACAAGCGGCTCGCCGACGCGGACTGCGCGGAGGCGCTCGACGCGCTGCGCGAGGAGCTGGTCGACCGCTTCGGCGAGCTGCCCGAGCCGGCGCGCGCGCTCCTCGAATGCCATCGCGTGAGAATCGAGGCGCGCTCGCTCGGGGTCTCCCGGGTGGACGCGACGCACGAGGCGGTGCAGCTGCAGTTCATCAAGAACCCGCCGGTGGATGGACAACGCGTAATAGAGTTCATCAAGCGGCGCCGCGGCGCGCGGCTCGCCGGCCCGGAGCGCCTGCGCGTGGAAGCGAAGATGCCCGCCTGGACCGAGCGTGCTCGCGAGGCACGCGAGATTCTGCGGCAGCTCGCTGCGTGAGCCGCTTTCTCCTCCTCCTGCTTGGGCTCGTGAGCCTCGAGGCGATCTCGCAAAGCGAGCGGCTGATGCCGGCGCTCGGCGCGCTCAGGGTGGGCGACTACGCACAGGCAATCGATGCGCTCATTCCCATCGCCAGGCAGGGCGACACCGAGGCGCAGTTCCTGCTCGGGCTCGCGCTCGAGGTCGCGCCGCAGCCGCGGCGCGACCTGAAGGCCGCGCACGGCTGGTACGCGCGCGCCGCGCAGGCCGGCCATGCGCCGGCGCAGAACAACCTCGGCGCGATGTATTTCGACGGGCGCGGGGTGGAGCGCGACCCCGCGCAGGCGCTGCGCTGGTATCGCGCCGCCGCCGAGCAGAACCACATCGAGGCTCAATACAACCTCGCGTTGATGTACGGCATGGGCGTCGGTATGGCGCGCGACGACGGCGAGGCGGCGAAGTGGCTGCGGCTTGCGGCCGAGCGCGGGTCGGCTGCCGCGCAGGCCCAGCTCGGGCGCTTTCATCTCGACGGAACCGGCGTGCAGAAAGACCCTGCCGAGGCGGTACGCTGGTTCAGGCGCTCGGCCGAGCAGGGCCACCCCTGGGGCCAGTTCTACCTCGCCTCGGCGCTGCAAAAGGGGATCGGCGTCGAGCGGGATCTCGAAGCGGCGCACCAGTGGTTCGCGAAGGCCGCCGATGCGGGGCTCAAGAACGCGATGGCGGAGCTTGCGAAGATCTACGAGATGGGCCTGGGTGTGCCGACCGACGAGCTGAAGGCGAAGCGCTGGAAAGAGCGCGCGGCGGCGGCGCCATGAATCTCGTCATCCAGGGCGGCCGGGTGGCGCGGGAAGACCTGAGCGGGGTGCTCGCCATGGTGAACGCGAACCACGTCGTCGAGCTCGGCCCCGAGGCCGTCCGGCTCACCGGCGTCCGGGAATCGCCGCTGGTCGAGCCGTTTTGCGCGCAACGGCGCCTGGATTTCGCCTGGGTGCCGGACGAGCGCAGGCTCGCCGACGTCAAGCTGGTCGCCATGGACATGGATTCCACGCTGGTCACGATCGAGTCGATCGACGAGATGGGCGGCATGCTCGGCATCAAGAAGGAAATCGCCGCGGTGACCGGGCAGGCGATGCGCGGCGAGATCGACTACCCGGAGTCGCTGCGGCGCCGCGTGGCGCTGCTCGCGGGGCTGCAGGAGGCGGCGCTCGAGCACATCTGCGAGGAGCGCATGCATCTTTCGCCCGGCGCCGAGACGCTCGTCGAGCGCTGCCGCGAGCGCGGCATCCGCACCCTGCTCGTCTCCGGCGGCTTCAACTTCTTCACCGCGTGGCTGCAGCGGCGTCTGGGCATCGACGAAGCCTTTTCGAACGAGCTGGAAATCCAAAACGGCCGCCTCTCGGGCAGGGTGCTGGGGGATATCGTGGACGGGCCCGCAAAAGCCGCCCGCCTCAGGACGGAGATGCGTCGACTCGCTCTGTCCCCTCGCCAGACCGTGGCGCTCGGCGACGGCGCAAACGACATCCCGATGATGGCCATCGCCGGCGTGTCGGTCGCGTACCGCGCCAAGCCGATGGTGCGCCAGCACGCCACGCACGCCCTTGACTTCGCTCAAATCGACGGGGTACTGAACCTGTTCCTCTAGGCTAAGATGGCCGCTCAATCCCTCCTGGAGGGGACGATTCCATGACCGACACCGTGAAGTACCTGCTCGACGAATCCCGCATCCCGAGGCGCTGGTACAACATCATGGCGGACCTTCCCACCCCGCCGCCGCCGGTGCTGCACCCCGGCACGAAGAAGCCCGTGGGGCCCGACGACCTCGCGCCGCTGTTCCCGATGTCGCTGATCCTGCAGGAGGTCTCGACCGACCGCGAGATCGACATCCCCGGGCCGGTGCGCGAGATCTACAAGCAATGGCGCCCCTCGCCGCTGTTCCGCGCGCGGCGCCTCGAAAAGGCGCTGCAGACGCCTGCCAAGATCTATTACAAGTACGAGGGCGTCTCGCCCGCGGGCAGCCACAAGCCGAACACCGCGGTGGCGCAGGCGTTCTACAACAAGGAAGCGGGCGTCAAGAAGATCGCCACCGAGACCGGCGCCGGGCAGTGGGGCAGCGCGCTTGCCATGGCCGGCGCGTTCTTCGGCCTGGAGATCAAGGTGTTCATGGTGCGCGTGTCCTACAACCAGAAGCCGTATCGCCGCGCGCTCATGGAAACCTTCGGCGCGAAGTGCATCCCCTCGCCCTCGAGCGAGACCCAGTCGGGCAAGGCGATCCTCGCGCAGCGCGCCGACCACCCGGGAAGCCTCGGCATCGCGATCTCGGAAGCCGTCGAGGTCGCCGCCACGAACGACGACACCAAGTACGCGCTCGGCTCGGTGCTGAACCACGTGCTCATGCACCAGACCGTGGTCGGCCAGGAAGCGATGGCCCAGCTCGAGATGGCGGGCGACTACCCGGACATCATCGTCGGCTGCACCGGCGGCGGCTCCAACTTCGCCGGCATCGTCTTCCCCTTCATCGGCGCGCAACTGCGAGGAGGGAAGAAAATCAGGGCGGTGGCGATCGAGCCTGCCGCGTGCCCCTCGCTCACGCGCGGCAGATACGCCTACGACTTCGGCGACACCGGGCACCTCACGCCGCTGGTCAAGATGCACACGCTGGGATCCACCTTTACCCCGCCGCCGTTCCACGCGGGAGGCTTACGCTACCACGGCATGGCGCCGCTGATCTCGCACTGCCAGGAGCTGAAGCTGATCGAGTCCAAGGCCTACACCCAGACCGAAGTGTTCTCGGCGGGCGTCCAGTTCGCGCGCGCCGAAGGCATCGTCCCCGCGCCCGAGGCGAACCACGCCGTGAAAGGCGCGATCGACGAGGCGCTGCGCTGCAAGACCGAGGGAAAGGGAAAGACCATCCTGTTCAACCTCTGCGGCCACGGCCACTTCGACATGCAGGCCTACACGGACTACTTCTCCGGCAAGCTGACGGACCAGTCCTACGACGAGAAAGAGCTGGCGATGGCCCTCGCCGGCCTGCCTTCGGTCAGCGCCTGAGCGCGGCCGCGGGGAGCCTGTTTCGCGCTAGCTCATCCAGACGAACCCGGCGCGCAGGTAGTCGGCGCCCTCCTCCAGGAACTCGGCCCTTCGAACTCGGCGAGCGAGCCGAGCCAGGTCTGGATGTCCTCGAGCGCCGCGCGCGGGTCCTTGTCAGGCAGGCTGGCGATCAGCCGCTCGGCCTCGTCCGCGTCGGCGAGCGGATGGTCCGGCTTGCTTTCGAAGATCCTGAGGAGATCGGCCACTGCGAACGCAGTGTCCGCGTTCCTCCCGGCCGCCGCTTGACCCAGGTCAAGCGGTATCAGGGAGCGACCGAAACCCCGCGTACGCCGTGCTTCTCGATCAGCCGCGCGACGAGGCCGGATGCCTTGATGTCCTCGGCGAACTCGCGCAGGTACTTTGCGCCGGCCTCGCGGCCCTTTGGCGTGCCGATCGCCTGCTGCACGGCCGTGACCTGGCCGTCCAGCATGCGCGAGCCGGGAAGCTTCTGCATGTCCTGCATCAGCCGCGGCTTGAGCCCGGCGAGCGCGTCGAGCTTCCGCTCGACGAACAACTTGAACGAGCCGTCGATGCCCTCGGCGCGAACCAGCGTCGCGCGCTTGAAATTCCTGCTCAGGTACAGGTCGTACGCCGAGCGCGCCGCCACGGCGATGCTCACGCCTTCTCGGTCCACCTCCGCGATCGCGCGGATCGGCGAGCCAGCGGGCACGAGGAACGTCACCGGGATTTCCAGATAAGCCGCCGTGAACGAGATGTCGTTCGCACGCTCGGCTTCCGCACCGAGAAAGGTCACGTCCCACTCGCCCGCTCTTGCCCCGTCCGCCGTCTTTCCGGCCGCGTCGTATGAGACGAACTCGACCGGCACGCCGAGGCGCCGTCCGAGCTCGAGCGCCAGGTCCGGAGCGATGCCGCGCGGCTGTCCGAGCGGCGAGTCCTTCGCGACCAGCAGGAAGTTGCCGTGATTGATCCCTGCGCGCAGCCTGCCGCTGGGAGCGAGCTCGGAACGTGCGTCAGCACTCATGCAGATTTCCTCATCCGACCCACGCACGCGCATTGCGGAACAGCCGCATCCACGGCGAATCCTCGCCCGCCCCGTCCGGCGTCCACGACATCTGCACGCTGCGGAACACGCGCTCGGGGTGCGGCATGACGATGGTGAAGCGGCCGTCCGGCGTGGTGAGGCCGGTGATGCCGGCGGGCGAGCCGTTGGGGTTGTACGGATAACGCTCGGTCGCCGCGCCGCGGTTGTCGACGAAGCGCGCGCAGACGAGCGCGCGGCTCATCGCCTCGGGCGACGAGAATTCGGCACGGCCCTCGCCGTGCGCCGTGGCCACCGGAATGCGGCTCCCCGCCATTCCGCGGAACAGGATCGAGGGGCTCTCGAGCACCTCGACCATCACCAGCCGCGCCTCGAACTGCTCGGAACGGTTGCGTACGAACTCCGGCCAGTGCCCGGCGCCCGGCACCAGCTCCTTCAGCGCCGCCAGCATCTGGCAGCCGTTGCATGCGCCGAGGGCGAACGTGTCGGAACGCGCGAAGAGCTTCTCGAACTCCGCCCGGGCGCGCGCATTGAACAGGATCGTCTTCGCCCAGCCCTGGCCGCCTCCGAGCACGTCGCCGTAGGAGAATCCCCCGCCGGCGGCAAAGCCCTTGAATCCCTCGAGCGACACCCGGCCGGAAATGATGTCGGTCATGTGCACGTCCGCCGCCTCGAAGCCCGCGCGGGAAAACGCCGCCGCCATCTCGACGTGGCCGTTGACGCCCTGCTCCCGGAGGATGGCGATGCGCGGCCGCGCGCCCGACGCGACGAAGACTTCCTTCGGGTCGAACGCGAGCGCGATCGAAAGGCCCGGGTCGGGCTCCAGGATCCGGTCGTGCTCCTCGCGCGCGCACTCCGGGTTGTCGCGCAGCGACTGCAATCTGAAGCTGGTTTCGCTCCAGGCGCGCTGCAGCTCCGCGCGCTTTTCGGCGAACACCGGCCGCGCGTTGCGCGTGATCCGGATCTCTTCGCGCGCGTTCGGGTGGCCGACGACGTGCGAGCAGCCGCCGAGCCCCGCGTCGCGCAGCGCGTCCATCACGCGCGTCCGGTCGGCGGCGCGAATCTGCAGCAGCGCCCCCAGCTCCTCGCAGAACAGCGCCGCGAGCGCCAGGTCGTTCATGCGACCCGCGAGCTGCGTCTCGGCATCGCGCTTGAACGCGTCCACGTCTTCCGCGGCCGCGTCGAACGCGATCGGATCGAGGCTCAGGGTCACGCCGCAGCGGCCGGCGAACGCCATCTCGCAGGCGGCCGCGAAGAGGCCGCCGTCCGAGCGGTCGTGGTAGGCGAGGATCAGCCCCTGCGCGGCGAGACTCTGCACCGCCGAGAAGAAGCCCTTCAGCAGCGCCGCATCGTCCAGGTCCGGCGCCGTGTCGCCGAGACGCGAGTGCACCTGCGCGAGTATCGAGCCGCCGAGGCGATTCCTGCCGCGCCCGAGGTCCACCAGCACCAGCTCGGTCTCGCCCGCGTCGGTCCGCAGCCGCGGAGTGAGCGTTCCACGCACGTCCTCGCAGGGCGCGAACGCGGTCACGACGAGCGAGAGCGGCGCCACGACCTCCTTCTCGTGCCCGTCGTTCTGCCAGGTGGTGCGCATCGAGAGCGAATCCTTCCCGACCGGGATCGACACCCCGAGCGCCGGGCAGAGCTCCATCGCCACCGCGCGCACCGTGTCGTAGAGCGCGGCATCCTCGCCCGGGGTGCCGGCCGCCGCCATCCAGTTCGCCGAGAGCTTCACCCGCGCGAGCGACTCGACGCGCGCGGCGGCGAGATTGGTGATCGCCTCGCCCACCGCGATGCGCCCCGAGGCCGGGCCGTCGATCAGCGCGAGCGGCGTGCGCTCGCCGAGCGCGAACGCCTCCCCGCCGTATCCGTCGTAGTCGAGCAGCGTCACCGCACAGTCGGCGACCGGCACCTGCCAGGGCCCCACCATCGGGTCGCGCGAGCAAAGGCCGCCCACGGTGCGGTCGCCGATGGTGACCAGGAAAGTCTTGTCGGCGACCGCGGGATGCCGCAGCACCCGGTAGGCGGCCTGCTTCAGCGCGATCCCGTCGAGCGCGAAGGGCTCGGGGTGGCGCGCGAGGTGGTTGACGTCGCGCAGCATCTTCGGCGGCTTGCCGAGGAGGACCGCGAGGTCGATGTCCACCGGCGTTTCGCCGAGCCGCGGATCCTCGACCGACAGGCGGCGCTCGCCGGTCGCCTGTCCCAGCACGGCGAACGGGCAGCGCTCGCGCTCGCAGATGCTGCGGAACGCCGCCAGATCGTCCGCAGCGATCGCCAGGACGTAGCGCTCCTGCGCCTCGTTGCACCAGATCTCGCGCGGCGACATTCCGGAGTCCTCGGACGGCGCGGCACGCAGATCCAGCTTCGCGCCGCGGCCCGCGGCGTGCACCAGCTCCGGGAGCGCGTTCGAGAGCCCGCCCGCGCCGACGTCGTGGATCGAGAGGATCGGATTTGCCTCGCCGCGCTGCCAGCAGCGGTCGATCACCTCCTGCGCGCGGCGCTGCATCTCGGCGTTGCCGCGCTGCACCGAATCGAAATCGAGGTCCTCGACGTTGGCGCCCGCGCCCATCGAGGAAGCGGCGCCGCCCCCCATGCCGATCAGCATGCCGGGGCCGCCGAGCTGGATCAGCAAGGTGCCGGCGGGAAGCGGCGCTTTCGCCGCGTCAGCCGCGCGGATGTTGCCGATGCCCCCGGCGAGCATGATCGGCTTGTGGTAGCCGCGCATGACGCCCCCGGCCGTGGCCTCGAAGGTGCGGAACCAGCCGGCGAGGTTGGGACGCCCGAACTCGTTGTTGAACGACGCCGCGCCGATCGGCCCCTCGAGCATGATGTCGAGCGCCGAGACGATGCGCCCGGGCCTGCCCGGATCGCCCTCCTCCCACGGCAGCGGCGCGCCCGGGATGCGCAGGTGCGACACCGCGTAGCCGACCAGGCCGGCCTTGGGCTTCGCGCCGCGGCCGGTCGCGCCCTCGTCGCGGATCTCGCCGCCCGCGCCGGTCGCCGCGCCCGGGAATGGCGAGATCGCGGTCGGGTGGTTGTGAGTCTCGCACTTCATCACCGTGTGGGTGAGCTCGGCGTGCGCCCGGTACACGCCGTCGCGGTCCGCAAAGAAGCGCTGCGCCACGCGCCCCTCCATGACGGCGGCGTTGTCGGCGTAGGCGACCACCGTGCCGCGCGGGTTCGCCGCGTGCGTGTGCCGGATCATCGAAAAGAGCGAATGCTCCTTTTTCGCTCCGTCCACGCTCCAGTCGGCGTTGAAGATCTTGTGCCGGCAATGCTCCGAGTTTGCCTGCGCGAACATGGTGAGCTCGGCGTCGGTCGGGTCGCGCCCCAGCGGGCCGAACGCCTCGCGCAGATATCCGAGCTCGTCCTCCGAGAGCGCGAGGCCGAGCCGCAGGTTCGCCTCCGCAAGCGTCGCCAGCGGGATGCGCGCGAGCGGGCGCGGCGGCACGTGCCGGAACAGACGCTCGGCCTGCGCGGGCGAATCGAGCACCGTCTCGGTCATCCGGTCGTGCAGCAGCCGCGCGAGGCGCGCGCGCGCCGTCGGTGGAACGTCGCCGGAGAGGCGATAAAGCGTGCCGCGCTCGATGCGGCGCACGGTCGCGAGGCCGCAGTTGTGCGCGATGTCGGTCGCCTTCGACGACCACGGGGAGATCGTGCCGAGGCGCGGCACCGTGAGGAAAGTCGCGTCGCCGCCGGCCCGGCGGGGCATTGCCGGGCCGCCTGCGGCCAGCAGCCGCTCGAGAAGCTCGCGCGTGGCGGCGGCAGGCTCCGATTCGAGCTCGACGAAATGCCAGTGCTCGGCGTCCACGCCGCGCACTCCGGGATGCGCTTGCTGAAGGGAGGAGAGAAGCTTGGCGAGGCGAAACTCGGACAGCGCGCGCGCGCCGCGGAGCTGGAGGATCTTGGGCATCGCTCGGCGAGGCCGGTAAAGCGGGATTCTACTTGACCTGCGGCTCCTTGACCGTGCCGCCGAGATTGAGGGTCGCGCGCAGCGTCTGGTTCGCCGTCCTGACGTCGGCGACGATGCGCCCGGTGAGCGCCCCGCTCGAGGCGATGTCGGCGCTCGCGCCGGCGTTGAGCGCGCCCGCGCCGATAGTGACGTTGCGCAGCGAGACTGCGCCCCTGTCGTAGACTCCCTGAGCGCTCAGCTCGGCGAACTGCGTGCGCCCGCTCGCCTGCCTGCCGCCGGTCTGGATCGCGCGCGACAGGTCGAAGCTGCCGAGCGCTCCCTTGGCGATGGTGAAGTTGCCCTCGACGCGGACGCCCGCGGCGAGCTTGGCGGGCTCGGCACCGCTGTAGGAGAACCTGCCCGAGCCTTCCGCCTTGCCTTCGGAGAGCAGCGCCGGGGCGAACACCGCCGCGTTGATGCCGCGCACGGTGAGCGCGCCGTCGACGCTCCAGCTCGCACCCCATTGCACCTTCGCGGCCCCCGAGATCGTGCCTTCGAGCGTGCTGCCGCCCCAGGACTCGATGCTCATCGCCTTGCGCGTCGCGCTCCCTTTCATGCCGAACTGGTTGAGCGAGACCTCCGGCGCGAACGGAACGGCGAAGCTTCCCGCCATCACGTCGAACTCGATTTCCGCGTCCCTGGGCGTCAGCTTCGCGACCAGGCTCTCCGGCCCGCGCACGGTGGCCGAGCGCAGCGCGCCGGTCTCGGCGTACACCAGCTCGGCGTCGAGCGGCGGCAGCGGCAGCGGCCCGTCGAGCTTCACCTGCTTCGCGACGACGCGCTGCACCGAGAACCTGTCGCCTTTCGGCGCCCCGAACAGAGCGTCGCCGAGCGCCTGCTGCGGCAGCGTCACGCCCTCGAGCTCGATGCGGCCGAAGACCTTCTTCTCGCCGAACAGCGATCCGATCGCCGGGTAGGCGCGCACCTCCGCGATCTTCGCGTCGCCGACGCTGACTCCCGAGAGCTTCAGCTGCACGCCGGTGATCACGGAAAGCCGCCCGGAGGCGATCCTGACCGGCCGGCCGAGCGCCTCGCCCGCGGCCTTCTCGTAGTCAGAGGTCGACACCGGCATCACGTGGATCGCGCCGACCCCGCCCACCAGGAGAACGAACAGCGCGATCGCCGCCGGCCTGCCCCATTTCATGGGGCGACGCAGCTTCGCGGGTGCCGCGGTGGCGATCTCGGGCTCCTCCTTGCGCGTCCTTTGCTCCTCGCGCTCGCGCGCAGCGCGGCGCGCTTCCTTGGTGAGAGCCTGCTCGTCGCGCCGGACGTCGTCCATGTCGAGGTCTTCGTCCGTGACCCCGATGTCGTCCTGCGGCGCCTTCTCGGCCGCCTTGGCGGCGAGCGCCTCGCGCGCCGCGCGCTTGCGCTCATCCGCCTCGCGGGCGCGCTGCTCTTCCTCCTCGCGCTCGCGGCGCTCTTCCTCCTCGCGTGCGCGCCGCTCCTCGTCCTCGCGGCGGCGGCGTTCCTCTTGCTCGCGCCGCTTGCGCTCCTGCGCTTCGCGCGCCCCGCGCTCGGCCTCCTCCTGCGCGCGGCGCTCCTTCTCCTCCTTCGCCTTGCGCTCGGCCTCCTCCTTGGCGCGGCGTTCCTCGTCGTCGCGCCGCGAGAACGAATCGAGGTCGGCGAGCAACGAGTCCGCCAGGCCCGCGCCGGCTGCCGCCGCCGGCTTCTCCCCGGCCTCGCGCCCCACCCGCTCCTCCTCTTCCTTGCGGCGGCGGCGATCGTCGTCCTCGCGCCGCTTGCGCTCGTCCTCTTCGCGCCGCTTGCGCTCGGCCTCTTCGCTGGCGCGGCGCTCCTGCTCTTCCGTGCGCCGGCGATCCTCTTCTTCGCGCCGCTTGCGCTCGGCCTCGGCCCTGGCCCGTTCCTCCTCGTCGCGCTTGCTGCGCTCCTCTTCCTCGCGCGCCTTGCGCTCGGCCTCCTGCTTCGCGCGTCGCTGATCCTCCTCGCGCCTGCTGCGCTCCTCTTCCTCGCGGCGCCTGCGTTCCTCGGCCTCGCGCGCCTTGCGCTCGGCCTCTTCCTTCGCGCGGCGCTCCTCCTCCTCGCGCTTCCTGCGCTCCTCTTCCTCGCGCCGCTTGCGCTCCTTTTCCTCGCGCGCCTTGCGCTCGGCCTCTTCCTTCGCGCGACGCTCCTCCTCCTCGCGCTTCCTGCGCTCTTCCTCCTCGCGCCGCGCACGCTCCTCCGCCTCGCGCTTCGCCTTCTCCTCGGCTTCCTTGCGGGCGCGCTCGGCTTCCTCCTTCGCCCTGCGCTCCGCCGCTTCCCTCGCCTGGCGCTCCTCCTCAAGCCGCCGGCGCAGCTCCTCCGCCTCGCGCTTCGCCTTTTCCGCCTCCTCCTTGTGCGCGCGCTCGGCCTCCTCGCGCGCCTTGCGCTCGACCTCGAGCCTGGCCTGCATCTCGGCCTCGGACTTCGCCTTGGCCTCGGCCGCCGCGCGCACTACTGCATCGCGCGCCGCCCTGACTTTCGCGTCGGTTTCCGCCTTCGCCTTGGCCTCGGCCTCCGCCCGCGCCTTCGCCTCCGCTTCCGCGCGCAGCCTCGCCTCGCGCTCGGCGCGCGCCGTCGTTTCCGCCTCCGCTTTCGCTTTGGCTTCGACCTCCTGCCGCCCCTTGTAGGAGACCGCCTCCTCTTCCTTGGCGCGGCGCTCCGCGCCCGCGCGCGCCTTGGCGGCGAGATCCACCGGTGCCTGGGGAGACGGCGCCGGGGCGCGCGGAGGAAGCTTCAGCGCTTGCGTGAAGTCGAGGTCGGGGGCCGGCTCCGTCGGCGCCGCCGCGGCAGGCTTGGCGGGCCCTTTCGGCGCCGCCTTCGACCCCGACGACACTTCGCGGATAAAGCCGTCCTTGTCGAGCTGTGCGATCAGCTGCTGGAACTTGGCGTCGAAGGTCTTGCCGACCTTCTGCGCGACATCCGACACCGTAAGCCTGCCGTCGAATGCCGACAGCACCGCGCGGTCGGCCCGCGACAGGAGGCTGGTCTTGCCGGCGGCTTCCTGGACGCCTTTGCCCGACTTCGAGTAGATCGCGGTGGGATTCATGCTTGTTATATTGCGCGGCAGCTTATTATAAGCAGACGCTCCGCGTGAGACGCTCCGCGTGAGCCGGTCATTCCGCCCGGCCGTAGCCCCCGCCGCCCGGCGTTTCGATGACGAACGCGTCCCCGGCCGCCATCTCGGTCTGATCGAAAGGACCGAGATCCTCGCGCGTGCCGTCGGCGCGAATGACGTAATTGCGCCCCGCCTGCCCCGGCTCTCCGCCCGCCAGTCCGTGCGGGCGCACCAGGCGGTGCCCGGAAAGGATCGCCGCGGTCATCGGCTCGAGGAAGCGCACGCGGCGCACCGCGCCGTCGCCGCCGCGCCAGCGCCCCCTGCCGCCCGAGCCCCTGCGGATCGCGAAGCTTTCGAGCAGCACGGGGAAGCGCCACTCCAGCACCTCGGGATCGGTGAGGCGCGTGTTGGTCATGTGGGTCTGCACCACGCTCGCCCCGTCGAAGCCGGGCCCGGCGCCGGACCCTCCGGCGATCGTCTCGTAGTACTGGTGGCGCGCGTTGCCGAAGGTGAAGTTGTTCATCGTGCCCTGCGAGGCGGCGAGCGCGCCGAGCGCGCCGTAGAGCGCGTCGGTGATGCACTGCGAGGTCTCGACGTTTCCGGCCACCACCGCCGCCGGGTAGCGCGGGCGCAGCATCGAGCCCTCGGGGATGATCACCTCGAGCGGCTTCAGGCACCCGGCGTTGAGCGGAATGTCGTCGTCGACCAGCGTGCGAAACACGTAGAGCACCGCCGCCATGCACACCGCCGCGGGCGCATTGAAGTTGTTCGGCAGCTGCGCCGAAGTGCCGCTGAAATCGATCGCCGCGCTCCTGCGCTCGTCGCCGATGCGGATGCGCACGCGGATGCGCGCCCCGTTGTCGAGCGGGTAGTCGAACTCGCCGTCCTTCAGCACGCCGATCGCGCGCCGCACCGATTCCTCGGCGTTCGCCTGCACGTGGCGCATGTAGGCGCGCACCACCTCCAGCCCGAAGTGCTCGACCATGCCGCGCAGCTCCTGCACCCCCTTCTCGTTCGCCGCCACCTGAGCGCGCAGGTCGGCGATGTTCTGCTGCACGTTCCTCGCCGGATAGCGGCCCGAGGCGAGCAGCGCGGCGGTTTCCCGTTCCCGCCACCTGCCCTCCTCCACCAGCAGGAAATTGTCGATCAGCACGCCTTCTTCCTCGACGCTCGTCGAGCCTGGGGGCATCGAGCCCGGAGTGATGCCGCCGATGTCGGCGTGATGTCCGCGCGAGCCGACATGGAAGAGAATCTCGCCGCCCCGCCGGTCGAAAACCGGCGTGATCACCGTCACGTCCGGAAGGTGCGTGCCTCCGTTGTAAGGCGCGTTCAGCACGTAGACGTTGCCCGGCTTCATGCGCCCCGCGTTCAGCCGGATCACGGTCTGCACCGATTCGCCCATCGAGCCCAGGTGCACCGGCAGGTGCGGCGCGTTGGCGATCAGGTTTCCCGCAGCGTCGAACAGCGCGCAGGAGAAATCCAGCCGCTCCTTGATGTTCACCGAGTAGGCGGTGTTCTGCAGGCGCAGCCCCATCTGCTCGGCGATCGACATGTACAGGTTGTTGAAGATCTCGAGCATCACCGGGTCGGCCTGCGTGCCGAGCGCGACTCTCCTCGCGAGCGGCCGCGCCCGTTCCAGCACCAGGTGATCGAGCGGCGTCACGGTGGCGCGCCACTCGGGCTCCACCACCGTGGTCGCGTTCGCCTCGGCGACGATCGCCGGGCCGTCGATGACAGCACCGGGATGCAGGTTCTCGCGGCGATAGAGCGGCGTGTCGTGCCACTTTCCGCCCGTGAACATGCGCACCGTCTCTTCCGGGTTCGGTTTGCGCTTTTCCCCGATCGCATGGTTTCCGCTTGCGGAAACCATGCGAAACGCGGCCGTCGTTTCGGCACCGGTGGCCGCCGCAGCCGACGTGGTTGGGCCACCACGGCCCTGTTTCGCACCGTTTCCAAAAGCGGAAACGGCGCGATCGGATAAAAGCGAAACCCCACCATCCTCCAAGACCTCCCCAGGAGCGAGCGCCTCGACCGAAACCGCCTCGACGATCAGGGGCTTGTCCGGCATCAGGAACGAGAACTGCGCGCGGTACGCCGCCTCGAACCGGGCTGTCATGTCCGGGATCGATCCGGACGCGACGATCAACGCGGTATCGGTTCCCTCGTACTTGAGATGCGCGCGCCGCAGCGCGCGGATTCGATCGGCGGCCACGCCTTGCGTTTCCAGCTCCGCCCGCGCGCTGCGTTCCAGCTCGCCGAGCGTCTCCTCGATCGAGGCGAGCGTCGCTTCCTCCAGCCTCGCCTCGACCGACTTCTCGCGCATAGCGCTCTGATCCGCGAGCCCCATGCCGTAGGCCGAGAGCACGCCAGCGTGCGGGTGGATGAAGACGCGCGTCATGGCGAGCGCATCGGCCACCAGGCAGGCGTGCTGGCCGGCCGCGCCGCCGAAGCAGCACAGCGCATAGGCGGTGACGTCGTGGCCGCGCTGCACCGAGATGTGCTTGATCGCGTTCGCCATGTTGCCGACCGCGATCAGGATGTAGCCCTCGGCGACTTCCTCCGGCGAGCGGCCGTCGCCGATACTCGCCGCCAGCGCCGAGAACTTCTGCATCACGATCCCGGCATCGAGCGCCTGGTCGCCGCGCGGACCGAACACGCGGGGAAAGTGCCGCGGCTGGATCTTGCCCAGCATCACGTTCGCATCGGTCACCGCGAGCGGGCCGCCGCGCCGGTAGCTCGCCGGCCCGGGATCCGCTGCCGCGGAGTCCGGCCCGACCCGGTAGCGCGCGCCGTCGAAGTGCAGGATCGAACCGCCGCCGGCCGCCACGGTATGGATGCTCATCATCGGCGCGCGCATCCTCACCCCCGCGACCCGCGTCTCGAACTCGCGCTCGAGCTCCCCGGCGTAATGCGACACGTCGGTCGAGGTGCCGCCCATGTCGAAGCCGATGATGCGCTCGAACCCGGCGGCAGCCGAGGCGCGCACCGCGCCCACCACGCCCGCGGCGGGGCCCGAGAGGATCGAATCCTTGCCCTGGAAGCGCCGCGCGTCGGTGAGCCCGCCGTTCGATTGCATGAACAGCAGCCGCACGCCTTCCAGCTCGCCGGCCACATGCTCCACGTAGCGGCGAAGGAGCGGCGAGAGGTAGGCGTCCACCACCGTGGTGTCGCCGCGCCCGACGAGCTTCATGAGCGGGCTGACGCGATGCGAAACGGATATTTGCGTGAACCCGAGTTCCGCCGCGAGAGCGGCAACCCGCTCTTCGTGTTGCGGATATCGATACCCATGCATGAACACGATCGCAATGGACCGAAAGCCCTCAGCAAAGGTCTTCTCCAGATCGGCGCGCGCTCGCGACTCGTCGAGCGGGAGAAGGACTTCGCCGCGCGCGCCGATCCGCTCTTGAACCTCGACCACGCTCGCGTACAGCATCTCCGGCAGTTCGATGTGCCTCGCAAAAAGCTTGGGACGATTCTGGTAACCGATGCGCAGCGCGTCCCCGAACCCCGTTGTGATGAACAGAACCGTTTTCTCGCCCTTGCGCTCGAGCAGCGCGTTGGTGGCGACCGTGGTGCCCATCTTCACCGCCTCGATGTCCGCGGCGGGGATGCGCGCATCGGCGGCCACCCCGAGCAGCTGGCGAATACCGGCGAGCGCCGCGTCGCGGTAGCGCTGCGGGTTTTCCGACAGCAGCTTGTGGGTCGCGAGCGAGCCGTCCGGGCGCCGCGCGACGACGTCGGTGAACGTGCCGCCGCGGTCGATCCAGAACTGCCAGCGCCCGCCGCGCCTGTTTCGCTTCATCCGGGGAGCATTCTAGTAAAGTGCGCGGGCTTGGCTGGCATCTCTCTCGGTCTCACCCTGCTGCTCGGCACGCTGTTCGCGCTGGTGCCGCTCGGCGTGGACGCGTTCCTGCCCGCGATGCCGGCGATCGCCGCCGCGCTCGGCGCCGAGCCGCGCACGGTGCAGTTCGCCCTCACCACGTTCCTCGCCGGCGGCGCGCTCGGGCAGCTGTTCTGGGGGCCGTTCTCCGACCGCTTCGGACGCCGGCCGACGCTGCTCGCCGGCCTCGCGGTGGCGCTCGGCGCGAGCGCCGCCTGCGCGCTGGCGCAATCCGCGACGGCGATCGTGCTGCTGCGCTTCCTGCAGGGGCTCGGCATGTCCGCCGGGCCGGTGATCGCGCGCGCCGTGGCGCGCGACCTGTTCGCGCATGAGCAGGCGGCACGCCTGCTCGCGCGCATGACCGTCGTGTTCGGGCTCGTGCCGATCCTCGCTCCGCTGGCGGGCGGCGCGCTGATCGGCATCGGCTGGGAGGCGGTGTTCTGGTTCTACGCCGCGGTGGTGGCGGCGCTCGCCGTGGTGGTCCATGCGGTGCTCGCCGAGACGGCCCCGGCGCTCGGCGCCGCGCACCCGGCGCGCGAGATCGCGTCCCGCTACTGGGGGCTGCTGCGCGACCGGCGCTTCATCGCGCCGCTGACGGTGCTGCTCGCCTCGCAGTTCGGCGTGGTGAGCTTCATTTCCAGCTCGGCTTTCGTCATGGTGCAAGCCTACGGCGTGTCCGCGCAGGGCTTCGCGGTCCTCTTTTCGACCGTGATGCTCGGCCACATCGCGGGCGCGTGGCTCTCGAGCCGGGCCGTGCTCAAGCGCGGCATCGCGCGCCTGGTGCGCTTGGGAGCGTGGCTCAGCTTCGCGGGGGGTGTCGCGGCCGGCGTCCTCGTCTGGTCGGGGCTCGCGCACTGGGCGTGGGTGATCGGGCCGATGGTCCTGTACATGTTCGGGATCGGCTTCGTTTTTCCGAACGTGTACAGGACCA
>Ga0209641_10000029_pt1 | contig 102477 bp, 94 predicted proteins | sample RifCSP16_1_FD_184022 | JGI IMG/M metagenome (GOLD analysis project Ga0209641, IMG submission 184022) | Soil microbial communities from Rifle, Colorado - Rifle CSP2_sed 16_1 (SPAdes) (version 2) | ecosystem: Environmental > Terrestrial > Deep subsurface > Rock core/Sediment | place: Rifle... | reverse complement strand
AGCAGCGCGACCTCGCAGATCCGGTGTCCATCCGCCGGCTCGATGCCGGTGGTCTCCACGTCGATGGCGATGTAGGGCCCGTCCGCGACCCGTTGGGGTTCTCCGCTCATGAAGATTCCATTATAATGGGTGTGGCCTCCGCCCCGACTCCTTTCTGAGCCTGCCGGTTTATGATATAAAAACGGGAAATCGCGCCGGGGGGTTGCACCCGATGAAGAAATGGAAATGCACCGTTTGCGGATACATCCACGAGGGGGAGGAGCCGCCCGACCCCTGCCCCATCTGCGGCGCCCCCAAGGAAAAATTCGTACCGATCCAATGATATAATTTTTCCCGTTCGGACAGCTTCGGGCAGGAGGCCCCCATGCAGAAGTGGAGATGCATCGTGTGCGACTACATCTATGATCCCGCCGAGGGGGACCCGGACGGCGGCATCGACCCGGGGACGCCGTTCGAGAGCCTCCCGGACGACTGGGTCTGCCCGCTCTGCAGCGCCGGCAAGGACGAGTTCGAGAGGATCTAAGAGTAGCCGGCATGCCGACCGTGACGCTGGCGCCGAACGTCCACTGGGTGGGCGCGAAGGACCCCGACCTGGCGATCTTCGACATCGTCATCCCGACGGAGTACGGGACGACCTACAACGCCTATCTCGTCCGGGGAAGCGAGAAGACGGCCCTCATCGACTGCGTCAAGCGCCCCTTCGCGGAGGAGCTGTTCCGGAACATCTCCGGGTTCCTCCCCGTGGAGAAGCTCGATTACGTCGTGATCAACCATTCGGAGCCGGACCATGCCGGGGCGCTGGTGGACCTGCTGGAGCGCCACCCCAAGGTGACCGTGCTGCTCTCCCGGTCGGCCAAGACGTTCGTCGACAACCTCGTCAACGCGGGGTTCCCCTACCGGATCGTCAACGACGACGAGGAGCTCCCCCTCGGGGGAAAGACGCTCCGGTTCATCAACGCGCCGTTCCTCCACTGGCCGGACACCATCCTCACCTATCTCGTCGAGGATCGGATCCTGTTTCCGTGCGATTTCCTCGGCTCCCACTTCGCAAGCAAGGAGTTCTACAACGACGAGCTCCAAGAGCCGGAGAAGGCGAGAAATGCGTTCGAGTTCTACTACAGCACCATCATGCGGCCCTACAAGGAGCACGTCCTTAAAGCCTGCGAGCGGCTGAAGAGCTTCCCCGTCTCGATGATCGCGCCGTCGCACGGGCCGATCCTGCGGAAGGACCCCCAGTCGTACATCGACTGGTACGAGGAGCGCGCCTCCATCCTGTCCCGCGTCAAGGAAAAGAGGGTGGCGATCGTCTACGCCTCCGCGTACGGAAACACCGCCGCGATGGCCGGGAAGGTGGCGGAGGGCGTGCGCGCAGGGGGGGTCACCCCCGTCCTGATGAACGCCGTGGAAGCGCCGATGGACAAGATCATCGACGAGTTCGAGGTGTCGGCGGGGTTCCTCATCGGGACTCCGACGCTGAACAGCAACGTCCCGCAGCCGATCCTCCAGCTGATCGCCAACCTGGTCGTCCTGAACGTCAAGGGGAAGCCGGCGTCGGTGTTCGGGTCCTACGGCTGGAGCGGCGAGGCGATCAAGACGGTCCAGGACATCCTGACCTCCATGCGCCTCAAGGTTACCCCCGAGCCCGTCCGGGTCCGGATGGCCCCCTCCGAGGCGGACCTTGCGTCCTGCGTGGCATTCGGCAGAAAGTTCGCCGAGATCGTCCAGGGCGGATGAGCGTGGCTTACTTCTTCTTCAGCGGATCCGACCCTTCCTTGTGAAGCTCCCGGTCGGCGTCCTTCTTGATCTGCTTCTGATGCTCGAGCGCCTCCCCGCGGATGTGCGCCTTGCACGTCGGGCAGATGGTGTCCTCACCGGGGTCCGTCTTTCCGCACACGATGCAACGCCTCTTGTCCTCGGTCATCGGTCCCTCCACGCCGCATCGGCGCGATGCTTCTCGAGAGTTGCCGTCCACAAAGATAGAATACGCCGGAAACGGAAAATGGTTACCAACATCTTAAAACGCAGGAGACCCCGATGCCGGTGGGCAAGGAAAAGTCACGGATTCCCGAGAAGCCCCGCCAGGGACTCGTACTGGTCCTGACGGGGGAGGGGAAGGGAAAGACGACGTCGTGCCTGGGGATGGCGGTACGTGCGGTCGGCTACGGGATGCACGTCGTCATGATCCAGTTCATCAAGGGGTCGCTGCATTACGGCGAGCTGGACGGAGCCAAGCGGCTGGCCCCGGAGTTCGAGCTGATCCCGATGGGGAAAGGGTTCGTCGGCATCATGGGCGACACGCTGGACTTTTCCACGCACGCCAGGGCCGCCGCGGAGGCGCTTGCGGCAGCGCGGGAGAAGATGCTCTCGGGGAAGTTCGACATCGTCATCCTGGACGAGGTCAACGTTGCCCTGCACCTTCGGCTGATCCCGCTCGCGGACGTGATCTCCCTCATCCAGGAAAAACCGGGGAACGTCCACCTCATCCTCTCCGGCCGGCATGCGCACGAAGAGGTGATCCGGCACGCCCACCTGGTCACGGAGATGCGGAACGTCAAGCACCCCTTCGACCTCGGGATCGAGGCGGAAAAAGGGATCGACTATTGAGCGGGACGCCCGAAAACGTAGAGGTGAAGGAAGATCTCTCCGACTGCCCCCGCTGCGGGGCGGGACGGGGGTTTCACGTTTCTTTCCGCAGGAAGGGCCGATCCCTTGCGGTGATCCTCGTCTGCCCCTCGTGCGGCTTCCGCTTCACTGTCGGGGAGTGGGCCTTCCCCACGGGAGAGCCGCGCCCGTTCGACCCCGCGATCGACTCCGGGCCGTAAGGCGTCCCTTCGCGAGTCTCGATTGCCCGTCCCTGCAACGGACTTGGCCCCGACCGGCTTCACCGCCTCGGAGGGGGGACTCCGTTCGTGGCTCGACGTGCGATGGATCCACACGTCTGCGCTTTACCTCACTGCGCCCCCCTCCTGCGGCGGCTCCGCCGGACCCTCCTGCGACGTGATCCCCAAATGGAAGGCGCAGCCGAAGGGGGGCCTAGCGCAGCGAGTAGCCACAAACGCGGAACCGGCGTAGGCCACGCGTTCCTGGCAATGGAGAGCTTGGCGGACGGTGACGGGAGATCGAAGGCCGGGGAAGGGACCTTGGAGCACGTTCGCTGGACGAAGCCGGGGAGCCGGGCGGATCGCAAGCGAGGTCCCCCCTGAGGCGAAGCGACTTCCGTGTGCGTCGCACATCGCAGGAGGGGGGCGCAGCCGGGTGAGCGCCTCTACTTCGTGCGCTCCAGGAGCGAGGTGCCGTAGAGCAGACCGAAGTAGTCCTGGATGTTCCGGATGTAGAGCTTCCCGCCGCCGGCCAGGTTTTCCCCGGCGAGTTGCCCCTGCTTTAAGGCGCTGCGCCACCCGAAATTGATGCGGCTCTCCCGGCGGTTGATGTCGAACACCTCCGCGCAGTCGCCCGCCGCGAAGATGTTGGACACGTTGGTACGCAGGTATTCGTCGACGAGGATCCCCGTTCCCACCTTGACGCCGCTTCCCTCCAGGAACCCGACGGCCGGCAGCCGCTCCGTGGCGGCCACGATCATCTGGCAGCGGATCTCCTCGCCGCCCGCCGTGCAGACGATGTACGTCTTCCCGTCCAGGTCCAGCACGTCCGTGATGTCGGTCCCTTCCTTGATCTGCACGCCGTTGTTCCGAAGCTGCTCCGTGATTCTCGCCTCGACCTCCCCGGAGATAGGGTTGCCGAACCGGGGCAGCCCCGGGCTGACCCAGATCACCTGCTGGCCCAGCTTGCGAAGCGCCCGGGCAGCCTCGATCCCCAGGTACCCCGGTCCGTAGACCACGGTGACGTCGGCGCGCATGGCGCGCGCGCGGATCCGCAGCGCGTCCCCGAAGGAGTTCAGCAGAAGGAACGCCCCGACGTTCCCCATGAGGGCGAGCGGCAGGATCGGCCTCCCCCCGGTGGCGATGAGGAGGAAGTTGTACGTCTCCTCCGTACCGTCGGAAAAGATGACCCGGTTCTTCGCGGCGTCCACCCGCCGGGCGCGCTTGCCGTGCCGGACCTCGATTTTTTCGGCGGCGAGATTTTTCCCCTGCGGGTCCGCGATGGCGGTGGGCTCCATCTCCCCGGAGATGATGTCGGGGATGCAGGGCCGGAGGTACGGCGGAAAGAACTCCTCCGTTGCGAGGATCACCTCGGCGTCCTTCTCCACGTTCCGGACTGCCTTGGCCGCGGCGATCCCAGCGGGACCGCTTCCGAGTATCAGGTATCGCATGAAATCCCTCCACGATTTGGTTTCGGCTTGGAGACTATAATTTTAATGCCAGAAGGCGTGCAGTGAAAATCGAATTTATCGTCAGGCCAGCGGCCCCTGGTGACGGACGTCCTTCCCCTGGATCATGAAGATCACATTCTCGCAGATGTTGGTCGCATGGTCCGCGATCCGCTCCACGTACCGGGAGACCAGGATCAGCTCCAGCCCACGGGCGATGGTAGTGGGGTCGGCCATCATGTAGGTCAAGAGCTCCCGGAACACCTGGTCCTTCAGATGGTCGACCAGGTCGTCTTTCTTGATCGTCTCGTACGCCAGTGCATCGTTCCCGTTCACGAAGGCGTCGAGGGCGTCCCGGAGCATCTCCTTGGCGATCTCGGCCATCCGCGGGATGTCGATCAGCGGCTTCACGGGGGGGACGGTGAGGAGGAATTCCGCCCGCTCGGTGATGTTGATCGCCTGGTCGCCGATCCGCTCCAGGTCGGTGTTGATCTTCATGGCCGCGGTGATGAACCGGAGGTCGACGGCGGCGGGCTGCCGCAGCGCGATCATCTCCAGGCAGATCTCGTCGATGTCGATGTGAAGCTGGTTGACCTGCGTTTCCATCGCCGTGACTTCCGGGAGCATCTCGATCTTCCGCTCCACCAGCGCCTGGATGACCCGGTGGGTCATCTGCTCGACCAGCCCCCCCATCCGGAGGACCGTCTCCCGCAGGTTCCCCAGCTCTTCCTGGTAATGTTTCTTCATGTCCGCTCCCTGCCTTCCATGTTATCCGAACCTGCCGGTGATGTATTCCTCGGTCCGCTTGTCGGCAGGGTTCGTGAAAATCTTCGCGGCCTTGTCCATCTCGATCAGGTCGCCCAGAAGGAAGAAGGCGACGTAATCGGCGATCCGCCCGGCCTGCTGCATGTTGTGGGTGACAACCACGATCGAGTACTTGTCGCTCAAGTCCTCGATCAGCTCCTCGATCTTGGAGGTCGACACGGGGTCCAGCGCCGAGCAGGGCTCGTCCATCAGCAGGACTTCGGGCTCCACGGCGAGCGCCCGCGCGATGCAGAGCCGCTGCTGCTGCCCGCCGGAGAGACTCGTCCCCGGCCGGTCCAGGTGGTCCTTCAGCTCGTCCCACAGGGCCGCCATCCGCAGCGATTTTTCCACCAACTCGGCGATCTCGGAGCGGGACCGTTTCTTCCCGTTGAATCTCAGCCCCACGGCCACGTTCTCGAATGCGGACATCCGGGGGAAGGGGTTCGGCTGCTGGAAGACCATCCCGACCTTCCGGCGCAGCAGCACGGGGTCGATCTTCTCCGAGTAGATGTTCCGCCCGTCGAAGAGGACGTCCCCGGAGACCCGGAAACCTGGGGTCAGGTCGTGCATCCGGTTCAGGCAGCGGATGAAGGTGCTCTTGCCGCACCCCGAGGGGCCCATCACCGAGGTGACCGAGTTCCTGCGGATGTCCATCGTGATATTCTTGAGCACCTGGTGGTCCCCGAACCAGGCGCAAAGGTTGTTCACTTTCAATGCGTTCTCCATCGCTCGTCTTTCCCTCCTACTTCCTCACCCTCGTAAAGTACCGCGCCCCGGCGCTGATGACCAGGACCATCCCGATCAATACGACCGCGCCGGCCCACGCCTTGTCGTGCCAGTCTTCGTACGGGGAAATCGCGTAGTTGAACACCTGGAGCGGGACGGCGGCGATCGGCTGGTCCAGCCCCGTCTGCCAGAACTGGTTTCCCAGGGCGGTGAACAGAAGGGGGGCGGTTTCCCCGACGATCCGCGCCATCGCCAGCAGGATCCCGGTGACGATCCCCGCCGTGGCGGTCCGGACCGTGATGAAGAGCGTCGTCTTCCACCGCTCGATCCCGAGCGCCAATGCCGCCTCCCGCACCGACTGCGGGACCGTCCGCAGCATCTCCTCCGTCGTCCGGACCACGACGGGGATGAAGATCATGGCCAGCGCGGCGGCGCCCGCCCAGGCGGAGAACCGCTTCATGGGAAGGACCAAGAGGATGTAGCCGAAGATCCCCATGATGATCGACGGGACGCCCGCCAGCGTGTCGACGGCGAACCGGACTGCGGAGGCGAACTTCCCCCTGCCATACTCGGCCAGGTAGATTCCGGCCATGACCGCCATCGGGATCCCGCCCGCCATCGCCAGTCCCGCGATCGTCAGCGTCCCCAGGATGCCGTTTGCGATCCCGCCCCCCGGCTCCCCGACGGGATGGGGGAGGTCGGTCAGCAGCGTCCATTTGAGCTCTCTGGCCCCCTTCCAGAGGAGGTCGAAGAAGATCAGGAAAAGGGGCAGGATCACCAGCAGGGCGGAGAGGGCGAAGAGCACCCTTGCGGCCTTGTCGGCGGCCCGGCGGCGATAAGCGATCGATTCCATCTCTTCAGATCCCCCGGGCGGCGTGGGACACCATCGTCTTGAGGATCCACTTCGCCGCGAGGTTGGCCAAGAACGTGATGAGGAAGAGCACCAGGCCGATCTCCACCAGCGCCGCCAGGTAAAGTTCTCCGGTTGCCTCGGTGAACTCGTTGGCGATCACGGCGGCCATCGAGTAGCCGGGCTGAAAGACCGACAGGAAGATGTCAGGCCGGTTCCCGATCACCATGGTGACCGCCATCGTTTCTCCCAGAGCCCTTCCCAGTCCGAGGATGGTCGCCCCGAAAATTCCCGGAATGCAGTGCTGGCCGATGACGATCCGGATCATCTCCCAATGGGTCCCCCCCAATGAAAGAACGGCCTCCTTCTGGAGTCGGGGAACCGTGGCGAGGACCTCCCGGCTGACCGAGAGGATGAACGGGAGGATCATGATGGAGAGCAGCACGCCCGCGGCCAGCATGCTGGGCCCGTACACCGGCCCCTTGAAGAGGGGAATCCAGCCGAGGTATTTCGCCGCCGGCTTCATGAGGAGGTCCCGCAGGACGGGGACCAGGACGAAGATCCCCCAGAGCCCGTAGATCACGCTCGGGATGGCCGCCAGAAGCTCCGCAAGGAACGCCACCGGCGTCTTCAGCCATTCCGGCGCGAACTCGTTGATGAAAATGGCGGAGCCCACGGCCAGCGGGACCGCGATCAAGAGCGCGATGAAGGAGGAGACAATCGTTCCGTAGATGAAGGTGAGCGCCCCGAAATTTTCCGCGACCGGGTCCCACGTTTTCGTCACGAGGAACGATGCGCCGAATTTCCTGATCGAAGGGAGCGACTCCGCTACAAGGATCGCGAACAGTAGAACGGCCAGGAACAGAACCCCGAACGCAAAAAGGGCGGTCGTCTTCTCGAAGAGGAGGTCTTTCGGGTTGTCCCCGGCCTTACGCGTCATACCGTCCTTGTCATCCTTGTCGTGCCGCAGGGAGCAGAGATGAAAAGGGGGGGATATCCCCCCCTTCCCGTCATCTTGCAGAAGAGCCGGATAATCAGTACAGGCTCTTTCCCCGGAAGTTGATCTGCCGGATCGCCTTGTCCACCATTTCCACCACCGGTTTAGGTATCGGGGCGTAGAGAAGCGGCGCGTTCATCCTCTGGCCGTCGCGGATCGCCCACTTGAGGAACGTCACGAGCGCTTTCCCCTTCGCTTCATCCCTCTGGTCCTTGTAGACGAGGAGCCAGGTCAGCCCGCAGATACCGTAGGAATCCTGCCCCGGGGCGTCCACAAGGGTCAACCGGAAGTCGGCGGGCATGGTCTTGGCCGCTCCGGCCGCCGCCGCGGAGGTGGATTCGAGCGTCGGGAGCACGAAATTCCCCTCCTTGTTCCGCAAGGCCGCCACCGTCATCCGGTTTTGCATCGCGTAGGCCAGCTCGACGTACCCGACGGCGCCGGGGGTCTGCTTGACCACCCCCGCGACTCCCTCGTTCCCTTTTCCGCCGAGGCCGACCGGCCAGTTCACCGACTTTCCCCGGCCGATCTTCGCCCGCCAATCCGTGCTGACCGCGGAGAGGTAATTGGTGAAGATATCCGTGGTCCCCGAGCCGTCCGACCGGTGGGCGACCACGATGTCCGCGGCGGGAAGTTTCGCGCCGGGGTTCAGGCCGGCGATCCGGGGATCGTTCCACCGGGTGATTTTCCCGAAGTAGATGTCGACGAGGACGTCCGGCGTCAACTTGAGGCCGCTCTGGATCTTTTCCAGGTTGTAGACGACCGTCACCGCGCCGATCGCCGTGGGGATGTGGAAGATCGGCCCGGGAAGCTTGGCCAGCTCATCCTCGTTCATCGGGGCGTCGCTGGCCCCGAAATCGACGGTCCCCGCGGTGATCTGCTTGACGCCGCCGCCCGACCCGATCGACTGGTAGTTGAACTTCAATCCCGGGTGGGAGTTGGAATACTCGTAGAACCACTTGGAGTACAGCGGGTAGGGGAACGTCGCCCCTGCCCCGGTGATGGTCAGCGTATCCGCCGCCATCGTTGGAAGCCCCCATGCAAGACCGAGCATGGCCAGGCCGATTCCGAGCCACCGTCCGATCCCTTTTCTCATCGTGCCGATCCTCCTTTGCATTGAACTACAGATATGGGAGGAATCTTACCGACTGTACATCAAGGGTCGGTGTGGGGAATGTTAAGTTCGTGTTAAGAAGGGAGGGGGGAAGGAAGATGCTCTCACGCCACGTTATCGAGAGCTCGGCCTTGGGCAGGTTTCTCCATTCCCCGTAACCTTTCGTAAAAAATTGACGAGGCGGATCGAAGCATCTTGCAATCCGTGTAGGACAGATCGACGCTTAGCCGGATACAGACCGAACAAGCGTTCTCAACGAGGACCGTTGAATCGTCCTCCAATCCGAGTATGCCTTTGGAGATGAGGTCTTGGAGGACCCGTTCAACCTCCCGGGAATAGCATGCCTTTCCTTCAATTAAAAAATCGATTCCGGAGACAAGGGAGTCATGCGATTGCATTTCCGACACGATCGAGTGAATCCTTTGAAAGGGGATTCGCTCGCCAGGCCGGGCCGCAAACATCAGGATCCCGGAGATCCATTCCGAGAGACTTGGGGAACCTGATTTCATCGAATTTCCTCCGTCCTAAAGAAAATCATGAACTTTATTTAGAGATGCACATCAAGAAGAAACGTTTCCTGTTGGTCATCTTTGGCCCGCTCGCGGCGGGCCGAATGCCGGAATCCGGATCAGGAAGCGGGTTCCCACACCGAGCCGGCTTTCCGCCCGGATCGTTCCCCGGTGGGATTCGACGATGTGCTTCGCGATGGAGAGTCCGAGGCCCGTTCCTCCCAGGTCGCGGGACCTCCCCTGGTCCACCCGGTAGAACCGCTCGAAGATCCGGGGGAGATGTTCCTGGGAAATGCCCGGCCCGTCGTCTGCGACCTCCAGGAGACAGACCCCCTCTTCGGCTCTACCCGCAAGGGTGATACGGCCGCCTTCCTTGCCGTACTTGATGGCGTTGTCCAACAGATTCGACACGGCCAGGGTCAGCTTGCGGACGTCCGCCCGGAGGGTGACGTGCTCCCCATGGACCACCATGGTTTTCCCCGTATGCTCGGCCGCCTGTCTGTGGAGGGCGGCGACGCGATCGAGAAAGGCCGGCAGCAGGATCTCCTCGATTTCCAGTGGCGACTGCCCGGATTCCGCCCTCGAGAGCTCCAGGAGGTCCTCGATGAGCCGGTCCATCCGGAGCGCATTCGCGCAGGCAATCGAAAGAAAGGAGGGGTCGATCGGGGCCCCTTCCTTCAACGCGTCCTCCATCGCTTCCAGGTATCCCCGGATGTTCGTCAGGGGGGTCCGCAGCTCGTGCGAGGCGTTGGAGACGAAATCGCTTTTCACCCGCGCCAGCCGTTTCTCCTCGGTGATGTCCCGAAGGGTGAGCAGGAGGTCTGTCCCCGGTGAAGCGTCGTACCGGACTGTCGTCCCCGCAAGGCGCACCGTCCGGTCGTCGGTACGCGTTGGGATAAAGGCATCCCTGGGGGCCGGGCTTTCCCCCTTTCTCCAACTGCCGATGAAGGACAGCACCTCGGGGTGCCGGATCGCCTCCGCAACCGGGCGCCCTTCCGCTGGCGCGTCAGCCGTCCCAAGGATTTTTGCGGCCTCGCGGTTCATCATTCGGAGGGTCCGGTCGCCCGCGATGACGACGACTCCTTCGGAGAGGTTCTCCAGGAGCGTGGCCAGGCGGGCTTTTCCCGCCTCCAGCTGGGAGATCGTCTCTTCGAGCCGGGATGCCGTCAGGTCCAGCGCCGCCCCCAGCTCCTCCAGCTCGTCCCCCGTCTTGATGTGGACGCGTTTCCCGAAATTTCCCGACGCCAGTTCCCGGGCTGCGGCGGTCATCTCCTTGAGCGGGCCGGTCACCCGTTTCGCCCGTATCGCGGTCCCGGCGAGCATCAGCAGGAACGCCGCGATCCCCGTCCCCCAGGTGATCGCGCGGATCCGGTCGAGCCGCCGGTAAAGGAGGGTGACCGGGATGGACGTTCGGGCGACTGCTACGATGCGTCCGTCGGAGAGGACCGGGATCGCGAAGTAACGCTCCTCTTCCCTCACGGTGATGCTGCGCCGTAGAGAGACACCGGGTTCACCGGAAAGCGCCGTATGGACCTCGGGCCGGTTGGCGTGGTTTTCCATCCCGGCGAGCCCGGAGGCCCCGACGGTCGAGTCCGCCACCACCGTCCCGTCGGGAAGGATGATCGTCAGCCGGATCTCCAGGTCCTTGCCGAGCCGGTCGCCTTCCCGGGCGATCTTTCCACGGTCCGGATGCGGGTCTTCCAGAAGGGGACGGAACATTTCCGAGACCAGCCGGGCCTGCCGCTGCAGGTTGCCGTCCACTTCGTCCAACGCGTATTTCCGGAACTGGAGATAACCGGCGATGCCCGCGAAGGCGAGGGCCGTGCCGGTGATCACGAAATAGGTGAGGAAGAACTTCGTCGCGATGGAGACCCGGGCCCGCAAGCCTTCATCCCCCCCGCAGCTTGTACCCGACGTCCTTGACGGTCTCGATCGCCTCCGAGAGGAACGGAATCTTCTGGCGGAGCTTGGCGATGTGTACGTCGACCGTGCGGTCGATGACGTACGTTCCCTCGCCCCAGACTTTTTTCAAGATCGATTCGCGGGTGAGGACCCGGCCGGGCGCCGAAAGGAGCGCCTGGAGAATGCGGAATTCCTTCGAGGTCAGGGAGACGGCTTTTCCCTTGAAGCGGACCTCGTGGCGGGAGACGTCCATCCGCAATCCGTCGTATTCGAAGACCTTCTCTTCCATTTCTTCCGGCGCCTTCTGGCTGCGGCGGAAGATGGCCTTGATCCGGGCCACGACCTCGCGCGGGCTGAACGGCTTTGGGATATAGTCGTCGGCGCCCAGCTCCAAGCCCACGATCCGGTCCGTCTCGTCCCCCTTTGCGGTGAGCATTGCCACCGGGGTACGCGCGATTTCCCGGTCGGCGCGGATTTTCCTCAACAGCTCCAGCCCGTCCATCTTCGGCAGGAGGATATCGAGCAGGATCAGGTCCGGTTTTTCCGCCCGGGCCTTCGAAAGGCCCTCTTCGCCGTCCTGGGCGACCAGGGGCTGGAAGCCTTCTTTGCGCAGGTAGTGGACCAGGAGATCCCGGATCTCCTTCTCGTCCTCGACGATGAGAATGGATCGGCCCAACGCTTCTCCCGGGGATGCCGGATCGCCACTCATTATATCCCGTCGCGGAGCCGATTCCCCGATGGAAAGACATGTGCGATCCACTATTGCGGATAAATTTCCAATGGAGGGTCCCGCAAAATGTCTCCGGCGGAGCGTCTTTCCCCCCGGGGGATCATCTCAGATTTCCTCTCCACGGTATGGGCAGGGCCGTCTGCCGGGCTAATCCTAGCGTTCCAGCGCATTCCTCATGATCCGGAAGAGGTCCGTGTTGTTGAGCGCCCGCCCGACCTCGGAACTCCCTGGCCCCTGGCCCCAGACAGGAACGTCGGACCCGGTATGCCCGCCCGTGGTCCAGCCGGCTGTTACGTACTCCCCGGGGCGAAGGAGCCGGTCCGCCGGCCCGTTGACGGCGAATCCCCCCGTCTCGTGGTCCGGGGAAACGATGAGGAGGGTATGTTCCCTCCTTTCGGGACTGGCATCGATCCAGTCCAGGACGGTCTTGACGGCCTCGTCGAAAGCCAGCGTCTCACCGACCTGGTACTGCACGTTATTTGCGTGGTTCCCCCAGTCCACCTGGGAGCCCTCCACCATGAGGAAAAAGCCGATTCTCCTTTTCTCCAGAAGGCCCAGCGCCGCTGCGGTCATCTCCGAAAGCCGGGGTTCCGAGGTGCCGGGTGTGCGCAGGCGATCGGGGGTCATCCCCTTCATGGCGAACAACCCGAGCAGCTTGCAAGCGCTATCCGATACGGCCGCATCGAGCTCTGCCTTGGTGCGGACGATCGTGTAACCGGCCTTCATGGCACGCGGGATCAAGTCGCCGGAACTCCCGCAGGGGTCCGCTTTTGCCGGTTGAAATTTGCTCAAACCGCCGCCCAGGAGCACGTCGGGCCGGGTTGTTTCAATGTACTGCCTCGCAATTTCCGTTTCGCAGCTGCGGTTCGCCACGTGGGCGCCGAACGCGGCCGGAGTCGCGTGCGTGATCGTTGAGGTTGCCACCAGGCCCGTGGCCATGCCCATGCCCTTGGCCAATTCCAGGATGCTGGCAGGGTTGGGCCGTCCATCGCCGTGGAAGCAGATCTCCCCGTTGTTGAATTTCTCGCCGCAGGCCCAGGCGGAAGCCGCCGAGGCGGAATCGGTAATCGTGCTGTTTCCCGAGTAGGTTCTCTGGTAGCCGATGTGCTCCAGGGTTTCGAAGTGGAGCAAGGGGCCGTCGATGCCGTTTTTGTAGATTCGGGCCGCGGTCACATCCGCCAGGCCCATGCCGTCGGGGACCATGAAGATGATGTTTTTTGCTTCCCGCCGGTTTACGTATTGCGAATCGAATGAACGTGCAGGGGAAGGGATCGCTAGCGGCAACGAGATGGAGGCCGCTGCGAGAAGCGACAGCCACCGGACACGGGGTTTCATCGTTCCTCTCCGTTGTCCGGTCGGGAAGCCGGCGTCACCGGGAGAGCGGCGCCGTAGGAGGAAGGGACGACGATCCGGAGCTTGACGTCCGTCATCTCGAACCGGACGGGAAGCGGGCTCAAGTAGTCGCCGTCCACCTGCGCGGCGGAGGGGATCCGGGAGCGCACGAGCACCGACTGCGCCTCCCGGATTTCCACGGCGGAGGAGGAAGCGTGTTTCCCCAGCAGCGCGTTGATCGCGAAGCGGAAGATCGCCCATCTCCCGGTTTTCCGCAGGGCGACGACCTGCAAGGCGTTCCCTTCGAGATTGCCGTCGGGGGCCATCGTCACGCCGCCACCGTACTTCTTTCCCCGGCAGACGATCACGGCCTGGGCCTCCATTCGTTCCCTGTCCGGGAACTCCATCCATAGCGTGGGCTGGGAGCGGAGCAGGTGCCGCATCCCGGAAAGGACGTACGCCCCGATCCCCAGTACGTTTTTCTGCCGGTGGCCCATCCGCTCCAGGACCTCGGCGTCGAACCCGGCGGAAGCCAGAAGGACGAAGTACCGTTCCTCCGCCCGGGCCAGCAGGATCTCGATCGTCTTTCCCTCGTCGAGCAGGTTAAGGCACCCTTCCACGCTCTTCGGAAGCCCCACCTCCTGCGCAAATGCGTTCCCCGTTCCATGGGGGATAACGACAAGCCGCGTACGGCTCCCCGCCAGCCCGTTGGCCGCTTCGTTGATCGTCCCGTCCCCGCCGACGGCGATGACGGTTTCCGCGTCCGCGTAAGCGGATTCCCGCGCCAGGAGGACGGCTTCGCCCGGTCCCGAGGTTTCGACGATCTCGAAGGGAATCCCTCGCTCCGAGAGCAGAACGCGAATCCGATCGATCTTCGAGAAGATTTTCGGGCCGGCGACGGGGTTGTAGATCACGCGGGGCATATCCACACCGTATACGCACCCAGGCTCGGAATCAAAACATAAACCGGGATCACTCGTACTTGATGAAAATTCTTTTCGACTCATCCTCCGTTTCCGCAAATTCCTTTCGTGCCAATTTCAACAGGCCGAGGGGGTTCTTCCCTCGTTCCGTCTTTCGTCGCTCCACCAGAATCCCGAGAGGGATCATCTCTTTGGTCTTGTCATCCAGCCGGTAGACGGTGACGGTTTCCAAGGCCGGTTTTCTCCTCTGGGAGAACTACTTCCTGTGCCTCCTCACCGATAGCGGGCGATGCATCATCTCAACCCGGACTCGCCTTGCCGGTGAGGAAGTCTTTCAGGTTATCCTCGGTAACGTGCCATCGCTTTCCGAATTTGACTCCCTTTATCCTTCCTTCCCGGAGCATCTTCTGCACGGTAACGCGGTTGAGGCGGAGGAGTTCTACGAGATCCTCCACCTCATATACCTTGATCCCGCTGATCACCTTCATTCCGAAGATTACTTCCCTTGGGGCGGTTCATCCTGTTTCAGGTAGAGATGAGCCATCCGGTTCACCTTCCCCATGATGATCAAAAGCACAAACAGGGCCGCTATCAGCCCACATCCCTTCAGCAGCACCATCCAAACCACCGGTTCCTCCTGTTATTCGATTTTTCCTTCTGCCCGCAAACCATCCAAAGGAACAGGATTCCAAGAGCGCAATAAAGACCCCACCCATCCCTTGTGGGGAAACAGGCCGAAAGGACAATTCCAAGGAAGATGCCGGAAGGGAGGAGATCCCCTCGCGGTCAAAGAGGGAGGCCGCCTAAAGGTCGTTCTGAAGTGTGGGAACTTTCCGTATACTATCTCCATGGTTGCTTTATATGACTGATTTACTGTTTTTAATATATCTTGTCAAGACTTTTCATGGCCACTCAGGTCATACCATCACTTCATGTTATATAACCATTTCTTAATGTGGATTTACAGATCGGTCCAGGAGTGGGGAATTCTGTCCGAAATCAGGGTGTACGCGGTATCATAATCTTATGGAAAAATCAATCCTCGGACGGCGGGGGGGGGCTCCGCTCATCGTGGCGCATCGCGGGGCGCCGGATCGCGCCCTGGAAAACTCCCTCGCCGGAATCGCCCTTGCCGCGGCCGACGGCGCCGACATGATCGAGTTCGACGTCCGCCTGACCTCCGACGGCGAGCCGGTGGTCCTTCACGATGCCCGTACGGGGCGAACGGCGAAAAAGGACCTTCCCGTCGCCTCGACTCCCTCGGCGCGTCTGCGGGAGATCCAGCTCAAGAACGGGGAGCCGATACCGTTTCTCGCCGACGTGCTGGAACTCCTCCGGGGGAAGATCCCGATCAACATCCATGTCAAGACTCCCGGGGGGGTGGCCGCCGTGTGCCGGGTCCTCTCGGGCGCGGGATACGAGGGGAAAGTGGCGCTTTCTTCCGGCTTGCGGAAAGAGTGCCTGGCGGCACGCTCGCTGCGCCCCGATCTCCCCTGCGGGCTCGTCACGGACCGTCCCTCCGCCTCCGACATCGCCTTCTGCCTCCGGCATTCGCTCCCTTCGATCCATCCGGATCACCGGAGGCTCTCTCTCCTTCGCGTCTGGAAGGTGAAACGAGCGGGGCTGCTGCTGATCCCCTACACGGTGAACGATCCGAAAGTTTTTTTCCGCCTGGCCGACGGCGGCGCGGACGGCGTCTTCTCGAACTGTGCCGGAGTCCTGCGGGCGGCGTGGCGGGAGCGGACCGCCGCGGGAACGGGTGATCCATAGCACCGTGCGCATCGCGCCAGGGGCGCCCGGTACCGGCTCCGCCGTACCCTCCCGCAGTATGCGCCTTCCGTTAGGTGCACGTACCGCCGCGGCTGCAAGTTCCCTTTCCTCGCGGGATGCCGCATCGGAGAGGAAGCCCCCTGCGAGGAATCCAGCGGAACCTGGAAACGCAGCCGATCGCGGCGACGAGAACGCAACGACGGACGGACTCAGCGGCCGAGGTTCCCGGCGAGGATGTATTCCTTCGCGGAGTTGACCGCCGTTGCGGCCTCTCCCGACCCCGCTGTGATCAGCAGGACTTTTCCCGGGTAGGTGACGATGTCGCCTGCCGCGAAGACTCCCGGCAGGTTGGTGGACATGTCGGGGGCGACGGCGATCCCGCTCCCAACGATGTTCAGGCCCCACTGGCGGAACGGCTCCAGGTTGGTGAGCATACCGATCGAGAGGACGATCGCGTCGACCGCGATCTCCTCCTCCTTGCCGCTCCGCTCGTTCCAGATCACCGCGCCGGTGACGTGGTCCTCACCGAGGACGGCCTTCAGGGTGAAGTAGGGGAACTTCACGTTGACACTGGAGGCAAGGAGCCTGTCGACCATCGCCTCGTGGGCCTGGAACCTGTACATCCGGTGGGCCAGGGTGACCTCCGAGGCGATTCCCTCGAGGGAGAGCGCCCAGTCCACGGCGCTGTTCCCCCCGCCCACGATGAGGACCTTCTTTCCGCGGAGCGCCTCGAAGGACCTGAGGTAGTAGTGGATTCCGTGCCCCTCCATGTCGATGAGGTGCGGGATATCGAGCTTGCGGGGGACGAAGGCGCCGCACCCTACCGCGATGATGGCCGTCTGCGCGTAATGGATCCCGTTGACCGTCGTCAGTTCGATCACTCGCTCACCAAGGACGCGGAGCCCGGTGACCCGCTCGGAAAGGACGATCGTGGGCCGGTATTGCATCGTCTGCTCGGTGAGCAGCCGGACCAGGTCGGCGGCGACGATCTTCGGGTGGCCGGCCACGTCGAAGATCTCCTTCTCCGGGTACATGGAAATGAGCCGACCGCCCACCTGGGGGTACATTTCGATGAGCTTGGTCCGGCAATCCCGGAGACCCGCGTAGTAGGCGGCATAGAGCCCCACCGGCCCGGCGCCGACGACGGTGATGTCGTACAACTCGCTTCGCAGCACCATGGCGCATAATATAGCAGAAGAATTGCCGAAAACGCCGGCGTTTCCTTTTACCGGCACTTGCCGGCCGCCTATGGTATAGTCTTACGAATTGCCCGCGGGAGAGACGATTGACGGAGTTGAGATATCTGCCGGTGGCCTGGAAGCGGGGGACCGATTTCCTCGGCAGCCGGTACGCGATCCTTTGCGGAGCCATGACCTGGGTGTCCGAGTCCAACCTCGTATCCGCCATTTCGAACGAGGGGGGGTTCGGGGTCCTCGCCGGGGGAAACATGCCCCCGGACCTGCTGGCGAAGGAAATCGAAGCCACCCGCCGGAAGACGAGGTTCCCCTTCGGGGTCAACCTGATCACGGTCGCCCCGAACTTCCGGGAACAGATCGACGTGGTCGTCCGGGAAAAGGCCCCGTTCGTCTTTTTCGCAGGGAGCATCCCTTCGGGGAAAGACATCGAGCAGGTCAAGGTTTCCGGGGCCAAGCTGATCTGCTTCGCTCCGGTGCTCTCCCTCGCCAGGCGACTCATCAAGCAGGGGGTGGACGCCCTGGTCATCGAGGGGAACGAGGCGGGCGGCCACATCGGGCCCGTCGCCACATCCGTCCTCGCGCAGGAATTTCTCCTGAGCATCACCGAGGTTCCCATCTTCGTGGCGGGGGGGATCGGCACGGGGGAGATGATCGCCCAGTACCTCATGCTTGGCGCGGCGGGGGCCCAGCTGGGGACACGGTTCGTCGTGGCGGAGGAGTGCGTGGCGCATCCCCGTTTCAAGGAGGCGTTCATCAAGGCCCAGGCCCGGGACGCCATGCCGAGCTCGCAGTTCGACGCGTCGCTTCCGACCATCCCGGTGCGCGCCATCTTGAACGAGGGGACGAAGGACTTCAACCGCCTCCAGTTCGAGCTTCTGAGCAAGGTCAAGTCCGGCGAGATTCCCCGCGAGGAGGCCCAGGTCAAGCTCGAGGAGTTCTGGGTCGGCGCCCTGCGCCGCGCCGTGGTGGACGGGGACATCGAGCATGGCTCCCTGATGGCGGGCCAAAGCGTTGCCTTCGTCAAGAAGATCCAGCCCGTGCGCGAAATCATCGAAGACCTGGTGTCCGCGGCGGAGCGCAAACTGGCCGATCTGGCAAACGGTGGACCGCAACCCGCCGGCGGTCAACTTCGCCGATAAGCGCGTAGAACGTTTTTCCGACACTTTCCCACAACCAGAAGGAGTCGCTCCATGTTCCGCATTCTCCCGACTGACCAGGAATTTTTCGTCCTGTTCGAGAAAGCGTCGAAGAACATCCGGGAAGGTGCCGAGCTCCTCAAGAACCTCCTGGACAACTTCGAGAACGTCAAGGAGATGGCTCGTCAGATCGAAGAGGTCGAGCACCGGGGAGACGCGATCACCCACGACATCGTCAAGAAGCTGAACACGACCTTCATCACCCCGATCGATCGCGAGGACATCCTGGCGCTCGCCTCGTCGCTCGACGACATCATCGACCTGATCCACTCTACCTCCACGCGCATCACCCTTTACAAAATTACCGAGTCGACCCCCCAGGCCAAGGAGCTGGGGTTCCTGATCCTCAAGTCCGTACGGGAGCTCCACCGCGGGATCTCCCACATGGGGAAGAACATGGGGAAGAGGATGGACGGGGTGTACGAGCACTGCGTCGAGGTGCACTCGCTGGAGAACGAGGCGGACCGCGTCTGCCGCGACGCGATCGCCTACCTCTTCGAGCACGAGAAGGACCCGATCACGATCCTCAAGTGGAAGGAGGTCTACGAGACCCTGGAGACGGCCACCGATCGCTGCGAGGACGCCGCAAACGTACTCGAAGGGGTAGCGCTCAAGAATGCCTGAGAGCTCGTTCGCGCTCCTTGCGCTGGTCATCGTTGCGGCGCTCGTATTCGACTTCATCAACGGCTTCCACGACACCGCCAACGCGATCGCCACCTGCATCTCGACCCGCGCTCTCTCGATCCGGGACGCTATCCTCATGGCCGCGGGGCTGAACTTCGTCGGGGCGCTGGTCTCCACGCACGTGGCCACGACGATCGGCAAGGAGATCGTCGACCCGTCGCAGGTGACCCAGGTCGTCGTCCTGTCCGCCCTGATCGGCGCCATCTTCTGGGACCTCCTCACCTGGCGCTACGGGATCCCGTCCTCCTCCTCGCACGCGATCATCGGCGGGCTCATCGGGGCGGTGGTGGCGGAACGGGGATGGGGCGTACTCAAATGGGAAGGGATCACGAAGATCCTTGCGGCGATCGTCATCTCTCCGCTGGCGGGGACGCTGATCGCCTTCCTCATCATGGTCGGCATCTTCTGGATCTTCCGGGGCTATCACCCCTCCCCCCTGAACCGGGGGTTCCGAAAGCTCCAGATCGTGTCGGCCGCCTTCATGGCGTTCTCCCACGGCTCCAACGACGCGCAGAAGTCGATGGGCGTCATCACGCTGGCGCTCACCTCGTACGGGGCGATCCATACCTTTCACATCCCGCTTTGGGTAATCCTCTCCTGCGCCGTCTCGATGGCCGTGGGGACGGCGATGGGGGGATGGCGGATCATCAAGACGGTCGGGACCGATATCGTGAAACTTTCGCCCGTCCACGGCTTCTGCGCGGAAACGTCGTCGGCGGGAGTCATCCTCACCGCCTCCGCGATGGGGATCCCCATCAGCACCACCCACGTCATCACCTCGGCCATCCTGGGCGTCGGCCTTTCCCAGGGACACCGGAGGGTGAACTGGATGGTGGGCGCAAGGATCGTGTGGGCCTGGATCCTCACCATCCCGGCCGCCGCCGCCGCCGGGTACTTCTCCTACGACATCCTCGGGCCGCTCTTCCTCCTCCATCGATAGCGGCCGCCCGCAAGGAGGTTCAGACGATGATCCGAAAGATCCAGCACATCGGCGTAGCGGTCCGGAAGCTCGACGACGCCATTCCATTTTACCGCGACGTCCTGGGGCTCGACCTGGTCGGCATCGAGGAAGTCGCCGAGCAGAAGATCCGGGCGGCGGTGTTCCGCGTGGGGGAGAGCACCATCGAGGTGATCGAGTCGACCTCGCCGGACGGCCCGGTCGGGAAGTTCCTCGAGAAGAACGGGGAGGGGATCCACCACCTCTGCTTCCAGGTGGAGGACGCGGCCGCGGCGCTCGCCCGCGCAAAGGAGAAGGGGGCCCGCCTGATCGACGAAACCCCGAGAGTCGGCGTGCACGGCATGAAGATCGGCTTTCTCCACCCGAAGTCGACGTTCGGCGTCCTGACCGAGTTCGCCCAGGAGGGGGACGACCGCCCGTGAGTACCTCTTCCCCCGCTCCGGCTTCCGTCCGAACGCTGCTTTTGTGCTTCCATAACCACCAGCCGGTGGGGAACTTCGATTTCGTCCTCGAGGAGGCAAGCAGGAACGCCTACCTGCCGTTTCTCGAGACCCTCGAGCGCTTTCCCGGGATCAAGCTGACCCTCCACTATTCGGGCTTTCTCCTCCATTGGCTCGCCGACAACCGACCGGACATCCTGCGGCTCCTCAAGGAGTTGGCGTCCCGGGGACAGGTGGAGATTATCGGCGGAGGGATGTACGAGCCGATCCTCGCGCTCCTCCCCGAGCGGGACCGGCTGGGCCAGGTGCGCGCCCTGGCGGAGAGCGTCCGGACCTTTTTCGGGAGGCGGCCGGAGGGTGCCTGGCTCGCCGAGCGGGTCTGGGAACCCGACCTGGTGGCGCCGCTCTCAGCGGCGGGAGTGAAGTATTTCCCCTTGGACGATTACCATTTCCTGCGGGCGGGGCTGGAGCCCATGGAGCTGGACGGAGTCTACCTCACCGAGGCCGGCGGCGCGTCGGTTCGCGTGTTCCCGGGAAGCGAGCTCCTCCGGTACCTGATTCCGTTCGGCGACGTGGAGGAGACGCTGCGCGCCATCGACCGGATGACGTCGAGGGATGTTCCTTACCCGGCGGCGATCTTCGCGGACGACGGGGAGAAGTTCGGCGTCTGGCCCGGGACGCGGAAAAGCGTTTACGAGGAGGGGTGGCTCCGGCGCTTCTTCGAGGGGATCTGGGCGAGGCGGGACGGATTCACGACCATGACCTTCGGGGAATACGCCGCCCGAGCGCCGGTGCGGGGAAGGGTCTATCTTCCCACCTGCTCCTACATCGAGATGGGGGAATGGGCTCTTCCGCCGGGCCGGGCCGCGCGGTTCGGGGACCTGCTCCGCGACTTCCGCGCGGGCAGGATGGCGGAGATGAAGCCGTTCGTACAGGGGGGATTTTTCCGGAACTTCCTGCGCAAGTACGAGGAGGCCAACCAGCTCCACAAGCGGATGTGGTGGGTAAGCGGAAGGGTGGAGGAGGCCGCCCGCAAGGGCGCCGACGCTGCGGGGCGGGATTTCCTCTACCGGGCCCAGTGCAACGATGCCTACTGGCACGGGGTTTTCGGCGGGTTGTACCTGAACCACCTCCGCGAGGCGGCCTACCGGAACCTGCTCCGTGCGGAAGAGGCGTCGGACCGTGTGCTTCACGCCGGCAAGACCCGCTGGACGGAAACCGTCCGGGGCGACCTCGACCTCGACGGCGGGGCGGAGGTGCTCCTGAAGACGCCCGCCCTCACGCTCCTCGTCCACGCGCACGACGGCGGCGCCATCACGGAGATTTCGCTCCCTCCGCGGGGAGTGACGCTCGGGCACGTCCTGACCCGGCGGGAGGAGGGGTACCACGCGAAGCTCCGGAAGGCGGGCGGGTCGTTCGACGGCTCGACCAGCATCCACGACATCATCGTCCTCAAGGACCCGTCGGTGCTCTCGGCGCTGTCGGTCGACCCCTGGCAGCGGGCCTCCTTCCGGGAGGCGATCTACCGGGAGGAGGATCCCTTGGAGAGGATTCTCGGGGATGCCGTTTCCCCCCTGTGCGCCACCGCGGGCAGGGAAACACGCGTGGAGATCACCCGCAGCGGCCCGCGGATCGTCCTCTCCCAGCACTTGCCGCTCTCGGCTCCGGGGGTCGAGCTCACGCTGGAAAAAGTGCTGAAGGTCAACGCGGGGGACGAGGGGTTCCACGTCCGGTACCGCCTCATCAACCAGGGGAAGGAGACGGTCTCCGGCAGGTTCGCTTCGGAGTGGAACCTGAACTTCCTTTCGGGGAGCGGGCCGGACCGAAGATATGAAGGGGTGGGGCAGGATGCGGCGCTTTCCTCCCGCGGCGTGACGGCCGTCCTGCGGGAGTTCCGGATCGTGGACGGATGGCGTAAGGTGTCGGTCAACGCGAAGACGGACCGGGAGTTCGCGCTCCTGCGCTATCCGGTGGAGACCGCATCGCTGTCGGAGTCGGGTGTGGAAAAGCTCCACCAGGGGGTTTGCCTGCGGCTTCTTTTCCCCATCCGCATTCCTCCCGGAGATAATGAACAGTATTCATTGTTTTGGTCCGTATTTTCTATTGCCCCCTGATTTGCAAAACGGTATGTTAAGGCAATTTCGGATCGGTGCTGAACTACCATTCAGAAGGAGGGAGACGATGAGAGTCGCGAGAGGATTGTCCGTACTGGTGGTCCTGATGTTCTCGGCCACGTCGGCGATGGCGGCCGGATTCCGACTTCCCGAGGCGGGGGCCAAAGCGATGGGGATGGGGTTCGCCTTCACCGCGCAGGCGGACGACCCTTCCGCGATCTATTTCAATCCCGCGGGCATCGTCCAGCTCGAGGGGAGCAACTTCAAGGGTGGTATCACCTACGTGAAGGAAAACGGGGGAACATTCACCGGCACGACGCCCCTCACCGGCGGGGCAACCGTAGCCGAGACGCAGAAGGACCTGAATTTCTTCATCCCGAACCTGTTTTTCACGAGGAAGGCTTCCCCGAACTTCGCCTACGGCGTCGGCGTTTTCTCGCCGTTCGGTCTGGGCCAGGAGTACGAGAACCCCAACACGAGCATCTTCCGGAACCAGACCACAAAGATCGACCTGATGACGATTGTCGTCAACCCCACGGTGGCGTGGAAGGTCAACGAGGTCCTGTCGATCGGTGCGGGGATCGATTTCATGTACGGGAGTGCAATATTGGAGAAAACCCCTTTCAGCGTCGCATTGGGAGGCAATCTCTACAATTCGAAACTGGAAGGAAACGGGGATGCCTGGGGATACAACTTCGGGATATTGCTTACGCCATCGAAGGATTTGAAAGTGGGAGTTTCCTACAGGAGTCCATTTTCATTGGAGGTCAAAGACGGGGATGTGGAAATCAGAAATATCAATGGCCCCACGTCCGCCACTTTTTTCGGAGGGGCGACCTCATTTGACACCAAGGGATCCGCGACAATCAACATGCCGGCGACCGCTACGATCGGAGTTGCCTACACAGTCAACCGGCTGACCCTTGAAGTGGACGCAGACTGGACCTTCTGGCACAGTTTCCATAGTCTTGATATCAACATAAAGGATGAAAGGCCTCCTGTCCTGGTGGATACTACCACGGCGAAAAACTGGAAAGACGTGGTGGCGTTGCATGTCGGGGGAGAATACCGTGTATCGGATCCTTTGGCGCTCAGGCTCGGGTTCCGCTACGATCCCACGCCGGTCCCGGCCGAGACGATGGGTCCCGAGCTTCCCGACGCCGACAAATTGTATTACACCGCCGGGGTGGGATACAAATTGAGGAACTGGACGTTCGATATTGCTTACATGTACGTAGACAAGAAGGACAGAACGGTGAACAATCAGACCGCCTCCGCAGGTTTCAACGGCACATGGACGGGAGATGCTCACCTCGTGGCGCTCGACGTCGGGTACAAGTTCTAAACGCCCGGCGCAAGCCAGGAACTCCGAGGGGGCGGCCATTCGGTCGCCCCCTTTTTTTCCGAATCCATCCGCGCCTCTTCCGCTTCTAAAGGTCGATTTCGGACTTCTATAAGGTACATCCACAACATTTAAGGAGGTGCAAGGATGCCTGCGATGGTAAAAAGCCGTGCGCCGGAGTTCACTCTGGACGGGGTGGTCGGGAAAGAGTTCAAGACGGTAAAGCTGACCGATTACAAGGGGAAGTGGGTCGTTCTCTTCTTCTACCCGCTCGATTTCACCTTCGTATGCCCCACCGAGATCCTCGAGTTCTCCCGCAGGGAGAGGGACTTCCTCCGGGAGGACTGCCAGATCCTCGGCGTGAGCGTCGACAGCAAGTACTCCCACCTGGCATGGGTCGAGCACGGGCTTGGGGAGATCTCCTTCCCGCTTCTGGCCGACATCCGCAAGCAGACGGCCCGCGATTACGGCGTTCTCCTCGAGGATGCCGGCGTCTCCCTTCGCGGCACGTTCATCATCGACCCCGAGGGGGTCATCCGGTGGATGCTCGTCCACGATCTGGGCATCGGCCGAAGCGTGGAGGAGGTGCTCCGCGTCCTGCAGAGTCTGAAGACGGGGGAGTTGTGCCCCGCGGAATGGCGGCCGGGGAAGGCGTTCATCCGCGCCTGAGGGGCGTGCCGCCTGCGCCGCCTCGGAGGGGGGCTCCGTTCGTGGCTTCTCGCCGTGCGGTGGACCCGCACGGCTGCGCTTTACCTCACTGCGCCCCCCTCCTGCGGCGGCTCCGCCGAACCCCCTGCAGTTTGCACCTTCCGCTTGTGGCACGCACCACCCGCGAAGCGCCTTCCGTTGAGGGCGCGTACCGCTGTGGGTACGAGTTCCCTGTCTCCGCGGGATGACGCAGCGGGGGGTTCCTCGCAGCGGCCTGTGGAGCGAGGTGCGGATTGCGGCGAGCGTAGCGGAGAGGAAGCCCCCCGCGAGGAATCCCGCGGAACCAGGAAACGCAGCCGATCCCGCCGGGGTGCGTATGTGGCGGGGCGGGGCTAGAGCGCGGAGAGCTCCTTCTCGATCAGTTGGACGTGGCCCTTTTCGAAAGCTGCGAGGTGGTCGAACACCTTCTTCACGTCCGGGCTTTTCGACTTCGAAGAGGCGTCGCTGAACAGCCCCAAGGCTTCCTTCTCGAGCGAGAGCGCCAGCTCCAGGACTTCCTTCTTCCCCTTCAGTTTCGCGATCTTTCCGAGCAGCTCCTTGTGGGTGTCCTGCACCAGCTCGTCGATGTCGGGAAGTCCTTCCCTGCCGAGAATGTCCTTGTAGGGGGCCCAGCACTCGGAGCGCACGTTCTCGTCGAATTCGTTCTCCAGGATGAGAAAGTGCCCCTTCTCGTCCATCGCGAGCTTTTCGAGGGTCTTCCGGAGCGATTCGTCCGCGACGAGCTTCCGGGCGCGCTTGTAGAAGACGTACGCGGCGATCTCGGACTCGATCCCCAGGTTCAGATACTTGAGCGCCTCTTCGCTGAATTTCATCGATGGGGTCCTCCGGCGATAGTGGATGAGGCAGCGCCAAGAATACCACGGCGGGAGAGGCACGTTCAACCCCGGCGGGGCTGCGCTGCCTCCCTCGGTTTCACCTGCCGGGGCTTCGTTTTCGCGGCGCACGGCCGCGGCCCTCACACCGCTCAGGTGCCCCCGTAGCCGATGGTCACCTTGCCTTCTTCCAGGAGGACCGGCACGTCGCGGCCCCCCCGGGTCAAGGACGTCATCTCGGCCATCGCCGCCTTGTCGTGCTGCACATCCTTGTACGTCACCTCCGCACCGGCCTTCTCGTAGTCCCTACGAGCTTGGATGGTGTAGGGTCAGCTGTCCTTCCCGAAGATCGTCACCTTTCGCTGCATGTCTAGCCTCCTACTCCTGCCATGGCTCTCAGTCGTTGGATGCGCAGCTCCGTCGGCGGGTGCGTGGACATCAGCGCGGAGGAATCGGCCGTGAACGTGCGGAGCGGGTTCACGATGAACAGGTGCTGGGTGCCCCGGTTCTCCCCCGGCACCTCCGCCCCTTCCCGGGAGATTTTCTCCAGCGCGGAAGCCAGCCCCAGCGGGTTTCGCGTGAACTCCGCCCCCGCGGCGTCGGCGTGGTACTCCCGCTGCCGGGAGATGCTCATCTGGAGCAGCCGGGCGGCCAGCGGGGCGAGCACTGCGAGCACGATTCCCAGGAGCAGGAAGGCGACGTTTCCACGGCCTCCCCCCCCGCCCCCGCTTCGTCCCCTTCCCCGGAAGAAAAACGTGTCGCGCAGGAACAGGTCCGAGAGCAGGACGATGGCGCCGACGAGCACGACCGCGTTGACATTGTACAGCGTGTCGCGGCTTTTCACATGCGCCATCTCGTGGGCGATGACGCCCTGGAGCTCCTCCCGGCTCAGTCGGCCAAGGAGACCCGTGGTCACCGTGATCGTTGCCTCTTCCGGCTTCCTCCCCGTGGCGAAGGCGTTGATTCCCTGTGCGTCCATCACGTACACTTTCGGCATGGGCAGTCCCGCCGCGATTTTCATCTCCTCGACGACGTTCCGAAGCTGCTGATGTTCCTCGGGATCGGCTTCCCTGGCATCGTGGATCGAGAGGACGATCGAGGAACCGCTGAAGTAGGCGGTGGAAGCCAGGATGGCGTACAGGATCAGGGCGAGGGATAGCCCGAGCTCGAGACTTCCGTAGGCTTTCCCGATGACCCCCCCGAGCCCGAAAAAGGCGACGAGCAGAAGAAGGAAAAGGAGCCTCGACATGCGCACGTTGCTCGCCGCGGCCTCGTTGAAGGGAAGCATCTGCACGGGGCGCAGGGACGAGAACCCCCTGTGCGCGAAAGGCTCCTGGCAGAGGTTGCAGTAGACCGCGTCGGCGGGATTTTGCGTCCCGCACTTGGGACACGATCGCCCGAAGGTTTGGGGGACATTCCGATCTCGAGTCTCGCGTCGAGGAGTGTCCCCCCCCATGGGTTTACCTCAGGTCGGCTTTCGGGACGGCCTTGTCTTCCTCTCCGGCGGTGAAATATTCCGAGGGCCTGAAGTCGAACACCGATGCGATCACGTTGGAGGGGATCGACTGGATCGTATTATTGTACGTCATTACCGAATCGTTGTAGTACTGGCGCGCGAAGGAGATCTTGTTCTCGGTGCCGGTCAGCTCTTCCTGCAGCGACGCCACGTTTTGGTTGGCTTTGAGATCCGGGTAGTTCTCCGCGACGGCGAAGAGGCTTTTCAGCGATTCCGTGAGAGCGTTCTCCGCCTCGGCCTGCGCGGCGGCCCCCTTTGCGGAGACGGCCGTGCCCCTCGCCTCGACCACACGGGTAAGCGTCTCCTGTTCATAGGTCATGTAGTCCTTGACGACCTCGACAAGGTTGGGGATGAGGTCGTGGCGGCGCTTCAGCTGCACCTCGATCTGGTGCCAGGCGTTCTGGATCTGGTTGCGCAGCCGGACGAGCCGGTTGTACGTCCCGACGAACCAGGCCACGACGGCCACCGCGACGATTGCCGGAATCCAATGCATGTCTCTGGTCTCCCCGTTGGTTTTTTCCCGACGGACCGCTATTCCCCGGCCAGTCTAACGGATGTAAGATGAATGTCAACTTGAAGCCCTCTTCCGACAAAAACAGGGACGCAAAGCCTTCGGGCGGCCCGCTGTTTCCCGAGCTCCTGGCTCCAGCGGGCTCCGTGGAGGCGTACTTCGCCGCGGTATCGGCGGGGGCGGACGCGGTCTACCTCGGCCTCCAGAAGTTCAGCGCCCGCGAGCGGGCGGAGAACTTCACGCTGGAGGAGCTCTGCCGCGTCCTGCCGCACGCGCGGCAGCGCGGGGTTCGCGTCTACCTTGCGATGAACACCGTCCTCACGGAGGCCGACCTCCCCGAGGCGATCGCGATGCTGCACCAGGCGGCGCCCCTTCTCCCCGACGCCGTCATCGTGCAGGACCTGGGCCTCCTGCGGATCGTGCGAGAGTTCTTCCCCGGGATCTCTCTCCATGTCAGCACGCAGGCAGGGTGCGCCTCGGCCGCGGCCGCGGGGGAATTCGCCCGACTGGGAGCGGAACGGGTGATCCTGGAACGCCACCTGCGGCTCGAGGAGGTGCGGCAGATCGTCGCCCGATCCCGGGTCGACGTCGAGATCTTCGTGCACGGCGCGATGTGCTACTCCTATTCGGGGAAGTGCTTCTTCTCCTCCTATCTCGGGGGCAAGTCCGGCAACCGCGGGGCGTGCGTGCAGCCGTGCCGGCGCCTCTACGGACATGAAGGGGGGGAGGAGGCGGTTTTTTCGACGCGCGACCTTTCCCTGGTCGATCTCCTCCCGGAGCTCGTCCCGCTGGGGTTTGCCGCCTTCAAGATCGAAGGGCGGATGCGAAGCGCGGAGTACGTCGCCGGCGTGGTGTCCGCCTACCGGACCGCACTGGACCTCATCCGCTCGGGAAAGCCCGCGGAGGGTGTCGCAGAGGGAAGGAAGATCCTGTCCGAAGTGATCGGCCGGGAAGAAACGCGGGGGCTCACGGGGGGGGCGTTCCCCGGCGAGGTCGTCGCGGGGGGAAGCACCGGGAACGTGGGGGAACTGCTGGGCGCCATCCGCGAGGTTCGCGACGGGTGGGCGTTTCTCCCCGGAGAGGTGCCTGTTTCGCGGGGAGACCGGCTCCGGGTGCAGTTCCAGAGCGACGGCTCGGGGAAGGGCTTCACGGCGCTTTCGATGAGGGCCGATCCGCGCGGCTTCTACGTGACGGTTCCTTTCCCCGTTTCCCCGGGGGATCTCCTGTTCCGCGTGGGAGGCGGAGGACGCGCGGAGATCACCCGCCAGGCCAGGAAGGAAATGGATGCGATCCGGCCGGAGGGGGCGCGCTTCCACGTTGTCGTCGGGGAGACGGTCGTCGCCGTCGAAGCGGCTTACGGGAGGGTGAAGCAATCGTTCTCCTTCCGTATTTCGGGAGGGAGGGACTCCGCGGGGAGCAGGCTTCCACCCGACGCCGAAGGAAAGCTGGCGGCCGTCTACCACTGCGACCTCCCGCTGGGGGAGATCCGCGTCGAGGGGCACGGCGCCGGGGTTTCCTGGCCCGACGTGGAGGCCCTGTTCGTCAAGGCCGCCCGGAAGTTCGACAAGGATTTCTATCTCGCAGGAAAGGAGCTGCGCCTCTCCATCCTCCCCGCGCTCCGTGTGGCGGGGAACCGACAGGAGAAGATTCCGGCGGTTTTCTTTACCGGCTGCCGGGCCGACCAGCTGGCGTACCTTCCCGCGGGAGAAGAGATCGTTCCCGTTGTGGAATTTTCCCGCGGGCTCGCGCGGGATCCCTCTCCGGCCGGCCAGGGAGCGTTCCGGAACCGGGCCTACCTCCGGCTGCCGGCGCCCTTCCTGGAGGCCGACGCCGCGTTTCTCCGGCGGACCGTCAAGGAAGCGGTCCGAAAGGGGCACCGGCGATGGGTGGTTTCCGACGTCGGCCATTTCGGGCTATTCTCCGGGTTCGACCTGCGGCGGGAAGTGACCCTGATCAGCGATTCCTACCTGTATGCCTTCAACATGGGGGCGCTGTCCGTCCTGTCCCGGATGGGCGCTTCGCGGATGGTCCTCCCCATCGAGGCGCCGCTTTCCTCCCTCCGGGCGGTGGGAAAATATCTGCACGGGCTGGGAATCGCGGTGGCCTACGCATCCATCCCCCTCATGATTTCCCGGCTGGTCCCCGCCGGTGGGGTCCGGGGAGGGGAAGTCGTGAGTCCGAGGGCGGAACGGTTCACCGTCGAGGTGGACGAACGGGGTTCGACCCTCCGGCCCGTGCGGCCGTTCTCCGCCTCCGGGGCCCTGCACGAGATCCGCGCCGCGGGGATTCAGGATTTTTACGTGGACGTGCGGCACGTTCCCCCGCAAGAGATCGGGGCGATCTTTATCGCACTGCGGGAGGACCGGAAGATCCCCGATGCGTCCACCTTCAACCTCTTCCGGGGTAATTTCTGACTTGGCGGCGATAGAAAAGGTCCGCAACATCGGGATCATCGCCCACATCGACGCCGGGAAGACGACGTTCACGGAGCGTGTGCTGTTCTACGCGGGGGTCACCCACCGCATGGGGGAGGTCCACGAGGGGGACGCCCAGATGGACTACCTCCCGCAGGAGCGGGAGCGCGGGATCACGATCACGGCGGCGGTGACCCAGTTTTCCTGGCTGGGGGCGGAGGTCCACCTGATCGACACGCCGGGACACGTCGACTTCACGATCGAGGTGGAACGCTCGCTGCGTGTGCTGGATGCCGCCGTGGTGATCTTCGAGGGGGTGGCCGGCGTGGAGGCGCAGTCCGAGGTGGTATGGAGACAGGCGGACCGGCACCGTGTCCCCCGCCTGGCCTTCATCAACAAGATCGACCGTCCGGGCGCGGACTTCGACCGGGTGATCGCGGAGATGAAGAAGAATCTGGGCGCCCGGGGGGTGCCGGTGACCGTTCCGCTCTTCCTGGACGGGGCATTCCGATCCGTGGCCGACCTCCTCACCATGGAGCGGCTGGAGTTTTCGGAAAACGGCGAGGGGTCGGAAGTCCGGCGAGCGCCCTTGTCGGACGAAGAGAAAACGGGCGTCGCCCGCTATCGCGAGGCACTGCTGGAGGCGGCGGCCGACGCCGACGACGCCGTTGCGGAAAAATTCCTTGCCGGCGAGGAGATCCCCCTCCCGCTGCTCCGGGGGGCGGTGCGCAAAGGCACGATCGCTGCACGTTTCTTCCCCGTGTACGCCGGCGCCGCGCTACGCAACAAGGGGATTCAGCCGGTGATGGACGGGATCGTCCACTTCCTGCCGTCCCCCGTGGAGGCCCCCCCCATGAGAGGGGACAATCCCCGAACGGGAGTCCCCGCGAAACGGGAACCCAGCCCGCAGGCCCCCTTCTCGGCGCTCGTGTTCAAGGTGCTGATCGAAGAGGGGCGCCGCACGGTCTACCTTCGGGTCTACTCCGGAAAGGTGTCGGAAGGGGACGTGGTGTACAACGCAACGACCGGCGGGGAAGAAAAGATCGCGCGCCTGTTCCGCATCCACGCGGCGAAGAAGGAGCGGATCGAGGAGGCGAGGGCGGGGGACATCGTCGGAGCCATGGGGGTGAAATCGGCGCGCACCGGCGACACGCTCTCCGATCCGAAGGTTCCCATCGTCTACGAATCCATCGAGATCCGGAAGCCGGTGGTGTCGATCGCCGTGGAGCCGAGGACCCTTCGCGACATGGACCGCCTGAGGGACACGCTGGACAACATCATCGACGAGGATCCCACCCTTTCGTGCAGGGAGGACGCCGACACCGGCCAGATCCTCCTGTCGGGAATGGGAGAGCTCCACCTGGAAGTGCTGGTGGAGCGGCTGGCGCGGGACTTCGGGCTCGCCGTCCGCACGGGGAAGCCGCAGGTCGTCTACCGGGAGACGGTCTCCGAGGCGGGCGAGGCGGAGACGGTCTTCGAGCGGGAGATTGCGGAGCGGCTGGTGAGCGTCAAGATCGCCCTCTCCGTGCGGCCTGCCCCCCGCGGCTCCGGCGTGAAGATCTCCGACCGGCTGCGGCTGCTTTCCCTTCCCCAGGAGGCGGCCGACGCGGTGGAGCAGGGGGTCCGCGAAGGGACGTTCACGGGCATCCTCGGGTACCCCGTGGACGACGTAACGGTGGAGGTCTCCCACGTGGAGTTCCTCTCCGGGACCGCGTCGCCGCTTGTGGCCAAGGTGGCGGCCGTTCGAGCCTTCCTCATCGCCTGCGAGAAGGGGAGGCCGTACCTGCTGGAGCCGATCATGGAGGTGGAGATCCATGTGCCGGACGAGTTCCTCGGCGGAGTCATCGGCGACATCAACTCCCGGAGGGGGCGCGTGACCCTGGTGGACCGGCGGCAGGAGGCGAGCCTCCTCAGCGCCCAGGTGCCGCTGAAGGAAATGTTCGGGTACGTGACGGCCCTCCGTTCCCTGTCGCAGGGGAGGGGGACGTACCTGATGAAATTCTCGCACTACGATCGGGCCTAGAAGCGCTGGAGGCGGAATGAAGACCTTCGACGAGGAGTTCTACAAGCAGCGCGTGAACACGTTTCCCTTCGTGAAGCTCATGGGGATGCGGCTCCTGTCCTCGGGCGGCGGAAAGAGCGTGATGGAGTGCAGGATCCGGCCGGTCCTGAAAAATTCGGGGGGGACGCTGCACGGCGGAGTGATCGGGGCGCTGGTCGACATGTCGGTGGCCACCGCGCTGCGGAGCGTGATGCCGCTCTCTTCGAGGATGACCACCGTGGAGTACAAGGTGAACTTTTTAGAGTCCGTCCCCGAGGGGACGGTCACAGCGCACGGGAACATCCTCCGGCTCGGGAGGACGATCGCGGCAGGGGCCACGGAGATCCGGAACGAGGCGGGCGAGGTCGTCGCCTTCGGCTCGGCGACCTACTATATCCTGAACGTCCGGTCCGCGGCGGAGACCCCTGCTATAATGGAGAGGAAAACGACGCGGGGGAGGAAGCCGAAATGACCAGGGAAGGGCTCATCAAACCGGAAATGATGGTGGGGGACGTCCTCAAGGAGTACCCCGCCGTCCGGGGAAAGGTCAAGGAGCTCTTCGGAGCGGAGTGCCTGCAGTGCCGCTCGAACCGGCTGGAGACGATCCTCTATACGTCCTGGCACAAGGGGCTGGATCCCGCACAGGTCTGCCGCGAGCTGAACGCCGTCCTCAAGGCGAAATAGCGACGTACCGGTCCCCCTCGCGGGCCGCTTCTCCCCTTGCGAGCATTCCTTCCAGGTGCTTGGACAAAAGCGCCCACTCTCCGTAATCGAACCACGGGCCCGGATGCCCTTCCCCGTAGATGATCCTGCGGTCGATGATCTCCCTTATGCTGTGCGGCTGCCGCAGGAAATCGCGCAGCGTCTCTTCCCGGCGGTCGATGTGAGAGAGGTACGCGTCCATCTTGGGGCCGATGTTTCCCCGGTGGACGGCGATCTCGTGGGAGACGACATGGATCCCGGAGCCGATCTCCGCCAGCCGTTTCGCAGAGCGGCGGAACGCCTCGATGCCTCCGGGCTTGTCGCCGTACCAGGGACCGAAATCGGTGAGGTCGTAGTCGGCGAGAAACAGGACACCGACGGAGGGAAACAGGAGGCACAGATGGCCGGGGGTGTGCCCGGGCGCGATCACGGCGACCGCCTCGGTGCGGCCGAACCGAAGGCGCTCCCCGTCGGCGATCCGCCGGGCGATCCGGCGGGGCCGGAAGGAAAATTTCTCCGTGAGCAGATTCCGGAAGAACGGGTCCCACTCCGACCCCACGACGCCGTATCGGTCCAGCAGGACCTCCAAGGATTCCAGCGCGGGCGCGTCCTCCTCCGTCGCCCACACCTCCACCTCCGGCAGCAGGTGGAGGAAGTGAAAATGGTCCTCGTGGTAGTGGGTCATCACGATGACCCTCAATCCCTCTTCCTTCTTCAGGCGGAGGATGTCCTGGAGGTCCGATCCGCAGTCGAACAGCACCCCGCCCCCGTCGCGAAGATAGAGCGAATGGGCGTACGGATACCGCCCGCCCTTGCCGCCCTCGATCAGCCATATCCGTTCGGTGAGCCGCTGGATCATCCGCCTCCCTCTATTGCGTTCCGTTTCGCCGCAACCGGCTCCGCTGCCTCGCAGGGGGGCCTGTCCCCCGGTTGCATTATGCGCCTCGGACGGAAGGCGCATACCACAGGAGAGTCCGGCGCAGCGGGCCCTTCCCGCGGTGCAGCGCCTTCCGTGCCTGTGGCGCGTGATTCGCCGAATCGGGTTATGATGGTGGATATTTTACGCAGGGAGGATGGGCGCCGCATATGCGAAAAATCCTGCTGCTCCCGTTTTGCCTGGCCCGGCCGGCGCAGGAAGAGATCGAGCGGATGGCCGCCGAAAGCGGCTACGCGGTGGTCGTCGCGCGCTCGACCGCGAAGGCGCTGAACGAGGTGCGCCGGCACATGGGACCCGGCAGCGGGGAGCCGGTGCGGATCGTGGGCGTGGTGTGCGACGGGAGGGCGAAGAAGGTCTGGGCGGGGCTCCTGCTCCTGAAGGTCCGCCAGTGGGGAAAAAAGGCGCTGGGTCTCAAGGTCCGCAGGATCGAGCTGGCACGCGTGGGGATCGTCGGAGGGACCAAGGCGCTCTTCGGCCGAAGGAGCTGCAACGTGGGATTCAATCTTGCCGACGAGGAGGGGTTGCGGCGCGCCCTGTCCGGCGGCGACACCTACATGCGTTTTTAGGCAGGCGGCGCGGAAGGGGGTTCTGCCTCGGGCGGCCCGGGAGGATGGAAGACGTCGCTCCTTCTCCGGATCGATTTTGCCGTCCCGCTGCGCAACAGGAGGGCGCAGAGGAAGTAGACCGCCGCGATGACCGCCCCTCCGGCGGCGAAGCGGAGGACCGCCCCCGGAAACGTTTCCCAGGAAACCCACCGGGAGGAAATTCCCATCGCATACGATCCGGCAAGGGCGGCGGCTCCCCCCGACAACGCCATCTTCGAGTACTCGAGGATCTGCCCGAGCCCCTTCTTCCCTACGGTCTTCCCCATGAGGATTCCGTAGAGCGCCGTGGCGTGGAGGAAAATGCCGATGCTGCTTGCCAGCGCCAGTCCGAAGACGCCCAAATTCTGCCGGAGGAAGTAGTAGGCGGGAAGGCTCAAAAGCCACGCTCCGGTCCCGACCAGCGTGGGGGTCCAGGTGTCCTTCATGGCGAAGAACCCGCGCGAGGCGATCGCCTGCCCGCACCAGAACGGGATCCCGATGGCGAAGGCGGTAAGGGCGGAGGCGGTCGAAATCGTGTCGTCGATGGTGAACGCGCCGCGCTTGAAGACGGCCAGCACGACCTCCCGGGAGAGGACGCCGGTGATCGCGGCCGCCGCGCAGGAGACGAAGAAGACCCACCGAAGCGTCGCCGACAGCGTTTCCCACATCGCCTCCTTCTCTCCCCGCGCGGCCTGCGCCGAAAGGAACGGGTAGGAGGCCACCCCCGATGCCTGGCCGAAGATGCCGATGGGCACCTGCATCAGCCGCCGCGCGTTGTTGAGCCAGGTGATCGCCCCCGCCAGGAGGAACGAGCCGAAGAGCCGGGTCATCCACTCGTCGACGACCACCAGGGAGAACCCGAGCATGATCGGGATCGAGAGCCGGACGAACTCCCGGAACCCGGGGTCGGCGAAGTCGAGCCGCGGGGAAAATTCCAGGCCCGACCTGCGGGCCCCGTAGAGCTGAATGGCGAAGTTCCCGAGGAACGAACCGATGAGGACTCCCCAGGCGAATCCGGCCATCCCGAGGAAAGGTCCCAGGGCAAGCCCCCCGGCGATGATCCCGGCATTGTAGATCAGCGGAGCGGTGGCGGGGAGGAAGAACTGGTTCCGTGCGTACTGGACGGCCATCAGCAGCCCTCCCAGGTAGAAGAAGATCTGCGCGGGGAGGACGATCCGCGTGAGCCTTGCGGCGATGGCGATCTGGTCCGGCGGGAACCCGGGGGCGATCAATGGAATCAAACGTTCTGCGAGGAATTCCCCGAGGATCACGAAGAAGAGCATCGCGACGCCCATGATGGTGGCGATCGTCGAGAAGGAACGATGCCCTTCGGCCTCCCTTCCCTCCGCGAGGGTTCGGGCGAAGATCGGGATGAACGTGATCGAAAGGGCCCCGCCCGCAAGGAGATAGTTGAGGAAATCGGGGATCGTGAAGGCGGCGAAGAAAGCATCGGTCTCGGGGGTCGCCCCGTGCTGGTAGGCGATGACCGCGTCGCGGGCGTACCCCAGGATGCGGCTCAGGAAAACGGACGCCATCATGAGGGCCGCCGCGCGGCCCATCTGTTTCCGGGCGGAAGGGGACATCGATGTGACTATAATCGAAGCGGGTGGGGCGCTCCACTGGAAAAAACCCGCGCTTGATGCGGGTCAAGGAGGGGGAAGCCCCCAAGGCATAGGGTGGGATTGAAAACAGCCAAGGAGAATCGGAATGGGCCTCTTCGGAAAAAAGGAACGGGCGAACACGGTTACGGAGGAGACCGTCCTTGCGGCGCTGGGGAACGTCATGGACCCCGAGCTGGGGAAGGACCTGGTGACCCTGAACATGATCCGCAACGTGGCGGTGTCGGAAGGTACGGTCTCGCTCGATCTCGTTCTGACCACTCCCGCCTGCCCGATGAAGTCGGAGATCGCGGCGGCGGTGGAAGGGGCCGTGAGGTCGATCCCCGGGGTTTCCGCGGTGGACGTGCGCGTTTCCGCGGACGTGCGGGCCGCGAAGGACCCGATGGAGGGAAGGCGCCCCGTCCCCGGCGTGCGGAACATCCTGGCGGTCGCGTCGGGCAAGGGCGGGGTCGGCAAATCCACGATGAGCGTGAACATCGCGGTGGCGCTGCAGCGGGCGGGAGCCCGCGTGGGACTGCTCGACGCCGACATCTACGGCCCCTCGATCCCCACGCTCCTGTCCCTGAAAGGCCACCAGCTGAAGGGAGAGGACGGGATGATCCTCCCCGCGGAGCACAACGGGATGAAGGTGCTCTCCATCGGGTTCATGCTTGAGGATGACACCCCCGTCATCTGGCGGGGACCGATGCTGATGAAGGTCCTGGAGCAGTTCCTCCACGGCACGAAGTGGGGGGAGCTGGACTACCTTGTCATCGACCTTCCCCCCGGCACAGGGGACGTGCAGCTCTCCCTCGTCCAGATGACCCCGGTCGCGGGGGCCATCGTCGTGACGACGCCGCAGGACCTGGCGCTGATCGACGTGAAGAAGGCGGTCCGGATGTTCGAGAAGGTGGGGATCCCCGTCCTGGGCGTGATCGAGAACATGAGCTACTTCCTGTGCCCGCACTGCGCGGGCAGGAGCGAGATCTTCGGCCACGGCGGGGCAGAGGAGACCTGCAAGCAGATGGGGCTCCGGTTCCTCGGCGAGGTTCCCCTGCAGATGGAGCTGCGGGAAGCCTCGGACGAGGGCCACCCCCTCGTCTCACGGAATCCGGATGCGCCTGCCGCGCGCGCCATCGAGAAGGCGGCATCCGGGGCGGCAGCCGCACTCGCTGTCCTGGAGGCGGTTTAGCCCTCCATCTCGCGGGCGGGGTAGGAGAAGTACTCGTGGGTCTGGATGTTCGCCCAGAACTCCTCCAGATCCTTCGTCAGGACGAGCAGGTCGTGACGGACCCCGATCTGGTCGCGCACGTGCCCTCGAAGCACGGCCTCCTGCCTGAACCCCAGCTTCTCGAAGACTTTCTTCGCCCCCTGCTGGGTCTCCATCATCTCCGCCACGATCTTCTCCAGGCCGGACTTGAGGGCATGGAGGAACAGCTCGTTCGCGAGGACGCTCCCCAGCCCCTTCCTCTGGTATTCCGGGGCGATCACGATCCGGATGGTGCCCACGTGCTTCATCCAGCCGCCGAGGTTCTTGTGGAGCGTGGCGTCCGCAACCACATCGTTTCCCTTCCACGCGAGGATGGGGAAGACTTTCTCGTAGTTCAGCTCGGTCGCCCAGCGCTCGACGACGGAGGGATCGGTGACGTTGTCCTTCAGGAACAACCGGTCGGATTCGGGGAGCCTCGCGAAGAACGCGAAAAGCGCGTCCTTGTCCTTTTTCTCGAAGGGGCGCAGCACCACCGTGCTCCCGTCCTTGACCTTCACCTCTTTCGGATATTCCTGTGCCATGTCGCGGGTCCTCCTTCCAAAGGATGATGGCAAAGATAAAATAGCGTTTTGAAATTATAATTGCCCGCTTCGCGGTTGTCAATGTCCCCCGTCTCCGTATTGCGCGCCCGTTCTTTTTTCCATATAAAAGATACGAATGCCCCGACGAGGGGGGCAATGGAGGGACCATGGGAGGAAAGGTCATCGTCGCGAGGGACGGGAAGGTGGCGACCGTCACGCTCTCGAACCCGGCGAAAAAGAATGCGCTCAACCTGAAAATCCTCGGAGAGCTCCGAAAAACGTTTGAGAGTCTGGCGGCGGAGGATGTCCGGTGCGTCGTCCTGCGGGGCGAAGGCCGGGAGGCGTTCTGCGCGGGGTACGACATCACGGCGATCCCCGCAGGGGGGTCCGGCGAGGCGCAGGTACTGCTCTCCTCGAACCCCTTCGACGACATGATCCGCACGGTGGAATCGTTTCCCGCCCCGGTGATCGGCATGCTCAACGGGTTCGCCTTCGGCGGCGGCCTGGAACTGGCGGTCGCCTGCGACATCCGCGTGGCCTCGGACCAGGCGGCCTTCGGGATGACCCCGGCCCGCCTCGGGATCATCTACCGGCCGGCGGGGCTCATGCGGTTTGTCCACGTGATCGGCCTGCCCGCCACCAAGGAGCTCTTCTACACCGCGCGCAAGGTGAGCGCCCGCCGCGCCGTGGATCTGCGGCTCGTCAACCGCGTCTGCCCCCCCGAGGAGCTTGAGCAGGTGACGTACGAAATGGCGCGGGAGATCACGGACAACGCGCCGCTCTCCATCCGCGGCACCAAGCGGATTCTTTCCATGTGCATGGTGTTCCGCGGACTGCCCCCGGGCGAGGCGGAAGAGGCCGAGGCGTTCATCCGCCGATGCATGGAGAGCGGGGACCTGATCGAGGGGAAGAAGGCGTTTCTTTCGAAGCGGAAGCCCAGGTTCACCGGCAGGTAGGCGCGACAGGCGCCGGATCGTTCGACGTCCCGCCCCGCGTCCCCGGCGCTCGTTCCGTTCCTTCCACCCGGATCCTCGGTTCGTGGCTTAAAAAAAACCCCCGGCTCCTTTCGGGGGCCGGGGGTTCTCGAACCGGTGATGCTCTTAAGGTCGGTTTCCCGACCTTCTCCTATGGAGCTACGAATTCCAGCGACAGCTGCGGCACTGTGACACCCGCCACGCCGCGCGGCTCCCTGATCGACCCGCCCATCGCGATGAAGTGGCTTCTTGCCGTGTCGGAATCGTGGCAATGACCGCACGCCGATGTCGCCGGCGTGTTCACCAGGTCGGTGGCGTTCGGCACGCTGGCCCGGGCCGCGTTGATATTAGCCGCGGTATTATCCGCGCCCGTAGTGGTTTTCGCGGTAGTCAGAAAACGGCCGGTCGTCTGGATGTTCTGGTACAGGTTGTTCAAGTGGCACTTCCCGCAGTGGGTCAGGTCGCCGGGAAAGGCGATCTCGTCCCCTTGGAGGAGGACGCCGTCCAGGCGGTTGCGGATGTCCACGAAGTTGGTGGTCCGCTTGGCGGCCCCGTGCAGCCCGTGGATCAGCTCCTTGAAGTTGTTGGAGACTTCGGGGTACTGCAGCGGATTGCTCCCGAAGAGGGCCACGATGTCGGGGTTGATCGGGCTGGCCGTGATGGTGCGGCCGCTGGAGGACAGGTTGGGGTTGTGGCACATCACGCAGACCTGCGCGTTGCTGACGCGGTTCCCGCCGTGCCCCTCGAAGATCTCGTGGCACTCCAGGCAGCCGACCGGCGTCCCGGTAATCGGATTGTTGCTGTTGGTGTAACCGCTCTCGACGGCCACGCGGCGGACCCGGTCGCCGGTGACCGGTTTCACGACCGAGAAGGTGTGGCGGCCGACGTTATCCAGTCCAGGGATGCCATCCACGTCCGCCCCGTTGGTCTGGGTGAAATACCCCTGGAGGGCGACCGCCCGCATTTGCGCGCCGACCGGGAACGCGTTCGCCCTCTGTACCGAATATTGCGTGAACCCGACGTTGTCGAACGCGACGATCGGCAGGCCGATGATGGAGAGACTCTCCGGCTGCCCCGCGGTCCTGCCGAGGTTGTTGTAGTCAAGGGGTTCTGCGACCCCGTCCTGCGGCAGCGCATAGGCGAACAGGAAGCTCGGGCCGCCGCTGAAACCGCTGGGACGGGTGATCGTGGTGCTGCCGAGATTCACGAAAGCGCCGTCCTTCTTGATCCAGAACTTGATCGTCGCCACGTTGGTGCCCTCGTCCACCGTGACGTTGTCGATCCCGTACTCGAAGCTTACCAGCGTGCCGGGAAGCTGCGGGTTGTTGGGCGTCGCGTTCTCTGTGGCGTGGGCTTCCTTTATGGCAAGCAGCGTACCCGATGGCGGATGGCAAAAAACGCAATTGGCGTCAGTCGTTTGGATGCTGCCTATGCCGTGACCGCCGCCGGTCGCGAAGTTGACGTTGACGTGGCAAGAGCCGCACCCCGTGCGCGTCGGCCGGTTCTGCCAGTTGGCGTAGGTGTTGTCGGCATCCGTCCCCTGGTGGCACCTCGTGCAGTTCCGGATGTCCTGGGGATAGGTCACCTCGCTGAAGTTGCCGAGTTCGCCGATATTCTGGACGAGGCCGGGGGTGTTGGGGGTGTGGTTGTGGATCTTGTGCACGAGGTTGACCAGGTTGGCGTTATCCCAGCCCCCGCCGGCCGGGTTGCCGGCGATCTCGAGCTTGGCATTGTGGCAGATCTGGCAGAACTTGTATTCGCGGCGGCCGCCGCCGTGGATCGCCAGCGGGTCGTGGCACACGTTGCAGGCTGAGGTGGAGACGTCGTTCTTGGCGGGATACGCGCCCGGCGCCGGAATCGCACCCGTCCCCCCGCCGACCGGGGGCACCACGTCCAGGAATGCGTTCGCGGCCGGCCTTCTGCGGGACGTCGTGTGGTAGTACGTGTCGGTCGTGAAGAGATTGAGAGTTGCCGTATTGAGCGTATTGGGATTTCCTATTGAAAACTGTGTTCCCGCCCGCACGAGCACGTTATCGGCGTAACCGTCCGAAACGCGGACGGCGGTGGTCGGGAAGGTATAGGAGTAGACGCCGGTGGCGGGAGTTCCGGTAAAGACCGCTCCGGCGGCTCCGTCGGGCCGGTTCGCTCTGAAGGGCCCGCTGCCGCTCGCCCCGGGGGTTAACACGAAGCCGTTCCACTCGTCGGCGCCCCCGTTCGTGCCGGGAACCATCTTGGCGAGGAGGAACGACACGAAGGCGAGATTGTCATTGATCCCGGAGCCGGACTTGGTACGCAGGTCGATGCTGGGGGTGATGTCGACTCCGTTGGCGTCGCTCGCAGCGAAGGTGAAGTTCACCGTTACGGGAACGTTGTCCCCGCTGGGCGCGCCGAAGTCGACGGAAGTGATGGTGATCGTTGCGGAACCGGTGGGCAGGGGGTTCCCGGTCGTCGGGTTGAGGCGGTGCATCGCGTGGACGCTGAACGGTTGCCCCGCGGAGTGGCAGAGGAAGCAGGTCTCATTCGACTGGAGCGCCGGCCCGGGACCGCCGGGAGGACCGGGAGGGCCGGCGGCGCCGGGAGCGCCGGGAGCGCCGGCGGCGCCATCCGAACCGCTGCATCCGAAGAACAGGAGCGGCACGATCAGCGAGAAAAGCCCTAACCATAAAAGCGTCTTCCTCATCTTTTCCTCCTTTGGTCTGGTTGGTTGTTAACAACGGTGAAGCATGACAATCGATAACGGGTCCGCGCCCGCGCGCACGACATATTGAGGTCCTCCTGCCCGTCGATGGGAAAGCCCCCGCCGGAGCGGGGGCTTTTTTTCGGATCCTTTCCTGCCGGCCCGGTCACGGCCGGGTGAGCAACGTGGGCGTGCCTGCGGCGGCCGGGTCCAGGTCCCGGATGGAGTCGTAGAGAAGCTGGAGGACGTACCTCGGGTTGTGCACGTAGCCGCACGGCTCCTTCTGGACGACCTGGTAGTTGTAGGCCGCCCGGAGCAGCTTGGCATCGAAGACGTTGTACCGGTTTGCGAAGACCGCCTCGTTCGCGTCGACGTTGCCGTTCCCGTTGTTGTCCTTGAACCAGTATGGGTATGTTGCCGGGTCGTAGGCGATCTGCGCCGGCCGGTTCGCCGCCGCATACGCCTGGATGGCAATCAGCAGCCGGTTCACGACGTTGTCGGTGCCATTGACGCCGGTGCCCCAGATCTCACGGTAGATCCCCTCGGTTACGTTTCCGTTCCCGTTGTAGTCGGTCCCCCCCAGTGGAGGGAACCTGATCGACCGGAAGCGGGCCGCATCGGCGGCGTTGTCCGGCACCGGGACCGACAGGTGGCAGACCGCGCAGTACTCCGTCTTCGGAAACATCGTGTGGTTGTTCTCGTTCAGGTCGGCCGTCCTGCCCATGTGGCACTCGATGCACGTGTCGCGGGCGGGGGTGTGGACGAGCCTTCCCGAGTAGACCTGGTTGTCGTATTCGTAGCCGCCCCTGACCTCGGTGCCGAAGAAGGTCGCCGCGGCGGCGAAATAGTGGATGTTGATGAACGTCAGGTTGTTGATCGAGTTGTCCAGGGGATCGTTCGCGATGGCGGTGTCCACCTGGACCTTGGAGGCCTGGCCCTGGTGGCAGACCATGCACAGGTTGCTGGCATCGGCCAGGGTCTTCCCTACCCCTGAGGGGAAGACCACGTTGTCGAGCGCGTCGCCGGCGGCGCGCCGGGCGTACCGCGTGGTCCCGTCGCCGTCACTGCTGTGGCAGGCGGCGCAGGAGATCTTGCTGCCCAGCTTGGCGGAGGTGTTGACGACCCCGTCCTTCACGAAGTCGATGTAGCCGTACTTGCTATGGCACTTGGCGCAGGAGGTCGGAATGGACCCGTCCACGTCCCAGTGGCGGAACGGCTCGCCGGTGAAGTCGGCGTGGCCCGACCTCGACCATTCCGCGAGCGGCTTGACGTACTTGGGACTCGCGGGGTCGTTGCTGTGGCACGGGGTCGTGCCGTAGCAGGAGCTGACCATCGCGGCGTTCACCTTGAGCTGCCCGTTGTCGTAGGCCACGACGTTCACGCTGGGCCAGATGATGTTGAACGAGTGATTGTGGATGTCCCCTTCCTGCAGCCCGAGCCCGAAGGTCTTGCGGATCGCCGATGAGGAGGTTTTGGGCATGTGGCAGGTCGAGCACCGGCCGACGCCGGTCCCCTCAGGGTCGTAGGGAGCCTGGGCCATGACGGCCTCTTCTCCGATGTGCCGGACCACCGCGGTCCGGACGGCGGCGGGGTTGGACTTGACGTCGTTGGGCGTCAGGCTGAAATCGTCAGCGTGGCAAGCGAGGCACAGGCTGTTGTCGGAATCCTTCGTCGCGAACGTCACGCCATCCCGGGTGACGGAATCCTTGATCTGGTGGTCGTCTCCGGGGTTCGCCTTCGGGTTCCCAGCTGCTTTATGCGGATTGTGGCATCCCCAGCAGGTGGTGTCGGTGCTCTTGTCGGGCCCGTGCGGCCCCTGCTCCAGGTCGGTCCACGCCTGGTGGTGCTGCAGGGATGCGATGTACTTCGGAAAGTTGTATCCCAAGTACCAGTTCCGGTATGCCGTATAAATGCTCAGCGTGGGGGACGCGGCGCCGTAGTATGCCGTCGTTGTGTTGAGGATGACGAAGGGATTTCCCGCGGAGTTGTCGATCGAACTTTCGCCCGGGAACGGGAACGTAAGGACGCCCCCGACCAGGCGGGCCGGGAACTCGAGGTTGAGCGACATCCCCGCCAGCGTGGCGTTCCCCTCGCCGCGCTGGTGGCAGTTGCCGCAAACTTGGTCGGCGAGCCGGATGCCGGCGACCCCGAGGCGCTCGAGATTCGCGGGATTGGTGATGAAGGCCGGGTTCCCGCTGCTGTTCACGTGCTGGGCGCCCGGCCCATGGCAAGCCTCGCACCCGATGTTGAGCTCGACGTAGCCGGAGACGACCTCGGAGACGTTGGCGCCGGCGTATGCCTGGGTCTGGGAGGCGAGGGACAGCCCGGTCTGGTGGCAACCCGCGCACCGGTTCTCCCAGGACCTCGCCGTCCCCAGCTTGGTCGCCGTCGCGTTCAGCGCGCCGAACTGGGCGACCAGGTTGTCGGTGCCGTAGGCCTGCGTGTACCGGGGGGTGTTCGTCCCGCTGTACCAATGGGTGGCGTTGTACGCCTCGTACTTTTTCGTGACCTCGTTGTACTGGACGGGGGAGATGTAGTAGCTCTTGCCGACCTTGGTGTGGTACCGTTGCTTCCAGTACCCGTTTCCGCCCTGCGTCCTCTGGACCTCGAACTCCACGCCGGCGATGCTGATGATGTGCTTCCCGTTGACGATTTTGAGGATCGGTGCGTTGGGGCGGCTGTTCTTCAGGGCGGTCCCGTTCGCGTTCGCCTCGATGAGGCTGTCGGTGGCAGGGCTGTTGAAGTCGAGCGTGTCCTTGAAGTCGTCCTGCCCGTTCCCGTTCGCGTCGTTGACGAAGATGGCGTCGCCAAGCTCGGCCACGGTCTTCAGCGGCGCGTTGTGGAGCGACTTCGACCAGCCGGTGAACTGGTCCGGGTGGCAGTTCTTGCACGCTTCCGAACCGATGTAGCCGCCGGCGGCGGCGAGGGCCGGGTCTCCCTTCTGGACCGTCCCCGTCGGGGTGACTCCCGGACCGATCGCCCCTTCGCGGTTCCCGGACCCGCCGCAACTGGCCAGGAGGGCCAGAAGGAGAAAACTTGCGGTGACGGTGATGTGCATTCCGATCCTTTTCATGTAGAAACCCTCCGTCGGTGGATATCGGTTAAAAGTCATGGCAGACCCGGCACGAGCGGTTGTTGCTCTTGGACCGGATGCGGTTCGCCTTGAAATCCTTCGGATGCGGGTTGACGCGCAGGTTCCCCGTCCTGGCCGAGTGGCAGGTGAGGCAGACGTCCCCCTCGGGATGGCACGACTGGCACGACGCCAGGTTGCGCCTGGCCTCGGCGGCGTGCCCGTCCGGGAAGGAGGCGGTGTACCGCTGCCCCGACGGGGCGCTCAGGTTGTGGTCCTTGACCGACCGGTTGGCGAGCCCAAGCCGCGTGTGGCAGTTCGAGCAGAATTGCTGCTCGTGGCAGCGGGCGCACTGCTGCTGGTTCGTCTGGGCCTGCATCGGGTGGATGGAGACCCAGTCGCTGCGGTGGCTGTCGGGCTTGATGTCCCGCTTGTACTGGCTCCGGGAGAGATTCGCGTTGATGCCCCCGCCCTTGTGGCAGTCCTGGCATGTCCCCTGGTCGTGGCATTCAGCGCAAAGGGCGTCGGGCCGCGATGCGAGGACCCGGTGCTCCTTGTCCCAACCGCTGCCGTGGTTCGGCTGGATCCCGGAATCCTTGTGGCATTCGGCGCATTCGGGGAGCTTCAGCTCCCGGTAGGCCTTGTGGTCCTCCCGGCCGAACGCCGTGACCGCGATCATGACCGCCGGGAGAAGGATCAGGAAGATGCGAATCAGCGGATTTTTCAAGTGTCTTTCCTCCTCTATCGACCGGGCGTCAGAAGCGTACATCCAAGGCGACCCGTCCCGAGAATTCGTTCTCGGACTGGCGGGTCACCTTGTCTTCCACCCGGAGCCTGGCGGTCATGTTCTTCCGCACCTCGTACGATCCCCCCGCCCAGTACTTCTTCGCCGAGAAGTCGTCCGTCATCGAATCCCTCTGGAAGACGTCGTAGGCGACCCCCGCTGCGAGGTTTGCTTTCTTGAAGGTGTAGTCGGCCGAGAGGTCGAGGCCGGTCAGGTCCCCGGGGTATCCCCGGCGGACGTCCACGGCCGCCCGGATCCCGAGCCCCTCGACCTGCTTCGGACGGAACCGGGCGCCCAGGGAGCCGATGTCCGCCGTCGGGCCTTCATAGTCGGCCCGGGTGTAGGAGCCGAAGAGGGTCACCTGGGGAGTGACGATGTAATCCACCCGCCCCAGTACTTCCTTGTACCGTGTGACCGCAAAGACCGTGAAGATCGAGTCGGCGTCGAAGTTGGGGTACGACTGGAAGTACTCCCCCGTGATCGTGAGCAGGCTGGTGAAGGGGATGAGCTTTACGCCCGCGAGGAGCTCGCTGCTGGCCTCGTGCAGGATGTCGTAGCGCCAGTCCACGTAGGCCTTCGCCTTCTTGTAGAATCCCTGGTCGGCGTGGACTCCCAGCATCTCCCGGACAATGTCGGTATCGTTGTACTTCCGCAGGTAGCTCAGCTCGATATTCGTGTTGTGGAGGACCGTCCCGTCCTTGAGGAACGACGCGCCCGCCGAGGCCCCGAGGAGGAAGTCCCCGGCCCGGCTCAGGTCGGTGGTTTCCCGGAACCGCACGTCGTACCCGGCGAAGGCCGAGAGCGCCACGGGACCCAGGTTGCGTGCGTCGACCCTGACGCCGTCGATCGTCCCCGCACCCGCGCCCACGACGACGAATTGCCGCCCCAGCCGGATGTCCCCGCGGCTCCCCGGAAGGGCGTAGTTCACGTAAAGGTAGTAGAGCCGGCCCAGGATATCGTCCGAGTCGCTGAAGACTCCATCTTGGCCGGCGCCGAGCTGCTTGGAGACCCGGCCGTACCCAAAGGCGCTGAACCGGCCGGCGTTGTCGATCGCCGTCGCGCCGATCTTGAGGTACTCCACGACGTCGCTCTGGTTTTTATCCAGGAACGGGTCGTTGTACCAGAGGTACTGCGTCGAGCTCTGGAACCGGACGTCCGCCGCGCGGGCCGGCCCCGGAGCCAGGAAGAGAAGGAGAAGCACGACGGGGAAGAGCCATCTCTTTCCTTTCATTACGCCCCTACCTCCTGTTGGTGTGAACGCGGAATGCGCGCTGAAAGCGGAAGAGTGAAGATCCTTTTCCGGCAGGATGTGCTGACCTTCGACGGTTATCGTCGACGATGGCGAGTACTTTCTTTTGTGGCATGTCGCTTTATGCTAGCAAGTTGTATGCCCTGAAAGAGAAGGATGCACCTAACTATAATTACTTGAAAAACAAGAAGTTAGCAATTCATCAGGCGATGCGGAAATGCCGGTTGGTTGAAATGGTGGGCAAATTCCCGATCGGCTTGGGGATTTTCCCGTACGGCCCCTAGATCCATCCAAGGTGTTGCACTTGTACATGAATTCCTCTTCGAGGAAAGCAAGACCGCGCCCCCGGCCCGGGATTCTTCTCCGTCCATCCATAGGGGTGCGTGAACCCTTGCCGCGAGAAAATAAGTGCCCCGATGGGGTTTATGAAGGGCTAAAATAAAAAAATATGCCGTTCCGGACGCCAACCATCCCAAAGACCGCTTTTTCCCGGATAGGCGAGGAGATAAGAGGGCGCGATCCCACCGGCACCCAGCGGATGGGAACGCGTCGAAAAAAATGAAGCGCTGGTTGATCCTTTCGATGTGCTTGCTGGCCGTTTCAGGTTGTTCCCAGGAGGAAAAACCGTCTCAGGCGAAGGTCCCCCCGCGGGAACAATTCCTGATCGGGTTGATTCCCGAGCTGAACATCTTCAAGCAGCTCGAGCGGTACGAGCCCATGGCCGGTTATCTCTCCGGGAAAACAGGCTTGAGGGTCACGCTGAAAATCTTCCCGCGGTACGGGAACATCATCGACAATTTCCGGCTGGCGGGGATGGACGGCGCCTTTTTCGGAAGCTTCGCCTACGCGCTGGCCCACGCGAAGCTGGGCGTGGAAGTCCTCGCGCGCCCGTTGGCTCTCGACAACGCTTCGACCTACCACGGGTTGATCTTCGTGAGGAAGGACAGCGGGATAAAAACCTTCCGGGACATGAAGGGGAAGCGGTTCGCCTTCGTGGACAAGGCGACGACCGCCTACCTTCTCACGCGTGCGTACTTTCATTCTCACGGGATATCGAATTGCAAAGTATACCTGGGGGAATGCTATTTCGCCGGGACGCACGAGGACGTCGTCTTCGACGTGCTCAATAACAAGGCCGATATCGGAGCCGCCAAGAATACCGTTTTCAACCGGCTCGCGAAGGCGGACCCCCGGATTGCGAACGAGCTGGTGATCCTGGAAAAATCCCCCGAAGTGCCGGAGAACGGCCTCGCCCTCCGGAAGGAGATCGACGAATCCTTGCGAATCCGGATGAGGGATACGCTGCTGAACATGCACCTGGATCCGGAAGGGAAGAAGGTGCTGGAGCAGTTCGGTGCGCAGAAATTCATCGAAACCGCGAACGCGGATTACGCCATCGTCGTGAAGTATGCGGAAGAGATCCACCAGAACCTCGCCACTTACGACTACATCAACGACTGATGAAAAGAAAGATCGTCCTAGGACTAACCGTTTATTCCGTTGTCTTCCTGCTGGCCGGCGTGTACGTCGTCCACACCATCCGCACCGCCACGGCGGATCTCGACCGGCTGATCACGCTCCACCAGGTGGAAATCCTGCGGGAGCACTATCTCGTCCAGATCCAGCGGATCCAGACGGATCTGACCCTGAAGGACACGAGCCACGAGAGGACGTTCGATACCGTGTTCCGCAATATCGTCAACATGGGGGACATCATCGATACCTGCTTCGACTGCCATCATTCCGAGCAGGGGACGGAAAGGCTCAAGGAGCTGAAGAGGCGGACGAAGGAGTACAAGGAGGGCCTGAGCAGGGTCCTGACCATTCGCGCCAACCCCTCGCGGCTGAAGGCGGAGGCGGAGGCTGCCTTCCAGGTCGGGGAGGAGCTGACCACAAGAGTCCGGGACATGATCGACATCACGACCTCCCGGCTCGGGGAGATTACCAAAAAGGCGATGAACAGGATCGAGCTCACCAAGAACATCCTCTACGGGCTCGTGGCGCTTGGTCCATTGGTATCCGCGTTCCTCGGGTTCATCTTCATCTCGGGACTGACGCGCCCCGTCAAGGTCCTGCTGGAGTCCACCCGGAAGCTGAAAGGCGGGGATCTGGAGCACCGCGTGGAGGGGCTGAAGGACGAGTTCGGCGAGCTGGCCACCTCGTTCAACGAGATGGCGACTTCCCTGAAGGAGCAGATGTTGAAGATGCAGCGCACGGAGAAGATGGTGATCGTAGGCGAGCTGGCGGCGGGGCTGGCCCATGAGATCAAGAATCCGCTCGCGGGAATCAAGGTGGCGATGCAGGTCCTGTCCGAAGAAGCCGGCCTGTCCGAGGAAGACCGGGGGGTTGTAAAGAAGGTGGGCCAGGAGGTCGCGCGACTCGAATCGCTGATGAAAAACTTCCTGAACTTCACCCGGCCGGCGAAACCCCAGATGTCGGAACTGAACGTCAACAACCTGATCAATACCATCCTCACCTTCTACGTGAAGAGCCGGTCGATCTCGCCGGGCCGACCCGACGGGATCCGGATCGAGAAGGATCTTCAACCGCTTCCGGACACGATGGCCGACCCGATGCAGCTGCAGCAGATTTTCCTGAACCTCGTCCTGAACGCCCTCGACGCCATGCCGGGCGGAGGGACACTGGGAGTCCGGACGTTCCTCGAAGAAGGGTCCGACCTCATCCATATCGAGATCTCGGACACGGGCAGGGGGATCAGTGATGAGAACGCCGACAAGATCTTCCAGCCGTTCTTCACCACCAAGCCCAAGGGGACCGGGCTGGGGCTCGCGATCTCCAGGCAGTTGATCGAGCAGCACGGAGGCTCCATAACGGCAACAGGGAAACCGTCCGGCGGAACCGTATTTAAAATTCAACTGCCCCTGAAAACCGCTGCCGGGTCGACGGCATGAAGACAAAAGGCCGTGTTTTCCTCCTGGACGACGACGACCTCATCGTATCCATGCTTGCGAGGGCGTTGAAGGGCGAGGGGTACGACGTCCAAGCGGAAACCGATCCGGGCGAGGCCGTCGAAAAAATTCGGTCGTTCTCCCCCGACATCGTCATGCTCGACCTCAAGCTGCCCGGCATCAGCGGGATGGACATCCTGAAGGAGATCACGAACCAAAGGATCGGGACCCAGGTGGTGATGCTGACGTCGGACGACAGCGCGGAAAGCGCGGTGAAGGCGATGAAATCAGGGGCTGTGGATTACCTGACCAAGCCCTTCGACATGGACCTGGTCAAGATCGTCGTCGCATCGATCGTGGAGAAAGGGAACCTGAAGCAGGAGGTCGAATACCTCCGGAAGATCAGCTCCGACCTGGTTTACAACGAGATCATCGGGGGTACCGGGGTCGTCAAGAAGTTGAAGGAGAAGGCCGAGAAGCTGGCGCAGGCCGGCGTTCCCTCGGTGCTGATCACCGGGGAAAACGGGACCGGCAAGGAGATGTTCGCGAGGTACATCCACCACGCGATGCACGGCGAGGGTCCCGGCGGGTACGCGCCGTTCGTCGGGGTGAATTGCGCCGCGATTCCGGAGTCCCTCATCGAGAGCGAGCTCTTCGGCCACGAAAAGGGGTCGTTCACCGACGCCAAGACGGAGAAGAAGGGCGTCTTCGAGCTGGCCTCCCAGGGGTCCATCCTCCTGGACGAGATCGGGGAGATGAAGCCGAACCTCCAGGCCAAGCTCCTCCGGGTGCTCGAGGAGAGGAAGGTGCGGCACGTGGGGGGGAAACACGACATCCCCATCGACGCGACCGTGTTCACCACCACCAATCGGAACCTCGAGGAGGCGGTGGAAAAGGGGGAGTTCCGGATCGACCTGTATTACCGGCTGAACGTCTTTTCCCTGCACATCCCCCCGCTCCGGGAGCGGCAGGAAGACATCCTTCCCCTCGCGCGGTATTTTCTCGAATTTTTCTCCACAAAGTACAATCGTTCGGCCATCAAGGGCTTTTCCCCGGAGGCGGAGAAGCTCCTGCTCTCCTACGGCTGGCCGGGAAACGTGAGGGAGCTCAGGAACGTCGTCGAAAGGATCGTCGTCCTGGAGAGCGACGAGAGGGTCCTCCCCGATCATCTCCCGAAGGAGATCCTGTTCGGGAAAGGGGGTGCGAGAACGGTGTCCGCAGGCTCCGGAATCACCCTCCCCGATGCGGGACTGTCGCTCGACGATGTGGAAAAAAGCCTCATCCTCCAGGCGCTCGAGAAAACCGGGGGCAACAAGACCCAGGCTGCGAAGCTCCTGGGCGTCACGTACGACTCCCTCCGCTACCAGATCAAGAAGTTCGGGCTGGAGTAAGTCAGCAGGAAAGGAACTTCAGGCCCGCCGTGACGCAGTCCTGGGCAGTGGCGACCCACACCACTTCGGCGGTGGCTTCCGGAGGGACGAGTTTCAGAACCGGATCGTTTCCGGCGGCGACATGGGCCCGGACGCCTTGTCCCACTCTCAGGGGATATTCCGTTCGAAGCCTTAAGCCCCCCGTACCGACATCCACAATCTGGCCGCTCAGGTTATGAAGGTCGTACTGGGCTTCTTCGGGAGCGGGCTCCAGGATCGAGATGCGCAGGGGGATGCGGCAGATGTGCCTCGCATGTTTCCTTTTCTGTGCGTATTCGCCGGTGCTCTTCAAAATGCCGTGAACCTCGGAGAGGTCGAACGGCTTCTCCAGGAATTGCACCGCCCCGCCGTTGTAAGCGCGTTGCCGGTTCACTTCGCTGGCGTCCCCGCTCATGATGATCACGGTTGCGCCCGGCGAGATCTTGTCGATCTCCTCGAGGATCTCGAAACCGCTCATGTCCGGCAGGTGAATGTCGAGGAACACGTAATCGAAACGCTGCCTGCGAAGCTCGGCGAGCGCATCCGCTGCGTTTCCGACGATACAGGTATCGAGATCCAGGCCAGTAAAGTCTTTTTCAAGCGCCCAGCAGATCAGGTTATCGTCGTCGACGACGAGCACTTTCTTCTGTGGCATGTCGCTTCCTACCAGCAAGTTGCATGCCCAGAAAGAGGAGGATGCGCCTAACTGCAATTCCTTTGAAAACAAGAAGTTTGCAATTCATCCGACGATGCCGCAATACCGGTTGGTGGACATAGTAGGCAAATTCCCACTCGGCTTGGGGATTTTCCCATACGGCCCCTCGTCCATCCAAGGCATGGCACCAGAAAAGATCCAGGAGCCCCCTCTCCGAAACGGTTGATTTCGGCGCCCGGTTTGCGTATCCTGATACGGCTTTCCGCCAGGGATACCGCCGGCAGAATCCGCACCGCAATAACCGATAGAACACTCAACTTGGTGAGGAGGACGCACGTGGGAAGGAACATCGTTCAGAAGATCATCGATGTGCACCATGCGGGAGGGGAAAAGAAGCCCGGCAAGGAGATCGCCATCCGTATCGCGCAGGGCGACCAGGTCGAGATCCTCCTGGCCGGCGGGCGGCTGGCCTACACGAATGAGAAAGGGTCCTTCTGATTGGCCCGCGACGACTGGAAATATTACGACGACGAAATGGAGGAAGGGGAGGAGGAGAAGAAGGCTCTCCTCCCCGAGAAACAGTGTAAACACTGCCTCCACTGGGTTCCGCAGGAGGCGCCGTCCTGCTCCTGGTGCGGGAAGCCGTTCGAGGAGTAGGGACGGTCCCTGTTTTTCACTCGATCAGCGCATACCGGGGCAGGACGCTCGAGGGAATTTCCTCCACGAACCGGGACGGTTTCGATAATACCGTCCCCGACGCCCGCTCGTAGATGTTGACCGGGTAGGTCATCACCAGAAGGTCCTTGGCCCGCGTGGCGGCAACGTATAGGAGCCGCCGTTCCTCCTCCATCTCCTCCTCGTCCTCCGCCGCCCGGGAGAGCGGCAGTTTCCCGTCCAGGACCCAGAGGATGAAGACCGCCTTCCACTCCAGCCCCTTGGCCGAGTGGATCGTGGAGAGCGTCAGGAACTCCTCCTCCCCGTCCGGCGCGGCGATGTCCCCCACGGACGCCTGGGGCGGCTCGAGCGTGATCTCCGAGAGAAACTCCGAAAGCGTCCCGTAGCGGGCACACAGCGATTCCAGGTGGTCGAGATCCTTGAGCCGCCGCGGGTAGTCGTCGAACCGCGCTTCCATCAGGGGCCGATAGTACGCGATCACCCTCGCAACCATCTCCGTCACCGGGAGGCTTCCCGTGCCGGCATCGGCCCGGGGGCCTGCCAGCCCGGCCAGCAGGCTCGCCAGCCGCCCCGCCTCCTCCGACCGTTTCCGCGTTTTCAGGGAAGAGAGGACGGGGAGAAGGGACGCTTCCTCGTACGCCTTCCGGGAGAGGTCGGCGCCCGCCTTCCTCCCGATGCCCGGCACGAGCAGGAGCGCCCGCGAGAGGCTTAAAGAGTCCCTCGGATTCTCGATCAGCCGCAGGTGGGCGATCACGTCCTTGACGTGGGCCGTCTCCAGGAACTTGAATCCTCCGAACTTCCGGTACGGGATGTGTCGTTTGGCGAGCTCCACCTCGAGGTCGAAGGACAGGTAGGCGGCGCGGAACAGGACGGCGATCTCGCTCAAGGGGATCCCCTCCTCCTCGTACAGCTCGAGGATCCGGTCGGCGACATAGGCGGACTGGATCCGCTCGCCAGGGGCGGACATCAGGACAGCCTTCTCTCCCCCGGTGCGGGAGGTGAACAGGCGCTTGGGAAATTTCTCCCTCGCCCCCGCGATGATCTCGTTGGTGACGTCCAGGATCGGCTGCCGGCTGCGGTAGTTTTCTTCCAGAAACACCACCTTGGCACCGGGAAAGTCGGACGGGAAGTCCATGATGTTCCGGAAGTTCGCGCCGCGGAACGAATAGATGCTCTGGGAGTCGTCCCCCACCGCCATCACGTTGTCGTGGACCGCGGCCAGGAGGCGCAGGATCTCCGCCTGGATCCGGTTGGTGTCCTGGTATTCGTCCACCAGGATGTGCCCGTAGGTCCCCGAGACGGCGCGGCGGATCGCCTCGTTCTCCCGCAGGAGGGACGCCAGGCGGAGCAGGAGGTCGTCGTAGTCCATCAGGTTCCGCTCCCGCTTCGTCTCCCCGTACAGGCGGGAGATCTCGAGGATGTCGTCCAGGCAGTAGAGGAAGTGGGGCGTCTCCTTCTCCACGGCCGTGGCAATGTCCTCTTCACGATTCGCCGCCCGGCTGAACAGGTCCGCAAGCGTCTCTTTCCTGGGGAAGCGAACGGTCCGGTGCCCCCCGTGGACCTCCTGCCGCAGCAACCCGATGAGGTCCGCGGAATCGGCGCGGTCCAGGATGGTGAAGTTCTCGCCGTACCCGGCCGCGCTCGCGTAGCGCCGCAGCAGGCTGTTGGCGAAGGCGTGGAACGTCCCCCCGGAGACTTTCTCGCATCGCCGGTCCAGGAGCAGCGCGGCCCTCCGGAGCATCTCCTCCGCGGACCTGCGCGTGAAGGTGAGCAGCAGGATGGAAGCGGGGGAGTGGCCAAGCTCCACCAGCCTGGCGACCCGGTAGATGAGCGTGCGCGTCTTTCCCGTTCCCGCCCCGGCGATGACCAGGAGCGGTCCGTCGCCGTGGAGGACCGCCTCCGCCTGCCGCGGGTTCAGGGCCTTCCCGTAGTCGACCTTCCCCCCGCCTTCGGGGATCTCCCGGATGAAATATTTTTTCGGCATGCGGGTCATTCTATCCCGAGCGGTCTCCCGACAGACAGGTTTCCGCGGGGGATTCCCGGGCGGCGCCGGGGATTTTCGGTCTTGACAGTGTGGAAGAGCCGCAAGGAAACGGCCGCCCGAAGTGAAAGACAAAGGTTCAGCGGTTATTTGCCCGGGGGCATCCCCGGGGAAGGCCCTTGCGGGGACGCGGGGCCGGGAATTGCCGGGATCGGCGTCCCGCCCTTCATCAGCGTGGGCGAGGACCTGCCGCCGGCGAAGTAGGCGAGGAAGAGGGAGGTCAGCATGAACACGATCGCCGCCCCCGCCGTCAGCTTCCCCAGGAAACTGGTTGGGCCGCTCGATCCGAACAGGGTCTGGGACGACCCGCCGCCGAACACGGCGCCGATGTCGGTGCCCTTCCCCGTCTGCAGGAGGATGATCAGAATCAAGGCCACGGATACGATCACATGAAGGACGATGACCAGGGTGTACATATCGTTTTCTCGGGTTCCTCCGTTAATTGAACTTTACGATGCCTGCGAACGCGTTCGCCTTGAGGCTTGCCCCGCCGACGAGTGCACCGTCGATGTCCGCCTTCGACATCAGGTCGGCGATGTTTTCCGGTTTGACGGACCCTCCGTAAAGAATACGGACCGCATCGGCGGGATCGGCTCCCCATCGTTCCTTCAGGATCCCGCGCAGGAAGGCGTGGACCTCCTGTGCCTGTTCGGGGGTGGCCGTCTTTCCCGTCCCGATCGCCCAGACCGGCTCGTAGGCGACGACGATCTTCGGCGCCTCCGCCCCCGCGATCCCTTCGAGCCCCGCTCGCAGCTGCCGTCCCGACACCTCGAACGTTTTCCCCGCTTCCCGCTCCTGGAGCGTCTCCCCCAGGCACAGGATGGGGATGAGCCCGGCGGCGAGCGCGGCCTTTACCTTCAGGTTCACGGAATCGTCGGACTCGGAGAAATATTGCCTCCGCTCCGAATGGCCGATGATCGCGTACCGCGCGCCGGCGTCCCTCACCATCGCGGGGGAGACCTCCCCCGTGTAGGCGCCTTCCGTGGCAAAGTGGACGTTCTGGGACGCCACCCCGACGTTCGTCCCTCCGGTCAGGGATGCCACCACGCTCAGCGACGGGAAGGGAGGCGCCAGGACGATCTCGACCCCCGCGACGCCCGAGACCAGGGGAAGAAACTCCTTCACGAAGGCCGCGGACTCCCCCGCCGTCTTGTACATCTTCCAGTTGCCGGCGATGAGGGGGGTGCGCATCCCCCTACTTCGCCTCGCCGACGAACTTGGCGAGGTCGGCGAGACGGCACGAATAGCCCCACTCGTTGTCGTACCACGCCAGGACCTTCACCATCTTCCCCTCGATCACCTTGGTCGAGAGCGCGTCGAACTCCGCGGAGTAGGAGGTGTGGTTGAAGTCGACGGACACCAGCGGCTCCTCGACGTACTGGAGGATCCCCTTCAGGGGGCCTTCCGCCGCCTTCTTCATCGCCGCGTTGACCTCCTCCGCCGTCGCCGCCTTCGACAGTTCCACCGTCAGGTCGACCAACGAGACGTTCGACGTGGGGACGCGGATGGCCATGCCGTCCAGTTTTCCCTTCAGCGCGGGGATGACCAGGGAGACCGCCTTGGCCGCTCCGGTCGTGGTCGGGATCATGGACAGCCCGGCGGCGCGCGCCCTCCGCAGGTCCTTGTGCGGCAGGTCGAGGATCTTCTGGTCGTTCGTATAGGCGTGGATCGTGGTCATCAGCCCCCGCTCGATCCCGAACGTGTCCAGGAGCACCTTGGCGACCGGCGCGAGGCAGTTCGTCGTGCAGGAGGCGTTGGAGAGGATGAAGTGCTTCGCCGGGTCGAAGGTCTTTTCGTTGACGCCCATCACGAAGGTGGCGTCGGGATTCTTCGCGGGCGCCGAGATGATCACCCGCTTGGCCCCCGCCTTCAGGTGCTTCTCCGCCCCTTCCCGCTCCGTGAACTTGCCGGTGGACTCGATGACGATCTCGACGCCGAGCTTCCCCCAGGGAAGCTCGGAAGGGTCCTTGGCGGCCAGGACATGGACCGTCTTGCCGGCGACGACGAGCGCGCTGTCCTTGACCCCCACCTCCTCCTCGAACCGTCCGTGGACGGAGTCGTACTTGAGGAGGTGCGCCAGCGTCTTGGCGTCGGTGATGTCGTTCACGGCGACGATTTCCAGCGCGGGGTCCTTGTACGCTGCGCGGAAGAAGTTCCGCCCGATCCGCCCGAACCCGTTGATCCCGACCTTCACGGCCATGTCGCGGTCCTCCTGCTGGGAAGTTTCGATTCCGGGGAATTAAAGGAATTAAATTATACTCCCTTATGCCTCCCTGTCAAATCGGTCGGGGGCAGCCCAGCCTCCTCAGCTCCAGGTCGCCGATCGGGTCGTTTTTGCCCGCCCGTTCCATCACCTGTATAATTACCAGAGATAAGGGTCTATAGATATTATCCGATGACAGTCCGATTCCGGTAACGTATTGTTGCTCCATCTGCATCCGGCTTGCAACCGGCGGCTCGCAGGAGCCTTGGCGAGCGCCGCGGCTGAAGCCGGGCTTCTTGTCCTTTACGCGCATGCGTTATTTGGAGCAGGAGAAAGGCTTGGGTGCATCGCTCCCTAAAGTGGTTGTGACCCGGCGGCTGCCGGGGGTTTCCCTGTCACGTCTGGCTTCGCTGGCCGCCGTCGCCGCCCCTCCCCCGGATTCTCCCCTGCCCCGGGAGGAACTGCTTCGGCAGGTTCCGGGGGCTGCCGGCATCCTCTGCACCCTCGCGGACCGGATCGACGCGACCCTCATGGACGCGGCCGGCCCGGGGCTGAAGGTCGTCTCCAACTATGCGGTCGGCGTCAATAACGTCGACGTGGCGGAGGCCGGCCTCCGCGGCATCCGCGTGTGCAACACGCCGGACGTCCTCACGGAGGCGACCGCCGACCTCGGGTTCGCGCTGCTGTTGGCGGCCGCCAGGAGGTTTTCCGAGGCGGAAGGAGCCCTGCGCGCGGGGAAATTCACCGGTTGGGATCCGTGGGGGTTCCTGGGAGTCCCCGTCTACGGCAGGACGCTCGGAATCGTCGGGATGGGGAAGATCGGCAGCGCCATCGCGGTCCGCGCGACAGGGTTCGGGATGCGCATCCTCTACCACAACCGGCAGCCGCTTTCCCCGGAGCGGGAGAGGGTACTTCGCTCGGAGTACCGGAAGCTCGATGATTTGCTCGCCGAAAGCGATTTCGTCGTCCTGAGCATTCCCCTCACCGGGGAAACGCACGGGCTCATCCACCGGGATCGGCTGGGGAAGATGAAGGCGACGGCGGTCCTGGTGAACATCTCCCGCGGGGAGGTGGTGGAGGAGGGCGCCCTGGCGAAGGCGCTCGCGGAGAGGAAGATCTTTGCCGCGGGCCTCGACGTCTACGAGAAGGAGCCGGTGGTGCACCCGGACCTGCTGGCCGCTCCCTCCGCGGTGCTCCTTCCGCACGTAGGGAGCGCAACCCTGGAAACGCGGGAGCGGATGGGGCGGCTGGCCATGGAAAACCTGCTCGCGGTCCTTGCGGGGACGAAGCCCCCCTGCGCCGTCAATTAAACCCGAATCCCTTCCTCTTCAGGAGATCGACCGGATCGAAGGAGCCGGTCCGGGAGAAAGGGATATGGACGACCCCGATGACCGGAGCGTTCACGCCCACGGAGCCGTTGAACTCGTAGTCGATGCGCCGGGCCTGCAGTACGTGCCGGACCGCATCCTGGAAGGATTCCGGGGGAAGCTTGAGGGGAACCCTGACCGTCGTCACCTGGGAAGCCTCGATCCGTATGTCCGAGCGGTAATCCCCCTCGGCGACCGTCTCTCGCCCGAGGATCGCTGCATAGGCGACTCGGGCGATGTCCAGCGGATAGTCGTTGGGGTTGTTCACCTCGAGGGTCAGGGTGAATTCCCACGGCCCCTTTAGATCGTTGAGAGGGTTCGACGCGAGCGACACGTCCGCAACACGGACCTTCGGGGACTTGAACGCCTCCTTGAGGAGCGGCCTGCAGGAGGTCGCCGCGAGGGAGAAGGCGAGCAGGACAAGGAAGGAGAGAAAGCGTTTGGCGATCCGCATTACCGACATCCGCGTTCCGCTGGAATTCCCGGAGGAAGATCTCCTTTCGCGCGTTCTGACCATTATAGGGGTCCCCGGGGAGGAGGTGGAGTATTTTTCCGTCCTCCGGCGGGGCCTCGACGCCCGGCGAAAGGGGGGGATCCTCCGGGTCTACGCGGTGGAATTCTCCCTGTGCACGGCCGGCCTGGAGGAGGCGGTCTGCTCCCGCCTGGGCTCCGCGCGGAGGGTACCGCCGGCGCCCGACCTGTTCCCGGCAGGAAGGGTCCGCAAGCCCGCGGTGCGGCCGGTGGTCGTCGGAGCGGGACCCGCCGGCCTGTTCGCCGCGTGGACACTTGCCCGTTACGGCGCCTCCCCGCTTCTTCTCGAGCGCGGCAGCCCCGTCGAGGAGCGATCGCGCCACGTGGCGGATTTCTGGAAGAGGGGGACCATCGACCCCAACAGCAACGTCCAGTTCGGCGAAGGGGGCGCGGGGACGTTCTCCGACGGAAAGCTCACGACGCGCATCGGAGACCCGCTCGTTTCCCACGTGGTCGGGATCTTCGGGGAGTTCGCGGGGCTGCCCGGCCTGCGGACGGAAGCCAAGCCACACGTCGGGACCGACCGCCTGAAGGGCTTCTGCCGCCGGATGCGGGAGGAGCTGGTTTCGCTGGGTGCCGAGGTCCGTTTCGGGGCGCTGGTTGCGGAGGTGGCGGCCGAAGGGGGACGGGTGCGGGCCGTCCGCCTTGCGGGAGGGGAGGAAATCCCGTGCGCGGACCTCGTGCTCGCCATCGGGCACTCGGCGAGGGACACACTCAGGATGTTGCTCTCCCGGGGGGTGAGGATGTCCGCCAAGGCGTTCGCCGTCGGCTTCCGGGTGGAGCACCCGCAGGGGCTCATCGACCGGATCCAGTACGGCAGGGCCTCGGAGAGGGCCGTCCTTCCCCCCGCCGATTACCGGCTGGCGGCGCGCGCCCCCTCGGGCCGGGGGATCTATTCCTTCTGCATGTGCCCAGGGGGAGAGGTAATGGCCGCGTCCTCCGGGCCGGGCGGGATTCCCGTCAACGGGATGAGCGGGCACGGGCGTACTTCCGGGTTCGCCAACAGCGGGATCGTGGCCACGGTGTCCGGGGAGGACTTCGGCGAGGGCGACGTTTTCGCCGGCGTCCAATTCCAGGAACTGGTCGAGGCGCGCGCCTTCCGGAAGGGGGGAGGGAATTTCGGGGTCCCCGCGATGAATCTGATGGGGTTCCTCGAAGGGAGGGACCTGAACCTGTCCCGTGGAAGGGTGCTGGCCCCCCGGGTAGCCCGGGCGAACCTCTCCGGGATCCTGCCGAGGAAAGTGGAAGAGGATCTCCGGTTCGGACTGCGGGCGTTCGGGAAGACGCTGCGCGGGTTCCTCACCCAGGAGGGAACGCTCTACGCCGTGGAGTCCCGGACCTCTTCCCCCGTCCGCATGGAACGGGAGAATTATGAATCGGTTACCTTGAAAGGGCTGTATCCTGTGGGAGAGGGGGCGGGGCACGCCGGCGGGATCGTATCCTCCGCCGTGGACGGGATCCGGGGTGCCCTCCGCATCCTCGAGAAATTCTCCACATAAGGACGGTGCGTCGATGGGAAAAACGAAGTTCGTCAAGGACATAAAGGAAGGGGAGCAGATCCGGGACCTGTTCCTGGTGGGCAGCAAGACGCAGCTCGTGAGCAACGCGGGGAAGCCCTACTTGAACCTCTCCCTGCGCGACCGGACGGGGCAGTTCGAGGGCCGCGTCTGGGACCGCGCGGAGGAGATCGGGAAGCGGTTCGACCGGGACGACATCGTCGAGATCAGCGGGACGGCCATCCAGTACCAGGGGCGGATGCAGATGAAGGTCCACGACGTTCAGAAGGTCGCGGGCGCGAAGCCGGACCTGGGCGATTTCCTTCCGGTGACGAAGCGCGGGATCGATCCCCTCTGGCGGCAGCTGCGGGAGCTTGTGGCGGGGGTCGCGGACCCCGGCCTGCGGAAGCTGCTCGAGAGCGTATTTCCCGATCCGCCCGGGACGGACATGGCGCGCCGCTTCCGGCAGGCGCCGGGCGGGAAGAGCCTGCACCACGACTACATCGGCGGACTGCTGGAGCACACGGTGTCGGTGGCCGTCATCTCCCGCTTCCTCGCCTCGCACTACGAAGGGGTGGACGGCGACCTCCTGGTGGCGGGGGCGCTCCTCCACGACATCGGGAAGGTGGAGGAGCTCGCGTACGAGGGGACGTTCGACTACACCGACGAAGGCCGGCTGCTCGGGCACATCTACCTGGGCGCGGAGTGGGTCTCCCGCGGTTGCGAGAAGATCGCGGGATTCCCGCCCGAAAGAAAGTTGCTCCTCACGCACATGATCCTGTCCCATCACGGGGAGCTGGAGTTCGGCTCCCCCCGGCGGCCCAAGACGCTCGAGGCGATCCTGCTTCATTTCGTTGAGAACATGGACGCCAAGGCCAACGCCTTCACCGAGGCGATCGAGGACCTGCGGGAGGGGGCCCGCTGGACGGAGTACAACCGGATGTTCGAGCGGTACCTCTTCTCCGGGAAATTCGACAAGTAACCCGCCGGAAATCCCGCTGGATATCGTTATGGTGAGTGTGCGATAATAAGTTAAGCAACTTATGGGACATTGGGGGATTTATGCCGACTCGGGCGCACGTTGTGCTTCCGGAGGATCTGCTTCTTCGGATCGACAAGATGATCGGCAAAAGGAAGCGAAGCCGTTTCCTCGTGGAGGCTGCGGAGGAAAAGCTGGAACGGGACCGATTATTGGCCGCCATTGATACTGCGGCCGGCGCCTGGAAGCCTGAGGATCATCCCGAATGGAAAAGGAAGGGAGGGGCTGTTGCCGCCGTCCGTGAAATGCGGAGAGAGTGGGACCGCCGCGGTAAAAAGGTTTGAGAGGTTACCTGCTCGACACGACATTTCTGATACGCTTTTTACGGGGTGAGGAGGCGGCGGTTTCCTGGATGCGTAGGATGGCCGAAGAGGGTCACTTCCTGGCCTGTTCCGCAGTGAACGTAGCAGAAATTTATTCGGGAATGAAAGGGAGGGAACGGCCGGCAACGGAGGCGTTGATCGGGGCGCTGCGGTGTTTTCCGGTATCCTTTGATGTGGCGCGTCAGGCGGGAGAGTGGCGGGCAAAATACCGGGCCAAAGGGCGTGAGGTTTCCCTGCCGGACGCCATTATCGGAGCGACGTCGCATATCCATCGTCTCGTCCTTGTGACCGACAACAAGAAAGATTTCCCCATGCCCGGCCTGACAATTTTCTCTCCGTAGACCGGGGTCCAATCCGATCAGGCTTGAGCAGGATTACCCCACCTCGGCGTAGGGGCGAAGGCGGAACGTGACGCCTTCGATCGATTCGGCAAGACGCCGGACGGCGTCGTGGTCCAGGTCCGGCAGGGCCACGGCGGTGGCTACGACCGACGGGATGTGGCGAGGTGCCTCCCGGAGGAAGTCGAGGAGAGCGGGGAACGACGCCGCCCCATAGCGGTTGGGGCAGATCCTGGCGTACGTCCCGGCGTCCGGCGCGTTGAGCGAGACGGAGAGGGCGTCCACCAGGCCCGAGAGCTCCGGCAGAACATTGCGGCCATGCACCAGGTTCGCCAGCCCGTCGGTGTTGATCCGGATCTTCGCGCCCTTGCCTTTCAGCGTCTTCGCGATCGCCTTGACGTCGGCAAGCCGCAGGAACGGCTCCCCGAACCCGCAGAAGACGATCTCGTCAACCTCCGTAGGGTCGCCCACCTCCGCGACGACCTCTTCGACGGAAGGCTCCCCCGGCAGCTTCAGGTAGTGCCCTTTTACGTAGTAGTCGTCCCGCTTTGCGCAGAAAGTGCAGGTGTTGGTGCACCGGTTGGTGATGTTGAGGTACAGGGAGTTGCGGATCTTGTAGGAGACGCGGACCTCCTCCTCCGCCGGGATGCGGAAGATCCGCAAGGCGGAAAGGGTCGCGACCCGGCCGACGTCCTCCCCGGCGACCCCCTTGATCTCGCCGATCTTTTTCGCCACCAGCGGGACATAGGCCGGCTCGTTCGTCTTCCCCCGGTAGGGCAGCGGGGCCAGGAACGGGCAGTCCGTTTCGATGAGGAGCTTCTCCAGGGGGATCTTGCGGACCGCCTCCGCTTGCGTCCCGGAGCCCTTGTAGGTGATCGCGCCGGGGATGGAGATAAGGAAGTTCATCCCGATCGCCCTGCGGGCCATTTCGCAGTCCCCGGAAAAGCAGTGGATGATCCCGCCGACATCGGCGGCGTTCTCCTCCGCCAGGATGGAGAGGATCTCGTCGTGGGCGTCCCGGTCGTGGACGATGATCGGGAGGTTCCGCCGCCGGGCGAGGCGGATCTGCTCCCGGAAGGCGGCCCGCTGGGCCTCCCGGGGGGAGCGGTCGCGGTAGAAGTCGAGGCCTGTTTCGCCGATCCCCACCACCTTGTCGCACCGGGAGAGCTCTTCCAGGCGCGCAAGGAGAGGTTCCGAGCAGGCGGAGGCATCGTGAGGGTGGAGTCCCACCGAGGCGTACACGCCCGTGTGCCGGTGGGCGATCGCGATCGCCTTTTCGCTGCTTTCGGGACCGATGCCGATCGTGACGATGCGCGTAACCCCCGCCTCATGCGCCCGGCGGACGACTTCTCCTTCCGCGTCGCAGAGCGGTTCCAAATCCAGGTGCGCGTGCGTGTCGAAGTACATGCTTCAGTTCCTCGTGTGCCGGAAGGCGCACGCCGCAGAAGGGTCCGGCGGAGCCGCCGCAGGAGGGGGGCGCAGTGAGGTAAAGCGCAGCCGTGCGGGTCCATCGCACGGCGAGCCACGAACGGAGCCCCCCTCCGAGGCGGCGCAGCCGAAGGGGGATCCGGCGCTTCGAGGGGCCGCGATTGCTTGCATCGTCCTACTCTTCGATGCGGGGGAACGCGACGGCGGACCGGGGCAGCGTGGCGCCGGATGGGAGCCCGCCCCACGCCCCGGCGGAGGCGAGGTTCATCTTCTCGACCGCGCCCGCGCAACCAAGCGCCTCCCACATTTTCTGGGCCGCGGCCGGGAGGAAGGGAGCGGAAAGCAGCACGCAGATCCGGGCGGCCTCCAGGATATTGTACAGGACCGTCCCCAGGCGCTCCCGTTTGGCGGCGTCCTTGGCCAGCGCCCACGGGGCCGACGCGTCCACGTACCGGTTGCAGGCCTTCACAAGGTCCCAGACGGCCGAAAGCGCCTTGTGGAATTCGACCTCCTCCATGGCTCCGTCCACGGCGTTGCGGACTTCCCCGGCAAGGGCGATGAGCGAACGGTCTTCCTCGCCGGCGGGGGAGGGGACGGGCACCGTTCCGTCGAAATATTTCCCGAGCATGCCGAGCGTCCGGTTCAGCAGGTTACCGAAATCGTTGGCGAGGTCGGAGTTGATCCGGTGCACAAGGGCCTTCTTCGAGAAATCCCCGTCGAGGCCGAACGGCACCTCCCGCAGGAGGAAGTAGCGGAACGCGTCCGCACCGTAGGTCTCCACCATCTCGTACGGATCGACGACGTTTCCCAGGGACTTGCTCATCTTCTGCCCCTCGACGGTCCACCAGCCGTGTGCGAAGACGCCCAGCGGAGGGGCAACCCCGGCCGACATCAGGAACGCCGGCCAGAAGACCGCGTGGAACCGAAGAATGTCTTTCCCCACCATGTGGACGTCCGCGGGCCAGAACGTGTCGAACCTCTCCCCGCCGTCCGGGTACCCTACGCCGGTAATGTAATTGGTGAGCGCGTCGTACCACACGTAGATCACGTGTCCCGGGTGGTCCGGGAGGGGAATCCCCCAGGCGAGGGAGGTGCGGGAGACCGAGAGGTCGTTCAGTCCCCCCTCCACGAAAGAGACAACCTCGTTCCGGCGGCTCTCCGGGCGGATGAACTTCGGGTTCTTCCCGTAGTATTCGAGGAGCGGCTTCTGGTACTTCGAGAGACGGAAAAAGAAGGAGGGCTCCTTCCGCTTCTCGACGGCCCTTCGGCACTCGGGGCATTTCCCTTCGAGAATCTGGAGGTCGGTCCAGTACGACTCGCAGGGAGTGCAGTACCACCCCTCGTACTCCCCGAGATAGATGTCCCCGTTGCGCAGGGACTTGCGGAACAGCTCCCGCACGGAGGCGTAATGCCTCGGCTCCGTGGTCCGGATGAAGTCGTCGTTCGTGATGTTCAGCGCGGGAGAGAGCCCCTGGAACCGCGTGACAACGCGGTCGGCCAGCTCGCGGGGGGCAAGGCCCTGCTGAACAGCGCTCTTCTGGACCTTCTCTCCGTGCTCGTCCGTCCCCGTGAGGAAGAACACCCTCTGTCCCTTCATCCGGTGGTACCGCGCGAGCGCGTCGCAGGCGATCGTCGTGTAGGCGTGACCGATGTGGGGAACGTCGTTGACGTAATAGATCGGGGTGGTGATGTAGAACGTGGGCTTCACGACGCCCCGTCCTCCTCGTCGCCGAACCGGAACGAGAGGTCGTCGCCCTCGCCGGCGTCGGGAGGGGGAGGGGCCGCGCCGTTCCCCGCCGCGCAGGTCCCGCACGCCTTGGCCCGCGCGTACGACTCATGCTCGTAGATGAGGCAGCACATCAGGCGCCCGCAGACCCCCGACAGCTTCGCCGGGTTCAGGGCGAGCTTCTGGTCCTTCGCCATCTTCACCGTGATGGGCTCGAAGTCGCCGAGGAAGGTGGCGCAGCAGAGGCCCAGCCCGCAGGGTCCGACCCCGCCCACCACGCGCGCCTCGTCGCGCACGCCGATCTGCCGCATCTCGATGCGCGTCCGGAGCTCGTGGGCCAGGTCCTTGACCAGCTCCCGGAAGTCGATGCGGCCGTCGGCCGTGAAGTAGAAGATCGCCTTGCTCCGGTCGAGCAGGACCTCGGTCCGCGCCAGCTTCATGGGCAGCTCCCGGGCCTCGATCCGCTTCAGGCAGAAGGAGTGGGCCTCCGCCTCGCGCCGCGCGTTTTCCTGGTGGGCGCGGATGTCGTCGGCAGTGGCGGCCCGGACGACCCTGGCGTAAGAGGACTTCTGAACGGCCGGAGCGTGGGCGTCGATCCGCTGGACGACCTCTCCCAGCACCGGTCCCCGCTCCGTCTGGACGACGGCGTAGTCCCCCCGCTTCAGGGGAGTCCCTGTGCAGTCGAAGTGGTGCATCTTGCAAACGCCCCGGAGCCTGATTCCCGCAAGATCCATCCGTGTTTCAGTCCTTTCCGTGCAACCCAAATAAAAATGCCTCCAGCGCCAGCCGCTTCTGGGCCTGGGGAGGCAATCGGGACGTGGACAGAAGCGCCTGGAACGCCAGGGTCCATTCGTAAGGGGTTTTCCGGGCGGCGACGGCGCTTAAGGGATCCCCGAAATCCTTGTTTATTATATCCGCTTTCCCCCCGGAAGATAAGAGGGCCAGGTCCCGCACCAGGGACAGGGGCACGGCGATCTGCCCCTGCCGCTCCCCCCCTTTCCTCCACGTCTCGCCGGCTGCGGCGGCGTTCGCCGGGTCCAGGCGGGAAAACAGGCCGGCCCACATCCTGCGGCCCTCTTCCATCTCGTCGAGAAGAAGGAGCGCGCGCCCCGGGCTTCCCCCCGCGCAGGCGGCCGCCGCCCGGACCGTCCCGACGGTGTGCCGCGGGCCTGCCTCGGGGATGCCTCGGAGGATCTCCTCCACGGCATCCTCCGAGAGCGTGGAGAAGGGGATCTTCTGGCAGCGGGAGACGATCGTGGGGGGAAGCCGGGAAAGCCGGTGGGCCACAAGCACGATGTGCGTCGCAGGCGGGGGCTCCTCGAGAGTCTTCAGCAGGGCGTTGGCCGCCTGCAGGGTCATACGGTCCGCCGGGCAGATGAGCGCCGCGCGCGCGCGGTCGGAAAACGCCTTCAGCGAGAGCTCCTCCTTGAGCCGCCGTATCCCGGCAATCTGGATGAAGTGGTTCTCCGGCGAAATCCGCAGGAGGTTGGGATGGGCGCCGGAAGCGAGCAGACGGCACTCGGGGCAGGCAAAACATCCGCCGTCGGGGGTCCGGTCGCGACAGAAAAGGGCGGCGAGGAACGCGAGCGCGGCCCTCTCCTTGCCGATCCCCTCCTCTCCATGGAAGAGGAGGCCGGGCGGGACGTTCCCCGTCTCCAGGTAGCGGCGCAGAAGGGAGATCGCCCGATCCTGCCCGCGGAGGGAGGAGAAGTTCCCTACCATCCGAAACGTGCCGACACGGTCTCGCGGATGCGGCCGAAGACGTCGTCCGCCGGGAGGGAACCGTCGATCCGGCGGATCCGGTCCGGATCGCTCGCTTGAAGGCGCAGATATCCTTCGCGCACCTTCCGGTGGAACTCGAAGGATTCGGACTCGATGCGGTCCGGGCGGGTGCCGCGTCCGCGGATCCGGGCGGCCCCGTCCTCCGGGGACACGTCGAGGAGGAAGGTCAGGTCGGGGGAGAGCCCGCCGGACGCGAAGGCGTTCAGCCATTCGACCTGCGGACCTTCGATCCCCCGGGAGAACCCCTGGTAGGCCGTCGTGGCGTCGTAAAAGCGGTCGCACAGCACCGCCTGCCCGGAAATCAGCGCCGGCAGGATCACCCCGCGGACGTGCTGCGACCGGGCGGCTTCGTACAGGAGCAGTTCGGTTTCCGGGAAGACGGGCTCCTCCCGGGGCGACAGTAGAAGGGAGCGGATTTCGTCGGCGAGGGGAGTGCCACCCGGCTCCCGGGTGACCCGGTGGGGAATTCCCCTTTCCTTGAGATATTCGGACAGCCGCCGGACCTGGGTGGTCTTTCCGGACCCCTCGATCCCCTCAAACGTCACGAACGGTGCAGAGAGGGACATTCCTATCGGGGCGGAGGGAAGAAGCGGCGCCGCGCGAGGAATCCCGCGATGGCGAGTGTGCTATTGGTTCTACGCGTGTCCCCGCCCGTCAGCATTCCGACCACCCGCACGATCGGCACTTGAGGCACGCCTCCTGCATCTCGACCTGGCTTCCGCAGTCGGGGCAGGCGCCGCGCGCGATCTCCCGGTCCTCGGCACGGGAAGGGGCCGCCTGGGAAGAAGCGGCAAGTTCGGGATCTCCCGCGGGTCCGGGGAGTCCGGCGAACATCGTGTCGACGTTCTCCATGTACCAATCGATGGCCTTGGAGACCGCGTCCGCGCACGACAGGATCTTCCCGCCGTTTCCGCCCCAGGCGGGGAGATGACAGGAGATCCCCTTCAGCTGCTTGATGATCTGGTCGGGCTGGACCCCGGAGCGGAGGGCCAGGGACACGAGCCTCCCGATCGCCTCGGACTGGGAAGCCGCGCACCCGCCGGCCTTCCCCATCTGGTTGAAGATCTCGAAGATCCCCTGGCGGTCGCGGTTGATCGTAATGTAGAGCTTCCCGCAGCTCGTCTTCATCTCCTTGGTGACGCCCAGCAGGGTGTCGGGGCGGGGCCGCGGGGAGACGAACCCCGGCTCGGCCTCGGGGACCCCGGACGCGGCGGCCTCCTTGCGGTTGACCTCGCCGATGTTCAGCACCTGCTCGTCGCGGCTTCTGTCCCGGTAGACGGTGACGCCCTTGCAGCCCAGGCGGTAGGCCAGGACGAAGACCTTCCGGATGTCCTCCCGGGTCGCCTCGGCGGGGAAGTTGACCGTCTTGGACACGGCGTTGTCGACGAACTTCTGGAAGGCGGCCTGCATCCGCAGGTGCGCCTCCGGGGAGATGTCGTGCGCCGTCACGAAGATCCTCCGGACCTCGTCGGGGATCCCCTCCACGTGCCGCAGCGAGCCGGACTGCGAGATCTCCTTCATCTTCTCGACCGAATAGAGCCCGCGCCGCCGCATCTCCGCCTCGAAGAGGGGGTGCCCTTCGACCAGGTGGTCGTTGTCCATCACGTTGCGGATGAACGACAGGGCGAAGACCGGCTCGATCCCGCTGCTGCAGCCGGCGATGATGCTGATGGTCCCCGTCGGGGCGATCGTCGTCGTCGTGGCGTTGCGCCGGGGGATGCCGCCCCGCTCGGGGAAGACGCTGATCCCGTAGTTCGGGAACGGCCCCCGCTCGCGGGCCAGGTGGCAGGAGGCCGAAACCGACTCCTCCTGGAGGAAGTTCATGACCTCCTGGGCGACGGCCAGCGCCTCGTCCGAGTCGTAGGGGATGCCGAGCCGGATCAGCATGTCGGCGAATCCCATCACCCCCAGCCCGATCTTCCGGTTTCCCATCGTCATCTGCCGGATCTCGTTCAGCGGATAGTTGTTCCTGTCGATGACGTCGTCCAGGAACCGCACCGCGGCGTGGACCGCGGCCTTGAGCTTCTCGTAGTCGATCCGCGCGCCGCCGTTCTCCCCCAGGATCATGTTGGCGAGGTTGACGGAGCCCAAATTGCACGATTCGTAAGGCAAAAGAGGCTGCTCCCCGCACGGGTTCGTGCTCTCCATCGCGCCGAGCCGGGGGGTGGGGTTGTCCCGGTTGATCCGGTCCAGGAAGATGATCCCCGGCTCCCCGTTGCGCCACGCGGAGTCCACGATCTTCTCGAACACCTCGCGGGCCTTGAGCCGGGCGGCGATCTCCATGGAGTGGGGGTTGACGAGCGGGTACTCGGCGTCGGCCTCCACCGCCTTCATGAACTCCTCGGTCAGCGCCACGGAGATGTTGAAGTTGTTCAGCCGGTCGTTCTTCGTCTTGCAGGTGATGAACTCGAGGATGTCGGGGTGGTCGACCCGGAGAATCCCCATGTTGGCGCCCCGGCGGGTCCCTCCCTGCTTGATCGTCTCGGTGGCCGCGTCGAAAACGGTCATGAAGGAGATGGGGCCGGACGAGATCCCCTTGGTCGACTTGACCACGTCGTGCTTCGGGCGCAGGCGGGAGAAGGAGAATCCGGTCCCCCCGCCGCTCTTGTGGATGAGCGCGGTGTTCTTGACCGCCTCGAAGATGGATTCCATCGAGTCTTCGACGGGCAGCACGAAGCAGGCCGACAGCTGCTGCAGCTCCCGCCCCGCGTTCATGAGGGTGGGGGAATTGGGCACGAAATCCAGCCGGATCATCAGGGCATAGAACGTCTCCGCCCGCTGCAGGACGACTTCGGGGAGGGTGCCGTAGTAAAATCCTTCCGCCGCCGCGATGTTGTAAGCCACCCGGGCGATCATCTCCTCGGGCGTCTCCAGGGTATCCCCCGGGGCGCCGATCTTGAGATACCGCCGTTCGAGCACTTTCCGGGCGTTCTCGGAGACCGGCAACGGCCCGTATTTCCGGAACATCCGCTCGATCCATTCCTTCGGCGGAAGCTCGGGAACCGCCTTCCCCGCGGCGCGCGCGGTGATTTCCGGCAGAGGGGCCGGGGCAGCGACAGGGGCGGGCACGTTCAGATCCATTCGTCTACTCCATCGGGACGGTATTCCCCTTGGGGAGAGTGCCTGTCCAATTGATAGGATGGCTTATCTTGTGGCCTTCCGGCGACACTCATACAAGATATGGTGCTCGCCATATCCTGTCAAGAAAAACGCGGGCAAAATAAAAATTATTACCAACCATCGTATTTCAGGGTGGTTATCCAATAATAGAACATAGTTAATCAAGCATGATTCGGATGATGCGTCGGATCTTGTTCGGGAGGTCGTCTGGAAACGCCTTGTTTTTAAAAACAATTTCCTCTGGCGTGCGGTCGGGAAGCCATCGGGCCCGCGACAGGGGCTCCTCCGCGGCCGGTCCCATCTCCTTTTAGCGAATTCTCCACCACCAGCGAAAGGACCTCCTCCAACAAACCCCTTTTTCAAAGCGGGGGAAGGGGGGGCAAAGGCCTTTCGAAATTTCGGCTTGATTATCGTTTGGGGTTGCAGTATGTATTCAGTCGACAATGGCGATAACGGATATCGTTTGTCGGCTTCCGTCGAAAACCACCAAATATCCGGATAAAGAAAGGCTCGTCCATGGTTCCCCTGCGCAGGGACTCGTTTCGCATCCTCGTACCGGTTGTCTTCCTTGCGCTTTGCCTGTTCGCAATGGCTCCCCGTTCCGCAGCCTGGGCCCTGGACAACGGGCAATGCTACGACTGTCACGGCGATTCCGGGATCCTTACGTGGTCGGCAAAGGAGAAGGAGGGCAACGTCAAGGCGGGGGGGCCGGAGAAGGCACATCGCAATGTGGCGCCCTTCCCCGGGATCTCCCTTCACGTCGACCCCGGCAAGTACAAGGCCTCGGTGCACTCGTACCTTTCCTGCACCACCTGCCACGGGGATATCAAGGACCTCCCCCACAACTCCCGGCTTGACCCCGTCGACTGCTCGGGCTGCCACTCCGAGGCGGCGGCGGTCTACAAGAAGAGCCGGCACGTGGTGGTGCACGGCAAGGGTGCGAAGGCGGATACCCCGCGGTGCTTCGACTGCCACGGCGCGCACGCGATCCCGAAATCGTCCGTTTCCACTTCCCCGGTCTACTTCCGGAACCTCGCGGCGACCTGCACGCGGTGTCACGGAATCCGGGAGGTGACCGACCGGTCCGACATCCCCATCCCCGGCGCCGCCCGCATGTACGAGAAGAGCATCCATAACCGGGCGATCGTCGAAAAAGGGCTGAACAAGTCCGCCACCTGCACCGACTGCCACGGGTCGCACGATCTCAAGGACCGGCTCGACCCCTCCTCGCCCATCTTCCGGACGAACATCCCCGCCACCTGCGGGAAGTGCCACTACGGCGTCTTCGCGATCTTCCGGGACAGCGTGCACGGGGTGGCGCTCGCCCGCGGCGTCCCCGACGCCCCGGGCTGCACGGACTGCCACGGGGAGCACGACATCCGGCAGGCGTCCGACCCCGGTTCCTCGGTTTCGTTCGAGGCGGTATCCCGGACGACGTGCCCTTCCTGCCACTCCGCGGAGAAGCTTTCCAGCCGGTACGGGATCTCCATCGAAAAAGTGAAGGGGTACGAGGAGAGCTTCCACGGCCTCTCCCAGCGGCTGGGGGATAAGACGGTGGCCGACTGCTCCTCATGTCACGGCGTCCACGAGATCTTCCGTTCCTCCGACCCCCGCTCGACCGTCAACATGAAGAACCTCCAGGTCACCTGCGGGAAATGCCACCCCGGGGCCACGGAGAACTTCGCCAAGGGGAACATCCACGTGGGCCCGGGCGGGATCGGGGGACAGGTCAAGTTCTGGGTGGAGAAGATCTACATCTGGATGATCGCCGTGGTTATCGGCGGGATGCTGCTCCACAACGGCGCCGACTACCTTCGGAAGCTGCAGGAGATCTACCGGAAGCGGAGGGAGTGGGAGCATCCCGGGTACGAGCGGATGAACGCCTCGGAGCGGATCCAGCACTTCCTCATCCTGACGACGTTCTTCGCCCTCGTCCTCACCGGCTTCGCCCTGAAATTCAAGTGGTCGATCCCGTTCCTCGCGGACGCGACGAACGTCGCATTGAGGGGAACGGGGCACCGGGTGGCCGCCGTCCTCATGGTGGCGACCTGCATCTACCACCTGCTGTACGTGATCTTCACGGAGAGGGGGCGCGATCAATTCGCGCGGATGATGCCCCGCCTGCAGGACGCCCGGGACGTCGTGGAGATGCTCAAATATTATGCCGGGATCTCAGCCCGCAAGCCGAAGTTCGGCCGGTACAGCTACATCGAGAAGGCCGAGTACCTCGCGCTGGCGTGGGGATCGATCGTCATGGTCGTCACGGGGTTCCTGCTCTGGTTCCAGGACGAGACGCTCAAGCACCTTCCCATGTGGGGGTTGGACGTGGCGACGATCGTCCACTATTACGAGGCGATCCTGGCGACCCTGGCGATCATCGTCTGGCATCTGTATTACGTGATAATCAACCCCGACTTCGCCCCGCTCTCGTTCACCTGGATCGACGGGAAACTTTCCCGGCACCACATGGAGCGTGAGCACGCGCTCGAGCTTGAGGAAATCGACGCGGCTTCACTGCCGGGGAAGGCCCCGGCGCCGGAAACCACACGGATCGCCCCGGAGGGATCATGAAACGGTTGCAGATGCTGTTCTTGCCCGTGGTCCTGTCCGCGGCGATGTTCCTGCAGCCCGGGACCGCAGCCGCCTCGGCCCTTGTCGGGGGGGAATGCATGGAGTGCCACGGCGACAAGACGATCGAGAAATCCCTCCCCGGCGGGGGAACGCTGTCGCTGTTCGTCGATGAGAAGGCGTACCGGGGATCCGTGCACGGAAAAGGAGCCTGCACGATGTGCCACGCCGGCGCGAAATCCCCCCACGGCAAACTGGAGAGGGTCTCTTGCGTCAAGTGCCACCCGGACGCGGAGAAGTCCTACTCCCGGAGCACGCACGGGAAGGGACACGCGAAAGGCGCCCACGAGGCCGCATGGTGTTCCGACTGTCACGGGAAGCACGACATCCGCAAAAGCCGGGATGCCGCCTCGAGGACGTTCCGCCTGAACATCGTGGGCGTGTGCCTCAAGTGCCACAAGGACCGCGCGATCGAGGAGCAGTACCGGCTGCCCGGCCGGCAGGTGATGGAGGCGTACGAGAAGAGCGTCCACGGGATGGCCCTCAAGAAGTCGGGCCTGCTGGGGACTGCGGTCTGCCCGGACTGCCACGGCAACCATGCGATCCTCCCGGGGGACCAGCCACGCGCCGCCACCCACCGGCAAAACGTCCCGACGATGTGCGGGAAGTGCCACTCCGGCATCCTGGAGCAGTATGATGGGAGCATCCACGGGAAGGGGATGCGCGGCGGGATCGCCGAGTCGCCCGTATGCACGGACTGCCACGGGGAGCACAAGATCACCAAGATCAGCGACCCGACGTCGTCGGTTTTCACCAAGAACATCCCGAAGACCTGTTCCGCCTGCCACGAAAAGGAAGGGATCTCCAGCCGGTACGCCCTGCCCAAGAAGCGGTTCGCGACCTACATGGACTCCTTTCACGGGATCGCCCTGGAGTACGGGATGACCAAGGCCGCCAACTGCGCCTCGTGCCACGGTTTCCACGACATCCTCCCCTCGGCCGACCCGGCGTCTCGGGTGAACAAGGCGAACCTCCCCCGCACGTGCGGGAAGTGCCACCCCAACGCGGGGCCGAACTTTGCGAAGGGGATGATACACGTGGAAGTGACCCCGCAGAAGGCGATGGGGGTGTTCGCCGTGCGGGTCTTCTACACGATTTTCATTTCCGTGCTGGTGACGCTGTTCGTCCTCCACGTCGGGCTGGAGCTTTTTGGCAGGCGCCGCCGCAAACGGATGGAGGAGGGGGGAAAGGGATGACGTCGACGAGCGCCGAGACCCCGAAGTCCGTTTCCATCGTCCGCATGTCCTTCCTGTTCCGGGTCCAGCACGCGCTCCTCATGGTCACGCTGCTCGTGCTCGCGCTGACCGGTTTTGCCCTGATGTACCACGAGAACTGGCTCGGGCGGAACCTGATCCACCTGGAAGGCGGTTTCCTGTACCGCGGGTTCCTCCATCGCGCAGCGGCGTCCCTCCTGATGGGCCAGCTGGTCTTCCACGCCTTCTACATGCTGTTCACCCGGGAGGGAAAGAAGGAGCTCGGAGAGTTCCTCCTGGCGCGGCGGGATTTCGCAGATTTCCTCCAGGCGATCCGATACAACCTGGGGACCGCAGGGGAGTATCCCCGGTTCGGCAAGTACGGATACAAGGAGAAGTTCCAGTACTGGGGTGCGACGCTCGGCGTCTTCTTCATCTCGGTGACCGGCCTCATCCTCTGGGCGGAGACCTTCTCGATGCGGTTCCTCCCCAAGGTCGTCCTGGACATCACGCTCATCGTCCACGGCTACCAGGGGCTGCTGGCGTTCGTCATCCTCCTGTTCTGGCACCTGTACAACGAGCACCTGCACCCTTCCGTCTTCCCGATGAACAACGCCTGGCTGACGGGAAAGGTCGACGCGGAATGGCTCCGCCAGGAGCACCCGCTGGAGTACGAAAAACTGAAACAGGAAGGGGTTCTATGAAGGGAACGGTCCTCTATGCAGCGATGGTCGTTGCCCTCCTGGGATCGTGCGCGCCGGGGCTGCCGCGTCGGGCGGAGGCGCTGATCTCTCTGGAGAAGTGCACCCTCTGCCACGGCAAGCCGGAGTTCCGGAAGATCCTCGTGGACGGGAAGATCCGGGATCTGTTCGCGACGGCCGACAGCCTGAAGGGCTCGGTGCACGAGATGAAGGGCTGCGTGGACTGCCACTTCGATATCAGCGAGATTCCCCACCGGGAGCGTCCGCACCGGGTGACCTGCACCCACTGCCACTATAAGGGGAACGCCGAGGGGGCCCCCCAGTCGGACGGCTACCTCGCATATTTCGACTCCGTTCACGGGAAGGCGATCGCCCGGGGGAACGCGAAAGCTCCACTGTGCCAGGACTGCCACGGCAGCCATTTCATCCTCAAGGCGAAGAACGATGGGTCCCTGGTCTCGCAGGGGAAAGTGGCGGAGACGTGCGGGCACTGCCACATCCAGATCTACGCCCAGTACAAGACCTCGATCCACGGGGTGGCGGTCGCAAGGGGGATCAAGGAAGCGCCGTCGTGCACGGGATGCCACGGGGAGCACAAGATTTACGGCCGTATGGACCCCAAATCCACCGTGTTTGCGACCCACGTGGCCGAGCAGTGCTCGACATGCCACGGCTCGGTGTCGATCATGAGCAAGTTCGGCATCGAGACGGAACAGGTGGAGACCTACAAGGAGTCGTTCCACGGCGTGGCGAGCCAGTTCGGGTCGCGGACCGTGGCCAACTGCTCCTCCTGCCACGGCACGCACGAGATCCGGCCCGAAGCGGACCCCTTGTCCTCGGTGAACCCGAAAAACGTCCCGAAGACCTGCGGGAAGTGCCACCCCGGGGCGAACCCCAACTTCGCCGTGGGGAAAATGCACATAGACGCCAAGAAGAAGGAGGCGGGCATCGTCTACTACGTGGCTTCCTTCTTCAAATACCTCACCATCGGCACGATGCTGGCCCTCATCGTCCACATCCTGCTGGATATGTACGGGCGGACCAAGCGGCTTCGCGGGGAGAAGTAGGGAGAGAAGGGATGTCCGTGGACGAAAAGAAAGAGCCTTCGCAGGAGAGCCTCGAGCGGGAGATCGACGCCGCCGTCTCCGGCGAGACGGCCGGCCTCGACCCGGCCCGGGCCGACGAGATCCGGGAAACGATCCGGCAGCGGGTCCGTGCGGAGATGGAGCGGGAAATGCGGCTCCGGACGGCGGCCGACCGGCGGGCGGAGGAGCGCAGGCTCCGGGAAGAGCGCCGCAAGGAGAAGCACCACGGGGAAGAGGAGATGTTCCAGCGGTTCAACCGGAACTTCCGCTTCCAGCACATCGTGATGTTCACCTCGGTCATCCTCCTCATCATCACGGGGATGCCGATCAAGTTTCCCAACTTCATCCTCTCCCGGTTCGTCATCAACCTGTGGGGGGGGATCCACAACTCCACCATCGTCCACCGGATCGGCGCCGGGATGCTGATCTACTTCATGGTGCACCACTTGCTGTACACCATCCTCTCCCGGGACGGGCGCAGGGACTTCGTGCTTCTCATCCCGACGCCCAAGGACTTCCGGGACGCCGTCCAGAACATCCGCTACTTCCTGGGGAAGGTGGGCGAGAAGCCGAGGTTCGGCCGGTTCAGCTACATCGAAAAGTTCGACTACTGGGCGGTCTACTGGGGGTGCATTATCATGATCGGCTCCGGGGCGTTCCTCTGGGGCGAGTCGATCGCGATGAAGTACTTCCCGAAGTTCGTCCTGGACATCGCCCACGAGATGCACAGCGACGAGGCGCTGCTCGCCACCCTGGCCATCGTGATCTGGCACTTCTACAATGTCCACTTCAACCCGGACCGGTTCCCCGGGACCCTGATGTGGTGGCACGGACGGATCTCGGAGCACGAGATCAAGGAGGAGCACCCGCTCGAGTATGAGGAAATCATGGCCAGGCGCGCCAAGCAGGCGGCGGAGGTCGCCCGACAATGAAGGAGATGTTCACTCACGTCTGGGATGCGGTCCACCGGCACCGGAAGTCGCTTCTGATCCTGGGCGCGATCGTCCTCGGGATCGGCATCGTATTCAACGGCGCGTTCTTCGTCGCGGCGTACTTCCCGAAGTCGTGCGTTGCCTGCCACTACATGGACCCGTTCTACGCCCAGTGGAAGACGTCCAAGCACGCCGGCGTCTCCTGCATCAAGTGCCACTCCTTTTCGCCCGTCTTCATCACGGTAACGACGCTGAAATACTGGACGGGGCTGTACAACCCCCGGCCGCACGCCAAGGTCAACGACTCCTCCTGCCTCGCCTCGGGGTGCCACGCGGGCCGGATCGAGAAGGGCAAGGCGAAGCTCGGCACCAATATCACGTTCGACCACCAGGAACACATGGGGAAGCTCAAGCGCGGCGAGAAGCTGCGCTGCACGACCTGCCACTATTCGATCGTACAGGGAGAGCACATCTCCGTCGACACGAAGGTCTGCTTCCTTTGCCACTTCAAGGGAATCAGCCAGGGCCAGGCGCTGGGCGGCTGCCCGGGGTGCCACGGCACCCCGACCCGGACCGTGGATCACAGCGGCTTCCAGTTCTCCCACGAGTCGTACCTGAAGATCGGCGTCCAGTGCAGGCAGTGCCACCTCCGGGTGGCCGAAGGCGACGGCAGGGTGAACGACTCCCACTGCTACGACTGCCACGTCGGGCGGCTGGAAAAGAAGAGCGATCCGCTGGCGATCCACAGGACGCACGTCACCTACAACGCGATCCAGTGCTTCCGGTGCCACGAGCCGATCCGCCACGGCGAGGTGGAGCTGGTCAAGACCTTCGAGGTCAAATGCGAATCCTGCCACAAGCGGCTCCACAACTACCAGAAGGAGATGTACATGGGGGCGGGCGCGCGCGGCGTCCCCGACACTCCCTCCCGGATGTTCTCCGCCCAGGTGGCGTGCGACGGCTGCCACACGAAATCGGTCGAGGTCCGCGAGTCGGGGGTCGCGTTCCCCGGCGAAAAGAAGCTGACGGCGGAGCGGAAAAGCTGCGTCGCCTGCCACGGGAAGAAGTACGACCTCATGCTGGACGACTGGGTCCGGGAGTCGCGTGTTCTGACCGCCGAAATGGAGCGTGTCGTCGCCGCCGGGAAGGCGGCGGTGGGGACCGGGGAGTCGAAGTCGAAAGGCCTGTCCGGCGCCCGGGCGCTCGTCGCGGACGCCCGCGCCAACCTGAACTTCCTCCGGGCCGGGCGCGGCGCGCACAACATCGAGTATGCCTACAAGATCCTCAAAACGGGCTACGATCAGGTGTCGGCGGCCTACAGGATGGCGGGCATCGAGGGCGGACCGCCCAAGCCGGCCATTCTTGCGAGCCCGTCCTCGTATTGCATGACCCTGTGCCACCAGCGGGTTGGGCCGAAGGAGAAGCTCTTCTTCAAGGAGATGGAGGTCGACTTCCCGCATCGGCTCCATGTCCAGGACGTCGGGATCGAGTGCTCCAAGTGCCATTCGCCCGAGAAGCACAAGATGCGCATCGTCACCAAGTCCGAGTGCATGAAATGCCACCACGAGAGCAAGGACATCGATTGCGCCCACTGCCACAGGGCCCAGCAGGCCCTCTACGAGGGGAAGGTGAGGGTCTTCGGGGTCTCCCCGCAGGCGGACAGCATGGCGCAGGCGGGGACGAAGTGCGTCGAGTGCCACGAGCTCAAGAAAGGGACCCAGACGGTTTTAACCGTCAAGGCCAAGTGCGAGGAATGCCACAGCGCAAAGTACGGCAAGATGCTCCTCGACTGGAAGCAGGACATCACGAAGCGGGAGAACGCCATCGCCGTTGCGCTCGAGGAGGCGAAGGAATATGTCGCCCGCAGCAAAAAGATGGGCAACAAGGTGGACGCGGAAGAAACCCTTCTCCGGCAGGCCGAGGCCAACTACCTCGCGGTCACCAACGGGCGGGGGACCCACAACTACCGGTTGAGCGTCGAGCTCCTCAAGTCGGCGCAGGCCTCCGTGGAGAAGATCCGGAAGGAGAAGAAGCAGGCGCAGAAATAGGCGCGGCGCCTTCGTTGCGGATCCATGAAAACGGTCCGGGGGAAATCACCCTCCGGACCGTTTTCATTTTATCGGAACCGGTCAATCTTCGACGAACGTCTCGTACTCTTCCGCGCTCATCAGCCGCTCGATCTCCTCGGGCTCGTTGATCTCGACCTCGACGAGCCACCCTTTCCCATAGGGATCCACGTTGATCAGGGAAGGGTCTTCCACAACGGTCCCGTTGACGGCCTTGATCGTGCCCGTAATGGGGGAGACGAGCTCGACGACCGTCTTCTGCGATTCGAGCTCCCCGATCATGTCCCCCGGCTCGATGAATTTGCCGATTTCCGCGTGTGTCACGGAGACGATTTCGCCCAGTTGTTCCTGCGCGTAATCGGAAAGACCGAAGCGTGCCGTTTCCCCCATTTCGAGGACCCAGAGATGGTCCTCGGAAAATTTCATCTGCGATTCTTCCATATCAACAATCTTACAGGAACACGGAAGAGGGTTGTCAACTTTTAGGAATCTTTCGGGGACGGTTTCCCCTACCCGCTCAGGACGGCCAGCGCCGTCTCCACGTTCCCCAGCGGGGCGCTCACCTGGAAACCGCTCACGCGTGTCGAGATCTCCTCGATGATCTTCCGCGCGATCTCGATGCCGACCCGGTGTCCTTCCTCCTTGGACCGGCAACGGGCCATCCGGTCCAGGATCTCCCGCGGGACGACCACGCCCGGGACCTCGTTGTTCATGAACTCGGCGTTCTTGTAGCTGACCAGCGGCCAGATCCCGGCGATGACGGGAATCCGCCGGGGGTGCCGCTCCACCCGGTCCAGGAACCGCAGGAGGGCCTCGATGTCGAACACGGGCTGCGTGATGGCGAACTCGGCGCCGGCGTCGATCTTGCGGAAGTAGCGGTCGATCTCCCGCTCCGGGTCGACTGCGCAGGGGTTTGCGCCCACGCCGATGAGGATGCCCGTGGGAGGGGAGATCGGGTTCCCGCCGATGTCATAGCCCCGGTTCAAATTTGCCGCCACCTGCGTGAGGCCGATCGCGTCGACGTCGAAGACGCCGGTGACGTCGGGGTAGTCGCCCAGCTTCGGGGGGTCTCCGGTGATGATCAGGAAATTGGCGAGGCCGGCCGCGTAGCCCCCCAGCAGGTCCGATTGCATGCTGATCAGGTTGCGGTCCCTGCAGCAGTAGTGGAGGATCGGCTCGATGCCGACCTCCTTGAGAATGGTCAGCGCGGCGATCATCGGCGAGATCCGCGCGCTGGCCCGGGGGCCGTCGGGGATGTTGATCGCGTCCACGCCGGCCTCGGCGCAGCGGCGGACTTTCGTGAGCATCTCCGTCATGTCGCAGGACCGGGGTGGCAGGATTTCCACGGAGGCGACCTTTTCCCCGGCGATCAACTTCCCGGCCAGCCGGGATTTCTTCCCGGTGGGGACCACGTGCACCAGGGGTTCCTGGCGCGCGTACGCGCGTACCTTCACGTGCTTCTTGACCCCGCTTAGGGACTTGACGGCGCGGGAGGCCATCCGGATGTGCGCCGGAGTGGTCCCGCAGCACCCACCGACGCCGCGCACCCCCATCTCGATGTACTTCTTGGCGTACTCGGTGAAGTACTCCGGGCTCGTCAGGTAGATCAACCGGCCCGCGATGTCCCGGGGATACCCCGCATTCGGCATCACGACGACCGGCTTGGTGGCCACCGGCAGGACGGCCTGCAGCGCGTCGAACACCCCTGCCGGCCCGACGCCGCAGTTGATTCCCACGAGGTCGACGTTCTCGTCGGCGGACAGGGTCCGCGCCATCGTCTCCGCTCTCGTGCCGACGGCCGTCTCTCCGCGCTCGTTCAGGACGAAGGACGCCAGCACCGGCAGGCCGAGGCGCTTGGCGGTCCGGGCGCCCACCTGGAGCTCCCTGAGGTGGGTGAACGTCTCGAACACGACCAGGTCCACCCCTTCCGCGGCGAGCGCGCCGATCTGTTCGGCGAAGGCCGACTCCACCTCGGCGGCATGCTCCTCGGGCATGATCTGGTCCGGCCGGAGACAGGGGCCCGCCGCCGCGGCGACGTAGACGGAGTCCCCGGCGGCCTCGCGCGCCAGCCTCACGGCCTGCCGGTTGATCGCCTCGGCCTTGTCCGCGAGCCCGTACGGGCGGAGCATGATGCGGTTCGCGCCGAACGTGTTCGTCTCGATCACGTCGGCGCCGGCCTCCACGTACTCCCGGTGGATCTGGGAGATGAGCTTCGGGTTGGTCAGGCAGACCTCGTCGTAGCAGGTGTTGATGAACACGCCCCGCTCGTAGATCATCGTGCCCATCGCCCCGTCAAAGAGCAGCGGGGACTCCTTCATGCGTTCCAGGATGTTCCGCATTCCCTCAGCGCCTCATGTCGCAGATGTTATTACGCATCTTGTCCGACGCACGGAAGTCGCTGCGCCTCAGGGGGGACCTCGCTGGCGATCCGCCATGGCTCCCCGGCTTCGTCCAGCAAACGTGCCCCAATTTCCTATCCCCGGCCTTCGGTCTCCCGTAACCGACCGCCAAGCTCTCCGTTGCCAGGAACGCGTGGCCTACGCCGGTTCCGCGCTTGTGGCTGCTCGCTGCGCGAGGCCCCCCTTCGGCGTGCGTCTTCCGTACGTGTGGCACGCTCCGGGTAGGGTGCGGCTACGTTCCCTGTCTCCGCTACGCTCGCGACAGGAGGATCCGGCGGAGCCGCCGCAGGAGGGGGGCGCAGTGAGGTAAAGCGCAGCCGTGCGGGTCCATCGCACGGCGAGCCACGAACGGAGTCCCCCTCCGAGGCGGCGAAGCCGGTATCGGGGGGGCGGGATGCGCATGTTCAATCGAGCTCGTCGAACTGCGATTTGGCCGCGTAGCACATGGGGCACACCCAGGCCTCCGGGAGGTCGGCGAACGCCATCCCCGGGGGGATGGCGTTCATCGGGTCTCCCTTTTCCGGGTCGTAGACGTAGCCGCAGTTCGCGCAGATGTATTTTTTCATGGCCGACTCCTCCCTACACCGCGAAATATTTCGCCTGGGGATGGTGGGCGACGATCGCCGAGGTCGTGTGCTCCGGCACCATCTCCATCGCCTCGGTCAGCGTGACGCCGATTTCCCCCGGGTGGAGCAGCTCGAACACCGCCTTGTGGGCCGAAAGGTCCGGGCACGACGGGTAGCCGAACCCGTAGCGGGAGCCCTGGTACTCCTGCACGACGTAGCCGCCGGGTCCCTCGGGTTTCTGCCCGCCGATGCCGAGCTCCCCGCGGATCACCTCGTGCCAGTATTCGGCGAGGGCGTCGGCGACCTCCACCCCGAAGGCGTGCAGCATGAGGTAGTCGTGGTACCGGTCCGCGGAGAACAGTTCGTGCGCGGACTCGCCGATCCTGGCGCCGACGGTGGCCACGAAAAAGGAGACGACGTCGCCCCCTTCCTCCCGCGACTTGAAGTAGTCGGCGATGCACAGGTGCGGGGGGGCGCTCTGCCGGGGGAACGGGAACGCGTGCCGCTTCCCGCCGTCCTCGACGACGAGCGTGTCGCCGTCGGAGAAGCAGCGGAAGTAGCCGTAGGCGACCTCCGGTCGGAGGAGCCCCTCCTCCACGGTGCGGCGCTGAAGCCCCTCGTACATCGGGCGGACCTTCTCCCGGATGAGCCGGTCGTATTCGGCAGCGGAGAGCTTTCCCCGCCGGTATCCCCACCGCCCGCGGAAGAGCGCCTGCTCGTTGATGTAAGGAAACAGGGTCTCCGCGCCGATGTCCGTCACGCGCCGGGCTCCCAGGAAGGGGGGGACGGGCACCGGGTGGTCGCGGGAGATGCGCTCGCTCCTTGCGCCGGGCTTCAACGGCTGCACGGCGGCCCCCGCGTCGTATCGGGTGGAGGCGAGGGTTCCGCTCTCCAGGGCGCGCATGGCCGCAAGCCCCGCGAACGCATCGGCGCAGTACACGACCGGGCCGGGGTACCCGGGGACGCAGCATTCCGCCACGAACTTTTCCGTCAGCGCCGCCCCGCCCAGGAGAATCGGCACCGTCAGGCCCGCCGCCGCGTACTGGGGCATGCTTTCCTGCATGACGATCGCCGATTTGACGAGCAGCCCGCTCAGGCCGATGACGTCCACCGCGTATTCCAGCGCCTTCTCGATGATCGTCTCCGCGGGAACCTTGATCCCGAGGTTGTAGACCTTGTAGCCGTTGTTGGAGAGAAGGATGTCGACCAGGTTTTTCCCGATGTCGTGGACATCGCCGGCGACCGTTGCCAGCAGCATCTTCCTCCCCGCGTCCCTCTCCTCTCCCGCCAGGTGCGGCTCCAGGTGGTGCACGCTCTGCCGCACGACCTCGGCGGACTGGAGAACGAACGGAAGGAGCATCTCCCCGCGCCCGAACAGGTCCCCCACGTGCCGCATCGCGGGTACGAGCAACTCGTTGATGATAGCGGCGGCAGGGCGCCGGGTCAGCAGGATCTCCAGCAGATCCTCCAGCCCGTCCTTGTCGCCGGCGACCACCTTCTCCGACAGGCGCTCCTCCGGGGATTGCGCGGATTCCTCCCGACCCGAGGGCTTGCTTCCCGCCTCCTTCTTGTCCGAAAAGTGGCGGACGAAGTCGGCGAGCGGCGAAACTTGCGGGTCCTTCCGGCGGTTGTAGATGAGGTCGAGGCAGACGCGGCGGTCCTCCTCCGGGATCCGGACGAACGGCAGGACCTTGGCCGCGTCGACGATCGCGGCGTCGAGCCCCGCCTCGACCGCCTCGTGCAGGAACACCGAGTTGAGGACCCTGCGGGAGCGGGGGGACAGGCCGAACGAAACGTTGCTCACGCCCAGACTCGTGAAGGTCCCCGGCAGCTCCGCCTTGACGTACCGGATGGCGGCGAGGGTCGTTTTCGCCGCGTCGGCCAGGGACGGGTCGCCCGAGCCGACGGTGAACGTGAGGACATCGAACAGGAGGTCGGACGGGCGCAGGCCATATCGGCCAACAGCCAGGTCGTGGATGGCGCGGGCCGTCGCGACCTTCTCCTCGACGGACATTGCCATGCCCTTTTCGTTGATGGTCAGCGCGATGACGGCCGCGCCGTATTTCTTCGCCATGCGGCAGATCCGCTCGAGATTTTTCCCGCCGTCCTCCAGGTTGACGGAGTTGACCAGGCACCGGCCGGGGTGCGTCCGCAGTGCCGCCTCGATGCTGTCGGGGCCGGTCGAGTCGATCACGGTTGGGATCTTGAGCGACTGCGCGAACAGTCGGGTCAGTGCGACAAGATCGGCCTTCTCGTCGCGCCCGGCGTACGCCGTGCAGAGATCCACGGCGTGGGCGCCGTCCTCCTGCTGTTCGAGGGCGACCTTCAGGGCCCCGGGGTAATCGTCCGCCAGGAGCAGATCGCGGAACCGCCGGGAGCCGTTGGCGTTGGCCCGCTCGCCGATCAGGAGCGGCGGGATCTCCTGCCGGATCTCGACGGCCTGGTAAAGGCTGGAAAGGGAAGGCTCCCATTGCGGCCTGCGCTGTGCGGGCGAAACCCCCGAGAGGGCTTTGGCCAGGCACCGGATGTGCTCCGGCGTGGTGCCGCAGCAGCCTCCGACGATGCTGACCCCTTCCTCTTCGACGAACGCCTTCATCTGCGCCGCGAAGGCTTCCGGCGCGAGAGGGTAGACGGTCCGGCCGTCGATCACTTGGGGCATCCCCGCGTTGGGGATGCACGACACCCTGCCGGGCCAGCGGCGGCTCAAATAGCGGATGTGCGACTTCATGCCTTCCGGCCCCGTCGCGCAGTTGAGGCCGATCGAGAAGACCGGGAACGGCTCGATCGCTGCGGCCGCTGCGGCCACGTCCGAGCCCACCAGCATCGTCCCGGTGTTCTCCACCGTCAGGGAGACCATCACGGGTACACTTTTCCCGAGCCGTTCCATCTCCTCGAAGCAGCAGACCAGGGCGATCTTGACCTGCTGGAGGTCCTGGCACGTCTCGATCAGCAGGAGGTCCGCTCCCGCCGTGACCAGCGCGCGGATCTGCCCGGAGAAAGACCTTGCCATTTCCTCGAACGGGATATGGCCCAGGGACGGCAGCTTGGTCGTCGGCCCGACGGCTCCGGCGACCAGGGCGTCCGGTTGATGCCGCCGGATGGCCACCCGTGCGCACTCCACGGCGGCGGCGTTGATCTCCTCGACCCGGTCCTGCAGGCCGTACTCCGCCAGGACGATGTCGCTGGCGCCGAAGGTGTTCGTCTCCAGCACCATGGAACCGGCCGCAAGGAAAGCCCCGTGCAATTCCGAGATCGCGTCCGGGGCCGACAGGTTGAGGTACTCGTTGCATCCCGCGTAGCGCCCCCAAGCGGACGCGGGCAGATGCATGCGCTGAAGATTCGTGCCGCATGCCCCGTCGAAAACGATGATTTTCCCGTTTAAAACGCCCACCCGAATCCTCCCGGTTCCCCCCTGCCGACCCCGGTCTTCCGGTCGATTTGCAAGTTGCTTATCCTACGCGGGAAATTTCAACAGGTCAAACGGGTCGCTTTTGGCTTGACTTGCCGAAACCTTTCTTGCTATTAAGTTAGTAAGACTGTATACGGTATACAATCTGCAAGATCCGAATCAAGCACATTGACGTTATTCTACTGGCAGTACTCCGGGTACGGGAAGGGGGCGTGATTGCCGCACCGCGAATGGAGCGCCGTCTCCCGGTTGTTATAATTGAGAAAAACTACCAAAAACGGAAAGGAGGGTGCCCGTAACACCGTCGGAAACTGATCCGGCAAATACCGCTATCCCATGAAAGGGGGTTCGACCGCATGTCGACGCTCAAGGAAAAGCTTTTCGAGAAGATTCAGGCGCACCGTCCACGCATCACCAAGCTGGTCAAGGAGCAGGGCAAGGTGGTCATCGACCAGGTCACCATCGATCAGTGCATCGGCGGCGCGCGCGACGTCCGCTGCCTCGTGACCGACATCTCCTACCTGGATCCTCATGAAGGGATCCGCTTCCGCGGGAAGACGATCCCCGAGTCTTTCGCGGCCCTTCCCAAGGTCCCCGGGTCCGAGTACCCTTACGTCGAGGGGTTCTTCTATTTCCTGATGACCGGCGATGTCCCCACGATGGAGCAGGCCCTGGCGACGGTCGAGGATTTCAAAGTCCGCTCCCAGATCCCCCAGTACGTGTTCGACGTCCTGCGCGCCATGCCGCGCGACACCCATCCGATGACCATGTTCTCCGCCGCCATCGTTGCAATGCAGCGGGAATCCATCTTCGCGAAGAGATACGGCGAGGGAATGAAGAAGATCGACTACTGGGACCCGATGTTCGAGGACGCCTGCAACCTGATGGCGAAGCTGCCGTCGATCGGGGCGTACATCTACCGGATGAAGTACAAGGGCGACACCCACATTCCCCCGGACCCGAAGCTCGACCTGGGCGGCAACTTCGCCCGTATGATGGGGATCGGCAAGCCCTATGACGACGTGGCCCGGATGTACTTCTGCCTCCACTCGGACCATGAGTCGGGCAACGTGTCGGCGCACACCGCGCACCTCGTGGCCTCGGCCCTTTCCGATGCCTACTACGCCTATTCCGCCGGCATCAACGGCCTGGCCGGCCCGCTCCACGGCCTGGCGAACCAGGAAGTGCTGGGATGGTGCCAGGGGGTGTTCAAAAAGCTGGGAGGAAAGCTCCCCACCGAGGAGGAGCTCAAGAAGTTCCTGTGGGATACGCTGAACAGCGGCCAGGTCATCCCGGGGTACGGCCACGCGGTGCTGCGCAAGACCGACCCCCGGTATATCTCGCAGATGGAGTTCTGCCTGAAGAACCTGCCGGACTACCCGCTCTTCAAGCTGGTCAACATGATCTACAAGGTCGCGCCGGACGTCCTCAGGGAGCACGGGAAGGCGAAGAACCCGTGGCCGAACGTCGATGCGCAGTCCGGCGTCATCCAGTGGTACTACGGCGTCGTCGAGTACGACTTCTACACCGTGCTCTTCGGCATCGGGCGGGCCTTGGGCGTCCTGTGCAACCTCACCTGGGACCGCGGCCTGGGGTACGCCCTCGAGCGTCCCAAGTCCGTCACGACCGACATGCTCGAGAAGTGGGCGGCCGAAGGAGGCAGGAAGCTCGCCTGATCGCCGCGGAAGAGAGCGCAACGAAAAAAGGGGCGCCGGATGGCGCCCCTTTTTTTAGGGACGGTCCGGAACTTTACTTTTCGCCCGGGGACGTTCTTGAACTTTCCAGGATTCTCCAACAGAAAGTTCAAGAACGTCCCCGGGCTTTCTCGGGGATAAAAAAGTAAAATCCCGGACCGTCCAGGTTTTTGTGCCCGGCCGGGAATCTGTCTTAAGGGTTAGTTCTGCGCCGACTTGCAGTCGGTGCAGTCGCCGAGGAGATGCAGCTCCAGGGATTTGACCGAAGAGACGGGGAGGGTGTTGTCCCACTCGAAGTTCCGGAGGACATCCGGGAGCGGGATGTCGACCACGGCCTGGCAGCTGGTGCAGTGGAAATGGGCGTGGGGAGGGCGATGGTACTCGAACCGGGACGACGCCTCGGTGTTCGAGCGGATCTCGTGGACCAGCCCCTCCTCGCGGAGAAAGTTCAGGTTGCGGTAAACGGTTCCCAGGCTGATGTTGGGGAGGACCTTCCGGGCTTCCCGGTAGATCAGGTCGGCGGTGGGGTGGGCGGATTCGCTCATCCGGAGGATATCGAGGATGACAGTGCGCTGGCGGGTGTTGCGCGATTTTTTCAATCCCCACCTCCTCTTTTCCCTGTCAGGAAGGTATCCTATTTTTACGTACCGGAATTGTCAAGGCCGTTGAATTGCGGGGGCGTTTCCTATATATAGAGAAGTTATTATCGATAGGAGGTCTTTTACTTGATGCTATCTTTCGGAATGCCTTTGATGATCGTTCCGGCGGCGGCTGGGATCTTCGACACGCGAGTTTTCCAGCACGTCCTGCTCGCCGGGCCGATCGTGAAGCTCGTTCTCGTGTTGCTGATCGTATTCTCCGTCGTTTCCTGGGCGATCATCCTCCTTAAGTTCAAGCTCTTCAAGGGAATCGAACGGAACCAGGCGAAGTTCGTCAAATCCTTCGCCGAGGGGAAAAGCCTGGCCATCCTGTTCGACCTGGCCGAGAAGTCGGGGCGAACCCCGCTGACCGAGGTGTTCCGGACGGGGTACGTGGAGCTGACGCGGATCCAGCGGGGCCGCGGCGTGGAATCGGCCGCCGTTGGCCCGCGCACGGGGCAGTTCCCGATGGAGAATATCGAACGGGCGATGCGGAAGGCCGCCAACGAGGAGATCGCCCTCATGGAAACCTACCTTCCCTTCCTGGCCACCACCGGAAGCGCGACCCCGTTTATCGGCCTGTTCGGTACCGTCTGGGGAATCATGAACGCTTTTTCGGGGATCGCCGCTTCCGGGAGCGCGTCGCTGGCCACCGTGGCCCCCGGCATCGCGGAGGCCCTCATCGCCACGGCGGCGGGGCTGGCGGCCGCGATCCCCGCGGTCATGGCCTACAACTACTTCGTCAACCGGGTCCGGACGATCGCGACGCGGATCGACAGCTTCACCATCGAGTTCGTCAACTTCCTCGAACGCAACATCAGCAAGGTGTAGCGCGATGGCCCTGTCCACGGGAAACGGCGGCGACCGCCGGATGATGTCCGAGATCAACGTCACGCCCCTCGTGGACGTGATGCTGGTTCTCCTCATCATTTTCATGGTGACCGCCCCCATGCTGACCCAGGGAGTCGACGTGAACCTCCCCCAGGCCAACGCAAAGGCGATGCGCGCCGAGGAGGAGCGCCTGGTGATCACGGTAGACCTGCACAGCCGGATCTTCATCGGGAAGCAGCCGGTGGAGTTCAACCGTCTCCAGTCCGCCCTGACGGCCATCGTGGCGCAGCGCGTGGACCGGCAAGTCTACTTCCGCGCCGACCGGACCGTTCCGTACGGGTTCGTGGTGAAGGTCATCGCGGAGGTCCGCAACGCCGGGGTCGAGAAGCTGGGGATGGTCACCGAGCCGCTTGAGCGGTAAGGTGTCCTCACTCTCCCTGGCGATGGAGCCGAGGGACTTCCTCTTCCGTAAGATGCTGGCCCTTTCGGTGGGTCTCCACGCGTTGACGCTCCTCCTCTGCGCCGTCTGGATGGCCCTGCGCGTCCCCCCCGTCCTCGTCGCCCCCGTGGCCGTCGTCGACCTGATCAGCGGAGGGCAGTTCAACCCTCCTGTCCCGGAGGCGGCGCCGAAAACCCAGCCGACCGCCGGGGAAGAGCGAGGGAAAGCCCCCGTGGCCAAACCCAAGGCCTCGCCCATGCCCCCGGCGAAGAAGGGGAAGAAGGCCGCGCCGCCGGAAGCCCGGGCCCGGGAGATCTCGCGTTCGGAGACCCGGGAGTTTTCCGAGAAGATCCGTAAAATGCGGGAGGAGCGGGCGACGAGGACGCAGGTCCGCGACGCGGTGGAGACGATCCAGCGGGAAAAGGACATCAAGGCCGCTGTCCGTGGGATCGGGGAGCGGGTGGCCCACCGCGTCGATCTTTCCGGCGTGCCGCCGCAGGCGAGGGGGACCCCGAAGCCTCCCGCGGCAGGGGGGATGCCGGGCGCGGCCGGGACCGTTCGCGTTTCGCCCGAGATCCTGGCCTACGCCCGGGCGCTCGATGAAAAGGTCCGGGCGAACTGGACCGTCCCGGAGCTGGCGCAGAAGGACGCGGGGAAACTCACGGTCCAGGTGCGAATCACCATAGAGAAGGACGGAAAGGTATCCAACCTCCGCATGGAGAAGGTCTCGGGGAACCCGTATTTCGACGACTCCGTGCGGCGGGCCATCCAGAAGGCCAGTCCGCTCCCCGTTCCTCCGGAACAACTCCGCGGCGGGGAGGATCATTACGACGTGGGATTCCGGTTCTACGGGGGAAATGAATCATGATCAGGCGCCTGGTGGGTCCGCTGCTCCTCGCACTCGCGGTCGTTCTGACTCCGGAGGCGGGACACGCCATCCTGTACATCGACATCAACGCGCCCGGCGGGAAGCGGATGCCCGTTGCGCTGCCGGACCTGGTCGTGGTCGGAGCCGACCCGTCGCTTTCCGCCGCCATCCCGAAAGTGGTCTCGGACGACCTGAGGATGACCGCCCTCTTCGAGGTCCTCTCTCCGCAGTCGTATCTCGAAAAGATCCTCCCCACACATTTTACGGGGAAGCCGCTCTCCTTCCCCGACTGGAAGATGATCGGGGCGGAGGCGGTGGTCATCGGGAAGGTGGAGGCGCGGGGGGACCAGATCGTCGTGGAGATGCGGCTCTACGATTCGACCCTGGGGAACCTGATGGCGGGGAGACGGTACACCGGGCCGGCCCGCAGCTTCCGGACGATCGCCCACAAGTTCGCCAACGAGATCCTCTACGCCTTCACCGGCGTCCGGGGGATCTTCGACACGGAGATCGCCTTCACCGCGACGCCGCGGGGGGGGAGGGACAAGGAAATCTACATCGTCGGCCTCGACGGGCAGGACGTCCGCAGGATCACGGACAACCGGAGCTTCAACCTGTTTCCCCGATGGTCGCCGAACGGGAACCTGCTCGCCTACACGTCCTTCAAGACCGGGGTCCCCGTCCTCTACCTGCGCAACCTGCAGGACAGCTCCGAGCGCGCACTGGTGAAGTTCGGGAACTCGAAGTCCCCGGGAAGCTTCACCCCCGGCGGAGACGCTCTCTACGCGTCGGTCAGCGTGGGGGGAAACTCCGAGATCTACCGCGTGCGCCTCGACGGTTCCAATGCCGAAAAGGTCGTTGCGGGGTATGGGATCCAGGTCTCGCCATCCGTTTCGCCGGACGGGAGAAGACTCGCGTTTGTCTCCAACAAGAGCGGGTCGCCGCAGGTGTATGTCCGGAACCTTGCCGGCGGGGCGGACCAGCGGGTCTCGCATGTGGGGGGATACTCCACTTCCCCCTCGTGGTCCCCGGCGGGCGACCGGATCGCATTCACTTCCCAGGCCGGGGGAAATTTCTCGATCTACGTCGTGAAGCCGGACGGGTCCGACCAGCAGCTCCTGGCGTCGGGAGACGGCGACTTCACCGATCCTTCCTTTTCCCCGGACGGGCGGTACGTGGTTTACACGTTTCAGAAAAAGGGTTATTCTGAGCTCAGAATCGTTTCTGCAGACGGCCGATGGGGAAAAAGCCTGTTTTCCGGGCTTTCCGGGGTGGGTTCACCTGCATGGTCTCCTCGAAGATAGCCGATGGTCCTCAAAGAAAAACACGATGTGCTCCGGTCGTGGCGGTTCTATAAATTTTACGAGAGGAGAAAGGAATGAACAACAGAGGAAAGGTCTGGAAGTGGGGTACGGCAGTTCTCGCGGTGATGATGCTGTGCGCCCTGGGATGCGCGAAAAAGCAGGGGGTGAAATCGACCGAGCCTGCAGCTGCCCCCGCCGTAGGGGAGAAAGAGGCCCCGAGCGGGATCGTCTCCGAACCGTTGAAGCCTGAAGGCCCTGCGGGAGAGACGCAAGTTGCAGCCGCGGGGGTGGCGGTCACCCAGGAAAAGCCGTCGCCGTTCGGGGACATCCATTTCGACTTCGACAAGTCGTTCATCCGGGAGGACGCCAAGCCGATCCTGTCGGGCGTGGCGGACCAACTGAAGAAGAACAAGGGCTTGCGGCTACTGATCGAAGGGCATTGCGACGAGCGCGGGACCTCCGAGTACAACATGGCGCTGGGGGACCGTCGAGCGGAAAGCGCAAGGGCCTACCTGGTGTCCATGGGCGTCCCGGCTTCCGCGATCTCGACGGTCAGCTTCGGCAAGGAGAAGCCGTTGGATCCGGGGCACAACGAGGCGGCTTGGGCGAAGAACCGCCGGGACCACTTCGTGGTGAAGTAGGGATCGCATGAGAGTTCAAAAGCTCGCACGTCTTCTTTGCCTTGGGGCCCTGGCGGCCGCCGCGGGGGGCTGCGCGGTCGCGGATACGGGAGCCTTCGTCCGGCTCCAGGAGGATATGGCAACGCTGAAGAAGGAGGTCGCGGCGGCCAGGTCTACCCGGGCCGCCGCGCCGTCATCCCCGGCCCGAGTGGAGACCGGAGAGATTTCCTCCCTGCAGAGAAACGTGGCCGACCTCACCGCGAACTACGACCAGGTAAAGTCGGACCTTGTCGCCGCAACGACTCGCGCCGACGAGACGAAGGTGCAGCTGCAGAAGGAGATCGCCCAGCTGAACGAAAAGGCCGCCAGGGTGGAAGAGATCAACCGCCGGGTCGGTACCCTGGAGGAGAAGATGGAGAAGGTGGCGGCCGCTTCCCTCGCATCTTCCGCGGCGCCCGCACCGGTTCCGCAGGACTGGAAGAACGCGGAGGAGATGTACGACTACTCGCTGGGGCTCATCAAGGGCGGGGAGACCCGCAAGGGACGGCAGATCCTCACCGAGTTCGCGTCGAAGTACCCCGACCACAAGCTGCTGCCGAACGTCTTCTACTGGAAGGGCGAGACGTTCTACGCGGAGAAGGATTACGAGAATGCGATCCTCTCCTACCAGGATGTGATCGACAAGTATCCGGGCGGTGACAAGGCGCCCGACGCCATGTACAAGCAGGGACTCTCCTTCCTGGCGCTCAAGGACCGGAAGAACGCGCGCATCCTGTTCGAGCTGGTCCAGTCGAAATACCCGAAGTCCCCCTCCGCCTCGATGGCACGGCAAAAGCTCACCGAGCTAAAATGAGCGCGGAGCCTTGATGATCAAGAACTTCGTGCTGGACACGAATGTCCTTCTGCACGATCCCAACGCCGTCTTCAAGTTCCAGGACAACCGCGTCATCATTCCCATCACGGTGATCGAGGAGCTCGATCACTTCAAGAAGGACCTGAACATGCTCGGGCGAAACGCCCGGACGGTGTCGAAGTTCATCGACAAGATGCGAGAGGAGGGAAGCCTGTCGGAAGGGGTGCCCCTCGAAAACGGGGGGGAGCTGCGCGTCGCGTTCGGCGGAGAGGGGACTTCGCTCCTACCTGCCGAGCTCTACGGGGGCAAGGAGGACAACCACATCCTCGCCGTGGCGCTCAGCGTCCGTGCCCGGGAGAAGAACCTCCCCGTGGTGGTCATTTCCAAGGACACCAACCTTCGGATCAAGGCCGACGCCTTGGGCCTGCGCGCGCAGGACTACGAGAGTGGCCGGGTGGAGATCGAGGAGCTCTACAAGGGATTCCGCGAGGTGGAGGTCGAGAAGGGATGGATCGACGCGTTCTACGCGGCGGCGGAGAGCTCCCCGTCGCCGGGCGCAGAGGACCTGTTCCCGAACGAGTACCTCGTCCTGCGGGACGGCGTGTCGCACGCCTCCGCCCTCGGCCGGTACGACGCGGGGCGGAAGAAGGTCCGCCCCCTCCCCGCTTTCAAGGAGGACGTCTGGGGGGTCCGGCCGCGCAACAAGGAACAGCACTTCGCCCTCGACATCCTGCTCGACGACACGGTCAAGCTGGTGACGCTGGCGGGGAAGGCGGGGACGGGGAAGACCCTCCTCGCGATCGCCGCGGGGCTGCGCAAGACCTCCGACGAGGAGGTCTTCCAGCGGCTCCTGGTCTCGCGGCCCGTCTTCCCGATGGGGAAGGACATCGGGTTCCTGCCCGGGGACGTGGAGGAGAAGCTCAAGCCCTGGATGCAGCCGATCTTCGACAACGTGGAGTATCTCTTCGGGTTCAGCCGCCGCAAGCGGCAGGGGATGCGCGGCTACCAGGAGCTCATCAACCTGGGGATCCTGGAAATCGAGCCGCTCACCTACATCCGCGGGCGGTCGATTCCCAACCAGTACATCATCATCGACGAGGCCCAGAACCTGACCCCGCACGAGGTGAAGACGATCCTCACTCGCGCGGGAGAGAACAGCAAGGTGGTGCTGACGGGCGACCCGTACCAGATCGACAACCCCTTCGTCGACTCGGCCAGCAACGGGCTCTCCTGCACCGTCGAGAAGTTCAAGGGCGAGACCCTCGCCGGGCACGTCCTGCTGGTCAAGGGAGAGCGCTCCCCCCTCGCCGAGCTCGCCGCGAACATCCTCTAGCCGCCCGCTCTTGGTGTGCGCCATGAGCGGAAGTCGCTTCGCCTCAGGGGGGACCTCGCTGGCGATCCGCCACGGCTCCCCGGCTTCGTCCAGCAAACGTGCCCCAAGGTCCCTTCCCCGGCCTTCGGTCTCCCGTAACCGCCAGCCAAGCTCTCCGTTGCCAGGAACGCGTGGCCTGCGCCGGTTCCGCGCTTGTGGCTGCACGCTGCGCGAGGCCCCCTTTCGGCGTGCGCCTTCCGCACAGACCGCGTTCGCAGGCAGCGGGCGCCACCAGAGCATTGCCGGATGCGGCTTCGTTCCATCAGCAAGGAGCGTCCGGCGGAGCCGCCGCAGGAGGGGGGCGCAGTGAGGTAAAGCGCAGCCGTGCGGGTCCACCGCACGGCGAGCCACGAACGGAGCCCCCCTCCGAGGTGGCGTAGCCGATCGCCGATGTGCGGGAACGAAGTCGCGGACTGAGGCGCAGTGCCTTCCGTGCGGGCCTCCCCCCGCCCGTGGTAAGTTAAGAAGATGCGCGTACTGGGGATCGAGAGCTCGTGCGACGACACCGCGGCGGCGGTCTACGACTCCGGCGCGGGGCTCCTGTCGAACGTGGTCGCTTCGCAGGTTACCGTTCACGAGGCGTACGGCGGGGTCGTGCCGGAGCTGGCGTCGCGGGAGCACATCCGGTCGATCGTTCCCGTTGTCGAGCAGGCGCTCGCGGAAGCGAAGTCCGGAAAGGACGGCATCGATGGCATCGCGGTGACGGCGGGGCCGGGCCTGATCGGCTCGCTCCTCGTGGGCCTGTGCTTCGCCAAGTCGCTGGCCTTCGCCTGGGAGAAGCCGATCCTCGGCGTCGACCACCTCGAGGCGCACCTCTTTGCGATCTTCCTGGAGCACAGGCCGGACTTCCCTTACGTCGCACTCCTGGTTTCCGGCGGGCACACCTCCCTCTTCCGGGTCGATGGAGAAAACGCGGTGATGTTTCTGGGAGGAACCCGCGACGACGCCGCCGGAGAGGCGTTCGACAAGGCGGCCAAACAGCTGGGGCTGGGGTATCCCGGCGGGATCGCGATCGACCGGTTCGCGCGGCAGGGAGACCGGTCGCGGTTTCCCTTCCCGCGGGCGTGGCTCTCGCCGGATTCCGCCGACTTTTCCTTCTCGGGGCTCAAAACCTCTCTCCGGACTTTCCTTGCCTCTCCGGATGCACGGATCGCCCGCGTGGAGGACATCGCCGCATCGTTCCAGGAGGCGGTGGTGGAGGTGCTGGCGGGGAAGACCCTCGCCGCGGCGAGGCGGGAAAGGATTCCCCGCATCGTCCTCGCCGGAGGGGTGGCGGCCAATTCCCGGCTGAGGGAGAGGATCGAAGAAGACGGGGGACGCGAAGGGGTAGGGGTCCACCTCCCCTCCCGCGCCCTGTGCACCGACAACGCCGCGATGGTGGCGTTCCTCGGGGAGCGCCGCCTCTCCGCCGGCCGCGCTTCCGGCCTGGACCTCAACGCCTATGCGGCGTCGCGCTTTTCCCGCTGAGTGTCCCACTTCATGAAATGGGACACTCAACATCCCGGCCGGCTCCTGTCGGAGCTGGGCCTTTCGCCCCGAAGGAGGCTTGGGCAGAATTTCCTCCACGAGCGCAACATCGCAAGAAAGATCGTTTCCCTCGCCCTGCGGATGGGGCCGCCCTTCCTGGAGATCGGCCCCGGCCTCGGGGCGCTCACCGATCTGTTGGCCGAGAAGGGGCAAAAGACGGTAGCGGTGGAGGTGGACCGCGGTCTTGCGGCGTATCTTCGCGGCAGGTACGAAGGGATTTCCGTGGAGATCGTCGCGGCGGATTTCCTCGCCCTGCCGGACGAGGAATGGGAGAAGCGTTTTCCCGAAGGAGGAACGGTCGTGGGCAACCTGCCGTTCGCCGTCTCCTCCCCGATCCTCCTTCGACTCATGGACCTGCGGGAGATCTTCCCCAGCGCGGTCCTGATGATGCAGAAGGAAGTGGTCGAGAGGCTGTGCGCCCCGCCCGGCGGGAAGGCCTACGGGATCCTCTCGGTCTACCTGGCGGTTCTTTCGGAGATCCGGGAGGAGTTCACGGTCCGGCGGACCTGTTTCTTCCCTTCCCCCGAGGTCGACTCGGCGGTGGTCTCCATCCGGTTTCGTCCGGGAATTTCCGACGAGACGTTTCGCGGGCTTCAGGCGGTCGTGCGGGCGGCCTTCGCGAGAAGGAGAAAGACGCTGCGCAACGCCCCCGTCCCTTTCCTGCGGGGAGGAACGCCGGATTGGTGCGGGCTCCTGGCCGGTGCGGAGATCGACCCTTCCTCCCGCGCCGAAACTGTCGCCCCGGAGCGGTACATGGAACTGGCGCGCCTTGCGGAGCCTCTGATTCCGCCCGAATCCCCGTCCAAACCGGGACAGGAAGATTGCCGGCGTTGATGTGGGGTAAACAGAATTACAGGGTTCGAACCTTGCTCACGGCATTGGATACGATGAAGGCTTTTATATTGTTTCCCTTCGTGTCGACAGGAAAAACGATAAAGCCGGGACGTTTGGGGTCGTAGCCCGTCGTGGATCCCACGATGACTTCACCGTCTTTACAGGTCACTTCGATCAGGCGGCCTTGGGGTTTTTCGTCTGAAGACAATCGTTTTCTCTCTCTGTATAACTTGTTCCCCAAAAAATCCCGGACGAAAAAAACCGCCTTCAGATCACTCATCGAGATTTCCATTGGTTCCTTCGATTTATGAGGATGGTTTGGCAGAACATGAAAGGTAGGCTTGTTCGGGGAAAAATTTTGGGTGGTGCCTTTGAGGATTTTTCCATCCAGATAGCGCACGACGATTTTACTTGGCTCCATAGGTTGCCCCCCTTCCCATCAGGATACCAGGGTGCCAATTCCATGATATTCCATAAAAGAAAGAGAAAATTCAAGTTGTCATAATCACAATTCGATCAAGTCGGAGACCGGCTCGAAGTTCCGAAAACAGGACGGCCGAATGCACAAGTGACGAAAAAAACATCATGGCCTGATGATTTGGGGGGCGGCTGCGAATTGAGTGGACAATGTCTTCGGCTGCTGAATACAATTGAGCGGACATGGGCGATCGGATCAACCCCCGTTACATCGCGATCGAGGGGGCGATCGGCGTAGGGAAAACCTCCCTTGCCAAAATCCTGGCCAACCAGTTCGGCTGGCGCCTGGTCCAGGAGGAGGTCGGCCATAACCCATTCCTCGAGCGGTTCTACGAAAACCCAAGGAAATTCGCTTTTCAGACGCAGCTGTTCTTCTTGCTCTCGCGCTATCGCCAGCAGAGGGAGCTGGCCCAGGGAAACCTCTTCGAAAAAGGGGTGGTCTCGGACTACGTCCTGGCCAAGGACAAGATCTTTGCCCTGATCAACCTGGAGGACGACGAGATCGCCCTCTACGACTCGATCTACAGGCTCCTATTGCCGACGGTCCCCCGCCCCGACCTGGTGATCTATCTCCAGGCCCGCCCCGAAGTGCTCCTTTCCCGGGTCCGCAAGCGCGGGGTGGAGTACGAGCGGAACATTTCCCTTGACTACCTGAGGGCGCTCAGCGATGCTTATAACGAGTATTTCTTCCACTATAACGAGACTCCGCTCCTGGTGGTGAACACGAGCGAGATCGATTTCGTGGAAAGCCCCCGCGACCTTGAACATCTCGTGAGAGAAGTCAAGAGTGTGAAACGCGGGATGCACCACTACATACCGCTGGGATCCAGGTAGCACCGGACCGAGACGGGATCGTCGGGAAACGCGGGGAAGGATGTGTGATCATTTCCCCCGCGGGCCAGGGAGCATGTTTTCGGCCTTCCGGGAACGATTCCGGAAGGCTTTTTTTTGGGACGGTCCTGAACTTTACTTTATGCCTTGGGGACGTTCTTGAACTTTCCAAAGCTCCGAGTTGATAAAGTTCAAGAACGTCCCCAGGCGATCAACGACGTTCTTAAAGTAAAGTTCAGGACCGTCCCGGTTTTAAAGGGGTAACCTTGAAGAAGATCACCGTTCTGGACATCGTCCGGATGAAAGCGGAGAGGCGCAGGATCGTGATGATCACCGCCTACGACACGCTCTTCGCGAAGATCTTCGACGAGGTCGGGGTGGACATCCTCCTGGTGGGGGATTCCCTGGGCCAGGTGGTGCTGGGCCTCCCGAATACCCTCGGTGTGACGATGGAGGACATGGCGCGGCACACCGGCGCGGTGGCCCGTGGGCGCAAGCGGGCGTATCTGGTGACCGACATGCCGTTCCTCTCCTTCCAGGCCGGTGCGCAGGAGGCGATCCGGAACGCGGGGAAGCTCCTTCAGGAGGGGGCCGAGGCGGTCAAGCTCGAGGGAGGGCGCAACGTCGAGGCGACGATCCGCGCGATCACAGCGTGCGACATTCCGGTGATGGGACACGTGGGCCTTACCCCCCAGTCGATCCACCGGATGGGCGGGTACCGGGTGCAGGGGAAGACGGACGCACAGAGGGAGCGCCTGATCGACGATGCCCTGGCGGTACAGGAAGCGGGAGCGTTCGCGGTGGTCCTCGAGGGGATGCCTGCCGACCTCGCTGCCGGGATCACCGAGCGTCTGGAAATACCCACGATCGGGATCGGCGCCGGCCCCCGGTGCGACGGACAGGTCCTGGTGATGCAGGACCTGCTGGGCCTGTTCGACGAGTTCCGCCCGAAGTTCGTGAAGCGGTTCGGTGAGCTGAAAAAACCGGTGCAGGACGCCATCCGGGCATACGCGGACGAAGTGCGGGAAGGGAAGTTCCCCGGGAAGGAGCATTCGTTCTGATGGAAACCGTACGCTTTCCGGAAGCGATGCGGGCATGGTCCGGGGCGCAGCGCGCAGAGGGGAAGCGGATCGGGTTCGTCCCGACCATGGGATCCCTCCACGAGGGGCACTTGAGCCTGGTGCGGATCGCGAAGGCCCGGGGGTTGGATACCGTCGCGGCGTCGATCTTCGTCAATCCGGCGCAGTTCGGCCCGGGGGAGGATTTCGAGCGCTATCCCCGGGACGAGGCGCGCGACCTGGCGATGCTTGCGGGCGAGGGGGTCGCCGCGGTCTTCCTCCCCGGCGTGAAGGAGATCTACCCCGACGGGTACCAGACGTACGTCGATGTGACCGGCGTATCGCAGGGGCTGTGCGGCGCAAGGCGCCCGGGGCATTTCCGGGGCGTGGCCACCGTGGTGGCTAAGCTGCTCCTTGTCGTCAGGCCGCACGCGGCGGTGTTCGGCGAGAAGGATTTCCAGCAGCTCGCCGTCATCCGTCGGATGGCACGCGACCTCGACCTGGACGTCGAGATCGTCGGGGCGCCCATCGTCCGCGAGGCCGACGGCCTGGCGATGAGCTCCCGGAACCAGTACATGGAGGGGGAGGACCGGCACGCCGCGCTGTGCCTCTACAAGGGGCTGTGCGCAGCGCGGGACCTGTATGCCGCCGGCGTGAGGGACCCGGAAAAGCTGGTGGACGTCGCGCGGGCGAAGGTTCTTTCCGAGCCGCGCGCGAAGCTGGAATACGTGGAGGCCCGGGACCCGGAGACGCTGTCCCCGGCGCGCTCCCCGTCGGAACCGATGACGATTCTCGTGGCGGCCCGGGTAGGACCGGCCCGCTTGATCGACAATATCACCCTAGGGGGGTCCGCAACATGATGCGCACGATGCTGAAATCCAAGATCCACCGCGCCACGGTGACGGAGGCGGCGCTCCATTACGAGGGGAGTATCACGATCGACGAGACGCTTTTGGAGGCGGCGGGGCTGATCGAGTACGAGCAGGTCCACATCTACAACATCGACAACGGGAACCGGTTTTCCACTTATGCCATCAAGGGGGAGCGGGACTCGGGGGTCATCTGCCTGAACGGCGCGGCTGCCCGGCAGGTGAGCAAGGGGGACCTCATCATCATCGCCAACTACGCCACCTACGACGAGAAGGAGCTTGCCGGCTTCCAGCCCACGCTCGTCTACGTCGACGCCAAAAACCGGATCACCGGGGTGAAGAAGAAGGTCGAGCCTGCGAGCCAGCGCTCCAAGGTCGCGGCCGCCCGATAACTTAAGATCAGGGACGTTCTTAAACTTTTTAATGGCAAGGGCGAAATTCATTAAAAAGTTTAAGAACGTCCCCATACTTAAGTCGGTTTACATCGCCTCGCGCATTTTTTTGGGCGCCGACAAGGTCTTGTCCCCCGGCGCGATCGCGGTTTCGGGGGGGGATATCGTGACGGCAGGATCCCCCGGGGACGTGGAGCGGGGCCTGCCTTCCGGGTTCAGCCGGCGGGAGTTCCCCGGCGCGGTCCTCCTCCCGGGGCTTGTTAACGCCCACACCCACCTCCAGGTTCCTCGTCTGGAAACACCGGGAAAGAGCGCTTCGGCCGGTTCCTTCTCCTTCGTGGAGTGGATTCTGCGCGTCATCGCCTGGAAACGCGGGGCCCCGCCGGAGGAGTTTCGGCGGAACTTCGAGTCGGCCGCCGCCGGGGCGCTTGCCTCGGGGACTACGACGGTGGGGGAGATCGCAGGGCCAGACGCCGGCGTCTATGAATCCTGTCCATTGCGGGCGCGTGTCTTTGCGGAAGGGATCGGCTTTGCTCGGGAATCCGCCGGGGAGGTCCTGCCGGCCGTTGAGGAGATCCTTGGTCGGCTGGAGAGGTTTGCGGATAAGGGCAGCGGGATGATCACCCCAGGGGTTTCCCCCCACACGCTGTACACCGTGGGGCAGCTTCTTCTCCGTGGCCTTGCCGATCTCGCGGCGCGAAAGGGGATTCCCGTCTGCCTCCACTTGGCCGAGTCCCCCGCGGAAATGGAGTTCCTCCGGACCGGCGGCGGTGAAGTCGCGAGCCGGCTTTATCCCGCTGTGGGGAAGGACGTCTCCTGGTTCCACGGGATCGGGATCCCGATCCCGAAGTATCTGGAGGGGGCGGGGGTTTTGCGGGACGGTCTGATCCTGGTGCATAATGTCCACCTTTCCCGGGAGGAGATCGGAACATTGAGGGAGAGCGGAGCGCGGTTCGTCCTGTGCCCCCGCAGCAACGCGGCGCACGGCAACGGTTCGCCCGACGTGACGTATTTCGTGGACACCGCCGTCCCCTTTGCCCTCGGAACCGACAGCCTGGGATCGGTGGCGGATCTGAGCGTGTGGGAGGAGATGCGGGCGGCCCGCACCCTCTATCGCGGCAATCTGCCGGAGAAGGAGCTTTGCCGGGCCCTCTTCCGCGCGGCCACCGGGAACGGGGCGATGGCGCTGGGCCTTCCGGGAGGAGTGCTTCAGCGCGGCGCACCGGCGGATTTCGTCGTGGCAGACGATCCCGGGGGAGAGGGAGGAACGGCGATCCGGAACCTGGTGGACCGTACGGACGGGAAGCGCACCCGTCTGACCGTGGTGGGCGGAGCACACCGCCACGAGCGCACCTGAGATGGAAAAGAAGACGCTGCCCGAGAAGATCGTCAGCACGAACCGGCGCGCCCGGCACGAGTACCATATCCTCGAATCCTTCGAGTGCGGCCTCGTCCTCCACGGCTACGAGGTCAAGTCGATCCGCGAGGGCCGAATCAACATCCAGGACGCCTACGGGACCGTCCGCGAGGACGAGGCGTTCATCGAGAACATGCACATCTCGCCGTATTCCCACGGTGACCTGAGGGTGATCGATCCCCTTCGTACCCGCAAGCTCCTGCTCAAGCGGAAAGAGATCGATTACCTTCTGGGGAAGACCCGGGAGCGGGGCCTGACCCTCGTCCCGCTCAAGCTCTATTTCAAGGGGCCCCGTTTGAAGCTGGAGGTCGGGGTGGCACGAGGGAAGAAGCTCTACGACAAGCGGGAGGACATGGCGGAACGGGACGCCCGGAGAGACATCGAGCGCGCCGTACGGGGGAAGAGAAAGGCTTGACAAACGCCCCCCGGTCACGGAAATTGTTCAAAGAAGGCTGTTGTCCATCAACGCCGAAGCCTTTTCATTCCCTGGATAAGAAGAGCCGATGAAACCACGTTACGCCTTTATCCTCTGCGCGACCTTGGTGGTGGCCCTCCCCCTCGCCGCCGGCGCGGAGGATCTCTACACGGTCCGGAAGGGGGACAGCCTCTCCAGGATCGCGAGGTGGTACGACGTAAAGGCCGAAGCCCTGATGGAGGCCAACGGTCTTGCCTCCGACCGGCTGATGCCGGGCATGCGGCTTACGATCCCGCTTCGCCAGGGAGGATCGGATTCCGCGGCGGCCGCCCCGGAACCGGGGAACCGGGCTTCCCGCGACGAGAGCGCAACCGGTGGGTCCCAACCGCCGGAAACCCGACTCCACACGGTAGAGAAGGGGGAAACGCTCTCCTCGATCGCCGGGATGTACGACATGTCGGCCAGGGAACTGAAGGAGCTGAACCACATCCGGAACCCCAGGAGGCTCCGGTCCGGGACTCGGATCCTTGTCCACAGGCCAGCGACTCTGGCGCCGCAGGAAACCGAGAACGCGCCGACTGCGATAGCGTCTTCCGCGCCGCCGCCTCCTTCGGCGGCCTCTCCCGAATCCCGGCTTGCGCGAGGACTGAAGGAACTGGCGGATTCACCCGTCGTCCGGGAAGTCAAGGGGCTCGCCGAGCCTCCGTCCGTCGGAAGCGGCACGAGCGGCATCAAGGAGAAGCTGATCCAGATCGCTCACGCGATGCTCGACATCCCGTACCGGTTCGGCGGGAGTTCCCTGCGGGGGATCGACTGCTCGGCATATGTGCAGAAGGTCTTCAGCCTGCTGAACATCGTGCTTCCGAGGACGGCGAGAGAGCAGTTCCACCTCGGGGAGGTGGTGGGCAAGGAGGATCTCTCCATCGGGGACCTGGTGTTCTTCCGCACGTACGCCAAGTTTCCCTCCCACGTCGGCATCTATCTCGGCGACAACCGGTTCATCCACGCGTCCTCCGGTGACCGCAAGGTCACGATCGACCGCCTGGACGCCCCTTATTTCATCAAGCGTTTCGTGGGCGCGCGGCGGCTTCCGCTGGACGAGCCGGCCGACGAAATCTAATCCCGGTTCGATGGGGAGGATTGCTCCGTCGAGGAGGGTTCCGGCGGCGCAACCGGTGTCAGGACGCCGTCTTCCCCGATGACAAGACCCGGCTCCACCTGCCGTTCCGCCGTGAGCTCCCGGATGATCCTAACCGCTTTTTTCTCCGGATCGGGGAAGGGAATTCCCCGGTCGAGAAGCTCCACGGGGACGATCACGCCGCTGCTGAAGTTGCCCGTCTCCAGATCGATTTCGGCCCTGAGCACGTAGCTCGCCCCGCTGGACCCCTGGATATTGAACCTGCCGTACGTCAGAAAATTCCCGAGGCTGTAGGCGATCAGCTTCCTTTTGTAGACTTCCATCGCCCTCGGCACGTGCGGCCCGTGACCGATCACCAGGTCGGCGCCAGCGTCGATCACGGTTCTAGCGAAACGGACCACGTTTCCCCGGTTCTCCCCGGCGAAGACCTCGTCGACCTCGTCGGCATCCGGCACCCGCAACGCGTCCTTCCCTTCCGCCCCCCCGTGGAAGGAGACGATGACCAGGTCGAAGTCTTCCTTCAATCCCCCGACGATCTCCATCGCCGACAGGAGGTCCTGCAGGGAATGGGAATGCGGCGAAGGCGGGGAATAGGAGAACCCGACGACGGCAACGGCCTTCCCCCGGATGCAAAACGCGGCGACGTTGTCTCCCCCCGTG
>Ga0209641_10000028_pt1 | contig 103713 bp, 113 predicted proteins | sample RifCSP16_1_FD_184022 | JGI IMG/M metagenome (GOLD analysis project Ga0209641, IMG submission 184022) | Soil microbial communities from Rifle, Colorado - Rifle CSP2_sed 16_1 (SPAdes) (version 2) | ecosystem: Environmental > Terrestrial > Deep subsurface > Rock core/Sediment | place: Rifle... | reverse complement strand
GCGTAGCACGACGGAGTTTATACTGATCCTGAGTTTATCGAAGGAGAAGTGACTCTCGGCACTTCAGCTCAGAATTCAGCTTTTCAGCACATGATATACTCACTACAAGTAAGGAGGTGAAACAAAAATGGCACAGTTTTTAGGAGTTCACAAAACGGCTGATATAGGCGCGATGACCGATCAGGCAGCAGCAGACGGATTCCACAAATATAAAGATGCGGCAAGCAAAATGGGCCTTAATGCAACCCATGCCTACTACAGTCTTGAAAAAGGCTTTGCTTACTGCATAACCGAAGCGGAGAGTGCAGACAAGGTAAGAGAAGCTCATGCCAGTGTCGACATTCCACTAGAAGATGTAATTGAGGTTAAAACAGTAGGCTAATCTCTGTATAAAACCCAAAAAAATCCGACAGCATTCTCAGGCGGAGTATAATAATTTATGTATAACTTGAATCAACTTTTTACCTCAGGTATCTGGGTAGCCAGAGAAGGAAAAGAGAAAGACTTTGTTAGAGAATGGGAGGCGTTTGCAAATTGGAGTGTTCGAGATAAACTAGGGTCAGGAGCACCATACCTTCTTCAGGATATTAATAATCCAAGGTGTTTCATTTCCTTTGGTCCATGGCCAGATTTGGCAACAATTGAGAGGTGGCGGCGAACGAAAGAATTTCAAACTTTTGTAAAGAAAGTTAAAGATCTTTGCGAAAAATTCGATCCCTCTACCATGAAAGTAGTAGCTTTGGGCAAAGAGAAAAAATAAGTTCTAACATCATTCATCAAACGATGCAAAATTCTTTAGATAAATTGATTTTGAAGCCAAAAAGTTCTCCTTCGACTTCGTTCAAGACAAGTAACATCGTCTACGTGCCGGCACAATTTTTGTGACTTTAGTCATTAAAATTGTGCCTTGGTGCTGAGTCGTGCGAGTCACGACGGAGTTTATCCGCCTTTGGCGGGACTCCCGGCACAAAATGCGTTTGTAAAAGTAATCAAACTAATCCACGTAAGAAAATTCATCCGTATAGTGCAAGACGGAATGTTTACACATCGAGTTTCCGACTGCAAAATCCATTACTTCCTATTTCACAAAAAGACAGTTTAAAATCAGTAGTAATACTGTAATGAACAAAAACCAATTTTTGATTGGTGCTCTAATAATTCTTGCCCTTGGCCTAGCTCTGAGAATTATCCCTACCATCGGTAATAATTTTTACTTCACCATGGATATTGCCAACGAAGCAACCAAGGCCAGAGAAATTATCTTTTTTCGCCTACACCCTTTAGTTGGCCAGGAAACAAGTATCCAAGGATTTTATCATGGCCTCCTATAGCTATATTTCATAAGCATAGGTTTACTTATCTTTAATTTCCACCCATTCGGCTCGCTTTTTATGCTTTTTTTGCTAAATGCTACAACAACAGCAATATTAATGTGGCAAATTGCCAAAAAAGTTTCACCAAAAGTTGCAATTGTAATAGGTGCATCGATTCAATTCTTTTGGCCGTATTACGATACCACTCGCTTTGCATTTAGCCCATTTCCGTTAGTCTCAATCGCCATTTTCGAAATACTACTGCTTTCAAAAGTACTTCAAGGCAACATAACAGCTTTTATCCTGGCAGCTGTCGTCAGCGCCCTTCCTTCCCACTTCGAAATCGCCAGCCTTCCCCCTTTTATTGCACTGTTTCTCACCGTAGGCATCTGGTCCCTTCTCAAAAAGAAATTAACAATAAAACACTTTTTAGTCGGAATTCTCGCACTCGTACTAGTGCATTCCGCAAGAGTAATTTCAGAAATTCTGACGGGTTTTGCCCAATTGAATGCCATTCAAAAACACGCAGCAGCTGAAAGCAATTTCATATCAAGTACCCAATTTCAAAAATTTGCAGAAGAAATAATTACAATTATTCAGGAAGGTTTGATTCCCCAAAACGCCCTTATCTCTATTATTGTGGCAATAACAACCATAGCCTTTCTTTTCAGGCTAAAAAAAGCAAACGTTTTTATAAAAAAATTCTATATATTGACTCTTCTTTTAACTTTATTTACTTTTTTTTGGTTTTCTTCAAACACAGGTTGGCACCCTTGGGATACAGTCTACCTTCCTCCACTCTTTTTCATAGCAATACTACTTGTAATAAGCCGCCTTCGTAAAAGATACGTAATCCCTCTGTATTTGGCTATCATGCTTCTTCAAGTTCCGGTTTTTGTTAAAAACTACGCCTACAACTTTCGGCCAACAGATGACGCTAGTCTTTTAGTAAACGAGCTTGCAGCCGTCGACTGGACATATCAAGAAAGTCAAGGAAAGGGTTTTTACGTTTACAGCTATTTACCATCTGTTTACGATTATCCATATCAATATTTGTATTGGTGGAGGGGCACCCAAAAATATAAATACGTACCTTGCGAATACACAACTTTTCCCGGTATTCCCGATTTTTTCATCAAAAATTACCAAAAATACCAACAGCCTCAAAAGCCGTGCGAAAATATAAGATATTTGATAATAGAACCCGACAAAAATACGTCGAATCAAGATTTATGGCTTACACAAGTTCGAAAAAATACTAGCTTAGAAAAAGAGGCAAAATTCGGCACTATCAGGGTAGAAAAGAGAAAAATTGGTTCGTAATGAATACTACTATTGATTCATTCGAAATTGATTTTGAAGCCAAAAAGTTCTCCTTCGACTTCGTTCAGGGTCTTCGATATTGTGGTTCGAGTGCTCACCATCTTCGATCTACGTGCCGGCACAAAATTTGTCTTACAAAAGCCAGATTGTGTGATATGATGTTTTTTCAACGAAAGATTAGACAGGAGGTGATTTTATGCAAAATGCACAAGGTACTATCGATCATTTAAAAACCCATCAAACTTATCCGGCCACAAAAGCCGATCTGGTTGCGGAATGCGACAACCTTTCTGATTTTTCTGAAGAAGATAAAAAGGAATTTGGTGGAAAACTGCCGGAAGGTACTTATAATTCCGCCGACGAAGTTATCGCAGCCTTAGGGCTACAGTAAGTATCTCTCAAATTTAGCTTGCGCTTTAAAACTAGGGTGTTTTTGCAGAAACGCTTGTTTTTTTGAGCCTTCGTTGTCTGCGTTTTGCCAACTCTTCGGCATAATGTTCGTGCAGTTTTTTAAACTCATCGTGAAATTTTTCGAGTTCCGAATCCGGCAGCTCTTCGATATCGATAAGCCCGGCTCTTGCGCCTTTGACGCCTTTTAGCAATTCGTCTAATTTTAAATGAAATGCCTTAGCGTCTCTATTTTGGGTGTTTTGGATTAAAAAGACCATCAAGAAGGTGACGATTGTGGTGCCTGTATTGATGACCAGCTGCCACGTGTCGGAAAAATTAAAGGCGGATCCGGAAAGACCCCAAACGGCGATAATAAAAATCGCTCCTATAAAGGTTATTGGAGATCCCGCAAAGTAGGAAACTTTAGCTGCAATTTTATGGAACAGTTCGTTCATCGTTTGGTAAGTTTGTTTTCAATTTAAGTATATCATCAATTCAAATCGGTTCTATGTTAAGATTTCTCCATGATTATTCGGGCATTTTTGCTCATTTTTTTTGTTACGTTTGTTTTTGTTATCACGGCATTTTTGAACCCGATACCCGTTCGTCAAATCAGAACCGATTACAGGCCTTTATACGGCGTCTCATACAGTTTTGAGCAAGCTGGCTGGTATGGTCATAATCCTCGAGAGGATTATGTAGAAATGCTTGAGGAATTTGAATTCGACTGGGTTAGACTTCCCTTTTTCTGGAATCAGATGGTTGATCCGGCAACCGGTGAATTCAACCAAAATTTCGAGAATCTAAAGTTTGCAATTGCAGAAGCACAAAAGCGCAATGTTGGCGTAATCGCGGCAATCGGTGCCAAAACCCCTTACTTTCCTGAATATCATTGGCCAAGAGAAATTGAAGATCAGGTAAAATTTGGTGAGATTATTGATTCTGATCATCAAATTGCCGATGATATTTTGGCAATGGATGGAAAAGTCATAGATGAGCTTTCAGCTTTTGACAATATAATTTATTGGCAAGTTGAAAATGAGCCTTTGATCGGGAACGTATATAAGTGGAAAATTGACCCCTTTTTTGTCGCAAAAGAGGTAGATGCTGTGCGCCAGTCTGATCCTAAACGCCGGCCGATTATCTTAAACCACGCGGCTACCGGATTTTACGATACAAGCTGGAAAAAGCTTCTCCCAATATTAAAAGAAGGAGATGTTTTTGCAGTTAATGCCTTTTTCAAAACCAAGGGCACGGATTTTATAACGGCTAAGTTTTTAGGCCGCGAGATCCATGTTCTTTGGCCGGACCATTTTGTATGGCCTGTTCAATCGTGGTTTGTGTTTTCTCCTGATTTTTCAAAAATAAAAGAAGCAGTTGAAGCAAATGGTAATGATTTGTGGGTTTTGGAAATGCAGTCTGAGCCGTATATTAAAAAAATCGAAGAAGCCAAAGACCCTCTGCTTTCTTTTGAGCCCGATGATATTACCGCCGCCGACAGATTTTTAAAATCTTACCAAATCAAATCAATCGGTTTTTGGGGCGTTCATTTTTGGCAATATAGAGAGGAAAACGGCGATGATTCGTGGACTAAAGTTGCTGGGCAGATAATCAATAGGTAAAAAGTTTCCAGGAGACTGCAAATCTTACCTGAGTTATTTTATTCTGGTTGTTAACTGTGAATGCTACTAAATACTCCATGTTTTGTGATATTGCGACAAAAGTGCCGGCAAGCTCCGGATTTTTTGACTTAAGATTTTTTATTGTTTCATTTTTCTGGTCAAAGTTAAAAGGTATACCAGGTTCAACGTAACTTAGCTGGGCAACTGCCTCGTCTGGCGTTTGTTCGCCGCAGCACTCAGTCGCCTGCAGAATTACAGACACAGGATTTGTCATGTATGTAGCCATTGCTTGGGTATTTTTGGAGTTGACAGAAGCTTCGATATTTTCCTGCAGCTCAGAAAGAGTCATTGTTTTTGGTGACGGAGTTAATTGTGGTGATTCTTGCACTTTTTGAATGTTTTCTTGAGGCGACGGAGAGGGTGAGGGTGAGGGTGAGGGTGAGGTTTGGGAGAGCCTTGTTATCAGTTTTTGATTCTGGAAAATAAGATAGCCCGCTGCCGCAAGTAAAATTACAGCAGCACCAATGGCTAGTGCGATAAGCGATTTCTTCATGCTTCAAGGATAGTGAAATTGCCGCAAGATGTCAAAGCATATTCAAAAAGTAAAAATCTGGTAGAATTTGCACTATGAAAAAGGTTGCAGTAGTCACTGGCTCTGCCAAAGGTTTAGGTAAGGCGATTGCGTTTTCTTTGGTCGAAGACGGATTTACAGTCGTTATCCACTTTCGAAAAAGCAAAAGTGACGCGGAAAAAATACTCAATCTGGTCAGAAAAAAATCTCCAAAATCCATTATCGCCTTTGGTGATTTAACAGATGAGAAACAGGTCAGATCAATGTTTCTCCAGGTTTATAAAAGGTTTGGGAAAGTTGATATATTGGTAAATAACGTCGGTAATTTTCTGTATAAAGAGTTTTCCAAAACCACAAATTCCGAATTTAGGGATATTTTCGAGTCAAACCTCTACTCTGCTTTTTTATGCTCTCGGGCGGTCGTGCTCAATATGCGTAAGCAAAAATCCGGGCACATTATAAATATCGGATCAGTCGGAGCAGAAACAATGACTGTTACGGAAAAATCCACACCGTATTTTATGGCCAAAAATGCACTTTATTCCCTGACAAAAATAATGGCACGGGAAGAGGCAAGATACGGAATCCACGTAAATATGATCTCTCCCGCCTCTTTGGAAACCGATATTTTTAAGGCTGAGGATTTTCCAATGGGCCGGTCGGCAAATTACAGCGACGTTGTTAAAGTTTTGAAATTCTTGACTAGTAACGATGCTTATTATATAAATGGTGCGAACATTGAAGTTGCCGGCGGGTTCATTCCTGGAATGTGAAGGTAAGTGTCAAGTATGAAGGATAAAGTATTAAGTATCATGAAAAGTAAGATCTGGTTCTTGCTATTTTTTATTGTTTTGGGGTTTATTGCCCTTCAAATTCCTTTTACTCAGCTTGTTGGTTCAAATGTTAAATTTACCCTCTTTGACTTTTTTGCACCGACAGCCGGTGCATTTTTGGGGACTGGCTTTGGGGTAATTGCGGTTTTTGCTATGCAGGTTGTTAATCTTTTGATAAACGGAATTGACAAGGGGGCGGTAATCAGGCTTTTTCCGATTTTATTTGCTATAGTTTTCTTTTCTTTCTCTTCCAAAAAACAAAAAAATGCGCTAATTTTGGCTGTACCTGCACTTTCAATCATAATTTTTAACCTTCATCCTATTGGCCGCAGTGTCTGGTTTTACAGCCTTTTTTGGTTAATCCCTTTTTTAATGTGGCCTTTGTCGAAAAAGTCGCTGGCCGCTAAAGCCTTGGGTTCAACATTCACAGCTCATGCTGCCGGCGGAGCGGTATGGATTTGGGCGTTTAATCTGCCGGCTCCTGTCTGGATTTCTTTGATTCCGATTGTTGCTCTGGAGCGAGGAATATTTGCTTTGGGTATTTGCGCATCGTATGTTGTATTTAATAATTTCTTTGCTCTTCTTTCCAAAAAGAGCTTGTTGACAGGAGCTTTTTCATTTGATAAGAACTACGTGCTGAAATTTCTAAAATAGGCAGCACCAAATGAAAAAACTTCTAAGATTAATTGATAAATTCTTCCCTCCCCAGACCGTATTTGCTCATTGCGATATTCCATGCGGAATTTATGACCCTCATGAAGCACAGATGGCCGCGCATACCGTTTTAAGAATGACAAACATGATTAGTGAGCTTCAGGCATTGTCTGCAGAGCTGCCTTTTGAGGAAAGAAAAAGAATTATTTCCCAAATAGCAAGATTAACGAAAGTCAAAGAGGAACATGCGGAGTTTATCAAGCATCAGGTAAGAATCATTTGGGGAGATTATTTTAAGGACGAACACATTAAAAAATATAAGACACTCCACCAGCTGGTTTTTAGGATAATGAAGCAGGCATCGGCCGCAAGACAAAATGTCGATATTAAGGCAGCAAATGAGCTTTTGGGGATGGTTCAGCAGTTTGCTGAAATATTTTGGGAAACCAAAGGAAGAAAAGTTCAAAAAGTTAAATCCGGATATCCGACAGAAGGCGTAATTGTGCTGCCAAAGTAATCTACAGCCTTACTGTTCGAGCTTGTAGAGAACTATTTTTAAGGAAGTTCTCCATTGAGTCGAACTATATGCGATTTCCCTTTTCAAGATTCGTAGTTTTAGACCAAAGTATGGAACCGGCTTTTTTCGAGGGAGACCATGTGCTTACTTTTAATTGGTTCAAGCCAAAAGTTGGAGAAGCGGTTGTTGTTGGGATCAAAGGCAGGAATTTAATAAAAAGGGTCGTAAAGATTATTGGCGCAAAATTTATTATCGAGGGCGACAATAGAAAAGTTTCGTCAAGAGTGGGACTGATCGAGGCCAGTAAAATTATCGGTAAAGTTATTCTGAAGTACTAGGTGCGTTTTGGAAGTATGTCTCGAATTCCGCTTCCTGCACAACTCCGGGTTTTTTCTCTCCGTTTATAAAAAATGTCGGGGTTGAGGAAACACCTAGCTTATTGCCGTCTGCGAAATCCCGATCGATAATGTCGTAGGATTCATCAAGATCTGTTTTAAATTTCTCAACATCCAATCCAAGTTCTTGAGCGTAGCCTGCGAATAAATCTTCAGGGTTTGATTTTTCGGACCATTCAGGCTGTTTTGTGTATAAAAGATCGACCATTTCCCAAATTTTTCCCTGCAAGGCTGCCGCCTCTACAGCTTTTGCTGCGGGTCGTCCGTTTTTATGAGTTGATAATGGATAATGTCTAAAAACAAAGTAGACTTGGCCTTGGTGCTTTTCTAAAACAGACTTTAAAATTGGCTGGGCGCTGCGGCAGGCCGGACACTGCATATCTGCAAACTCGACTATTTTTACAGGTGCATTGGAGTCACCCGTGGAATTTTTGGTATTCGAATATAAAACCGACTCATCGGCTTTTTGATTTGTATTTTCCTGGGGTTTGCTGCGGGAAAAGAAAAAGACCCCTGCCACCACAACTATCACGGTAAAAATTCCAATACCGATAAAAAACTTGGACTCGGTGCTCATTTGCCTGTTTTTAATATTATCAGCATTAATGCGGAAATCACAATAAATGCAGTCATCGAAAGAAAAGGAATTGTAATAAAACCGAAAAACATTATCTGGATTGCCGAACAAGGGGCTGTTGCGCTGCAGGTTGCAGCTTCAACCTTAGAAAGCGGCGTCATTTGCAGAAGGTATTGATAAAGGCCGACAAAAGCACCCGTTACAGAAAGAGGCAAAACGTAGTATGCGACGTTTTTATCCTTTCGTAGGATTGCAACGGTAAAGAGGACAATTAAAGGATACATAAAAATTCTCTGCACCCAGCAGAGAAAACAAGGCGTCAGGCCTTTAATTTCCGAAGAATAAAGACTACCCAAAACGGCCGCCCATACTTGGAGAAAAGCCAGATAAATAGCGTATTTTTTTACAAAATTGAAAACTAAAAACATCTTATGCGGGGATTATACAATGAAAAGGCCCCTCATGCGAGACGCCCTTCCAGTTTTGAAGCCTTGCTCTTATAAGATTAGGCACTATTTATATACTTTGTGGAAACAATAATGTCAAGATATGGGAAAGTTGAAATTGAAGTTTTCAAGTTATATAATCGCCCACCATGGAAAGATTAAGATTAGGTTCATCCGCTGCCATTACAAAAACTCTAGAAAGTGGTGCGACTGTAACTGTAGAAAGACTTGAGGCGAAAAGACCCATACCATGTTCAGTTGCAAAACATGAGGCTGCGCATGTTGTAGCGGCTGGCAAAATTGTCAGCGCAACAATAATACCAAGCGGCGAGGCATTAGGTGAAACTCGGCCGGTTCATTTGACAGCCTCCTCCGCAGCCGCAGCTGCAGCGATGGGTTATGAAGGTTTTGGATGGGATAAACTTCTTACCGTAGACTATTTAGGAGTCGATTGGGAAACTGCAAAAGCAGCCGCCAGAGCAGACTTATCGGGTAGAGCAGATGAGATGTATGAGGTTGCTACAATATTGCAAGAGCGTGGTACCATCGGACAGTCTGATGTAGAGGAAGCAAGACAAAATGTCAAAAACAGAAGTGAAGGAATATTCCCGGTACAGGTTAACGTCTTGCCACCCGAAGGAAAAGTAGTTACTTATATGGATGAGTCATTTCATGGAGAAGTTATAGTCCCTGATCTCTACAAGCTGCGCAATTAAAATTTCGAGCTATTAATATCCGCCCAGTGATTGAAGACAGGAGGCTTTGGCTTGAGGGTCGGTTATCTGATCACAAACACTTTTGTCGATCTGTTGAGTTTGTGTTGGAGTCGTCGGAGTCTCTACAAAATTGACATTCACAGGCGGTGTGAACATTGAGTTATCAACGTTCCACGATGAGCAGTTTACGTCGGCTTCCTGGTCTAAATCAACGGATTCCGCAGTCGTACTTGCCTGTACTTTTTCAAGCTCTGCGATTTTCATTTTCACTCCCTGAGGGGAAAGAGACGACCATGAATACATATATGTTTCGTCCTGAATCATATGACTGTCAATGGTTTTTCCTTCAGAGGTCATTGTAAAATCGCCGCGGAGATTTTTGCCGGAAACGTAAACAGTTCCCTCCCCCACTTGTTCGGCCGTCGGGTATTTTATTGTGCAGGTTTGATTTTTGCCCGCAGCCAAGAGGTTTTTAATTGAGCCTTTTGTTTGTGATTCTTCCGGTTGAGTTGGTTGAGTAGTTGTACTTTCCTGAGGGGTCTGTGCCGGTTTTTTAAGAAAGAAAAATCCGGCTGCTGCGACAATGACGACTGCTATTGCTCCTGCAATCAATAAGGTCTGTTTTGGCATACTGCGAAGTATACACAAATTCTATTTGGGGAATCAATGGGAGAAATTTTAAAAAAGAAAGAGCTGGCACGAGTTGAAGATTTTAGAGCTGCGTGAGAGTTTTCCAGAAATACTAATGGCGGATTATTGGTTTCAACCCGCCATAATTTTATTTACTTGGCAGCTTCTGTGGATTTTTCCTCTGCCGGTTTTTCGGAAGCTTCTTCTGTTTTCTTTTCTTCTTCAATCATATAATTCACCTCCTCCCAAAATTTATATTACAAATTAAGCCTATTTCTGATCAGGTGCAGCAGCTGGTTAGGATCTTTTATAAGGTCTACTTCGATCCATGAATCGTATTTGCCGTTTTTAATTAAAGTAGTTTTTTCGGATTCGAAAATTTCATTGTCCAGCCAAAAAAATCTTTTGTTAAAATCAATAGCCTCGGTTTTGTCAACCTGGAAATTAGTGGGTTTAATTTGCTTAAACAGATTAACCGTTTCTTCCGGAAAGAATTTCGAAAGGTAAGAAAGCGTATATTTACTGTCACCGTGACAGCGCGAGGTTAGCCAGAAAACCGAATATTTATCGAGTACGTACTTGAGAAATTTATCCAGATGCAGTGCCGGTACGACTCCCTTCGTCAGGATTACTCCGTCAATGTCAATGTAAACGTTTTCGTTTAGAATATTCATTGGGATTATTTATATCCGCAAGAAACCGCTTGATTTTGGCGCCGTCTGAGTTAATAGATCTACTTAATTAAGAAGTTGTATTAGTGAATAGGAGAAAAAGATACTATGGGTAATTATTTTACAAGTAGACTATCTTTATCTTGTCTAATCAAAAAATGTTCAAAGTTAAGCAGATTTATTATTTGCTTATTTAAATAAGCAAATTTAACCGATTTAATCTGCCGATTAAGTTACAGTCTAGCAGAAATCACAAACAAAGTCAATAAAACTATAAGCTTAGCTGGTACTTTTGGATCAAAGATACTGAGTTTATCGAAGGGCTGTGTAGGAACTTTTTATCAAAGCAGGTGGTTATTGACTAGATAACTTTTTACAGTCTTGAGCAAATCGCAGGCCTAAATCCGCGGCTTAGTCCTTGTTTCAAACGTAAGTGTGTTAATAATTGCCTTTGTAGTCTTGGTATTTAATATTTAATTATTTTTTAATCGAAAAAACTATTTAATTTAACATTAAATACAAGTACAATGATTTCAATATTTTTGAAATAGAGAAATGGGATGGCTGATAGACGATTTTTTAGATAATATTTCCTCCAAGAAAATATATTTCATCATCGCCGTTTGCATAATAGGTTTTTTAATATATTCAAATACATTCACAGCCCCGTTTGTTTTTGATGATATTGGTACAGTTTACGGCAATAATGCCTTGAGGAAATTGAATTTACTGCTTGAATGGTGGTCTTTCCTAAAACCAAGGTTTTTGGGTTACTTAACCTTCTTATTGAACTATAAAATCGCCGGTTGGAACTTAGCGCTTTACCACCTCACAAATTTATTGATTCACATTTTAACTACGTTCTTTGTGTGGCGTTTGGTACTGTTAATCTTTGAAACCCCAAGATTTAAAGAAAGCTATATTTCCACGCATAAAAAATACATAGCATTGTTTTGCGCCTTAATTTTTCTGACACACCCAATTCAAACACAGGCTGTTACCTATATTGTCCAGAGGTTTACAGCACTTGCGGCACTATTTTACATACTTTCCGTTTATTTTTTTATAAAGGCGCGGATTAAGAAAAGCCTCTCTTTTTTTATTTTCTCAATTTTTTCGATGCTTCTTGCTTTTTGGAGTAAAGAAAATGCATTTTCTATTCCCGTAATGCTCATTGTTTGCGAATTGTATTTTTTCAGTAATTTTAGGAAGTTTATAAATTTAAAGTTTATTGCCCTCTGGATCTTTTTTTTCGCTGTTTGTATCAAATTTATTTTTCAGCTAGTAAGCTTAAGCGATGCTTTTGGGAAGAAGGTTACGTTTGCCGGAGAGAATATAACAAGTCAGAATTACCTAATTTCGCAATTTGGTATATTAATCAGATATCTTAAGCTTTTGATTATTCTCGTAGGCCAAAGTATCGACCATTACGAATCACCTATAAATAACATATTCGAACCCTCTGTTGTTGCCGGAATCATAGTTTTGTCATTTATGGTGATTTTGGCAGTTATCACCTTTAGAAAATACAGGCTTATATCTTTTTCTATTGCATGGTTTTTAGTTTCGATGTCTGTTGAATCGAGCTTTATTCCCATACAAGATTTAATGGTTGAACATCGTTTGTATTTGCCAACCTTCGGATTCAGTTTATTTATAACCCTAATTATTTATTATTTTTCGCGAAACAAAATAGCCAAAAAATGGCCATATGTCTTTGTGATATTAATTTTGATATACGGTGTTATGACTTTCGCCAGAAATAATGTTTGGATTAGTAAAGTTAGTATTTGGCTCGATGCCGTCAAGAAGAATTCCAATAACGACAGGGCGTTGACAAATTTGGGAGGTGCTTATTCTAAGGATAAGAATTATAAACAAGCGCAGTATTATCTTGATAAATCCTTGTCTATAAATCCAAAAAATCCCGATGCGCTGGTTATTAAAGGGGCACTTATTGGTCAGCAGGGACAATTGGATGAAGCGCTAGATTTATTCTATCGAGCTTTAGAGCTATTCCCAAATCATATTGGCGCTTATTCAAATATTGCGGTTATTTACTATAAACAGGAAAAATATGACGAAGCCGCCAATGTTTATAAAAAAATATTAGAAATTAGTCCGGATAATGTTACAGTTTATGAAATGCTAAGTTATGTTTTGGTCCTTGGCGGCCAAGAAGAGGAAGCCAAAGAGTATATGCAAAAAGCTATAAGGCTTGATTCATCTTCTGTGGATACATTTAAAAAAATGGAGGAATCATTGAAAAAAAGCAGGGATACAAAAAGTTTAGAATCTTCCGAGACAATTAACTAACTATATAAATTAATGTTGCAAATGATATAAATAATTAGCCTAAATATGAGTAAAGATCATCTTGAGATATAAATGAAGCTGCGAGACAAGGATTATGAATAATCATTGCGGATCTTCGAAATTACTTCCACAATGACTCCTTCTTTTCTCGTCTCCATCCTTTTATTTCGGATTCACGGTGCCTTGCTTCAAGTAATGTTTCAAATTGTTCGGAGTATTTTAAAATAACGGGCCTTCTGATCTTTGTGTAATGTGCACCCCATTTTGATTGGTTGTGTTGTTTAAATCTTTTTTGTAAGTCATTTGTGCAACCAATATAGTAAGAATGATCAGAGCATTCAAGGATATACATGAAGTAAGACATGAAAGAAATGCCCTTCTTCGCTAAAGCTCATCAGGATCTTCCTCGCTTTTTATAAATCCAGGGTCGAAGACTCTGACGAACGAAGTGAGGAAGAGCTGCGGGACTAGGATTCGAACCTAGATAAGCAGCTCCCCGCCTGCTGGGGACTGAGCTGGGAGACTAGGATTCGAACCTAGATAAACAGCTCCAAAGGCTGTTGTCCTACCATTAGACGATCTCCCAGATCAAGCCCCAGCGATGTCGGGCAGGCAAAGGCTGCTGTCCTACCATTAGACGATCCCGCATCGATAGTTATTCGAACTCAATAGTGTAGTACTAAATCGAATCTTTTTTATCCTGCTTCGCAGGATGTCCTACAATAACGCGTTGCTTTGCTCCGCTAGTTTTGCAGACGAAAGAGACGATCCCACAATGTTGTATCCCCAATTTTACCAAAAGAAGGCTGTAAGATTCTATTGCAATTGGGTATGATTAAGATATGGCAGATGATGATGGCAAGACTCAAGAAAAATTAGACGCTCTCCAAAAAGCGCGCGACCAGTTAAGCCGTGACTGGCTTTCTGAAGAAAGGGAAAAAAGCAGACTTACAGCTGCAGTTGACAGTATGCCGGTAGGTTTTATGATTGTTGATGATTATCAAAAATTAATTAAAAAAAACCCGGCTGTTGATAAAATTTTGGGGCCATGTGATGAGGGAGAATGGTCAGTTACTGCGATTCGTGCAAAAATCGGCTCAGCTTACGATTTTTCCGGCGATGTAATTAAGTGCTATCGCCAAAGGATTCAAATCGGCCCGAATGATGTTTTATTCGGCTCCAAACTACTGCGTTTTTATATGTCTCCAATAGTTGTTATAAAAGAAAGTTTAACAGCATCCGGCACGGTAATTTTAATTGAGGATATAACTGCTTGGAAGTCTTAGCTAGAGGAAGAATCGGCAATTGGACTGCTTTCAGTTAGTTGTGATTCGTCAGTATATTTTTTGACGTGATCCACAAGCTCCCCAGGCGTGATGTCCGATTTGACAAGATGTCCTTTAGCATTTAGTCCGTAAGCCGTGTCAATCACCGGGTCATTGGTTAAATTTGTCAAAAGGACAATCGGGCCGTTTTTTACTGCTGGAGGTTCATTAATAAGAGAGCGCAGAACATCGAGCCCGTCCATTTTTGGCATCATGACGTCAAGAAGTATTAAATCGTAGCCGCCGATTTTTATTTTTGCAAGACCGTCTAAACCGTCTACTGCAGAATTTACCTCAAAGCCCGCGTCTTTTAAGACTTCTTCATAAAGCTCTCTGGCGAATTGATCATCCTCAACAAGCAATATTTTTTTCTTTTCCATATCAATTCGATTTAATGCCTAATTTTCACTTTTGTCAAACAAAATTGACTGATGTTTTTTCAAGATCCTTAGTCTCGTCTGTTTCCTTGGGCGCTTCATCTTTAAGTTGCTGTGCAATGTCCGTGCCTATAACCGGCAGGGAAAAGATAAAAGTGGATCCTTTGCCAAGTCCCTCGCTTTGGGCTGTAATTTGGCCTTTGTGCAGGTTGACTATTGATTTTGTGATGAAAAGTCCAAGGCCGGTGCCGCCGGATTCGGCAACAGCCACGTAGGAATTTTCCAACCTTCCGAATTTAGTAAAAAGTCTTGAGATATTTTCAGGCGCAATGCCTACACCTGTATCGCGGACTGAGCAAAAAACGTAGGGGTACTTTTCGTAGAAATCGATGGTAATCGTTCCGCCGGCTTGAGTAAATTTTAAGGAGTTTCCAATAAGGTTCAGATAAACTTCGTGGATTTTGTCGCGGTCGGCGATGACTTTCGGTATTTGTTTGTTTAGCCCGATAACCCGAATGCCCCTTTCCTGTGCTTTGACACCCACTTCTTCTGTGACTTCATTTACCAATTCATTCAGATTAACCTCCGAAAGTTTGAGTGCGATTCTGCCTGACTCGATTCTGGAGATATTAAGCATGTCGTTTACCAGATTGATTAGCCTTTCTACGGAGATGTAGGCCCGCGAGAGGTATCTTTTCATGTCTTCCGAAAGCTCGGCACCCTTTTTATTCATTGCTACCCACAGGTAGCTTTTAATGGCTGTCATAGGGGTTCTCAGCTCATGCGAAGCAACCGAGACAAAGTCATCTTTCAACTTGTCCAGTTCTTTAAGCCTTGCGTTGGCTTGCGCGAGTTGATTTCTTGTTATGTTTAAGGATCTGAATAGCAAGGCGTTATCGAGTGCAATTCCCACTGCTCCAACAAAGCTTTCTAACAATGTCCACTCCTCAGTCTTTATTTTTGATTTGTCTTTATTCAGACTGAAAATTATGGCTCCTAAAACTTTTTCTCTTGCAGTCACAGGATATACGAGAGTTGTTTTAATACCGAGTTGATTCTGGAAATCTTTTACCCATTCTCGGGGTAAAGCTGGAACTAGAACGTCGGCAACTTCGGACGTAACCTGTAATTTATTTTCTCTTATTGCTTTTACTGAAAGATTCTCGAAGGAATTTAAGGGTATTCTGATATTCTGAAATGGTATTGGACTAGCTTTTAAAAACTTGTCTGCCGATTCGGTATTGGAAATGGCAATTCTTCTCAATTCACCTCTTTCATGATCAAGAAGTGTTAATACGATCACATGATAGCCATATTTAAGGTAACCTAATTCTGTAAGTACGATATTAACAACCTTTTGAGTTGCATGGTCAAAATCGATTGTTTCAAGGACTACTTTTTCGATATCCCATATGGCTTCAAAAGTCCTTTTTGAATAAGGAGTTTTTAAGAAGAATCTCAAGATGAAAAAACCCAAAAAAACGAAAGCTATAATTGGAGCTAAAATGAGCACAACAGATATAGGGATTTCTCCCATTGCAGGCATCAATTTTAGTATAGCACGGGAGGATTAAGATGAAGGTTCTTTCACACCATTCAGGTATTGAGTAGCGATTCCTAGTATTTTGGTTTTAGATAGTAAGCCTCGACCGCTTTTAGCCTCGGCGAGAATAGCTTTTACCATTTCGTCTGAAGGATTATCAATTCCTAGATCGTCTAATGAGTATCTTACATTAGATTCTCCGCTAAAAGGCCCAATTCTGACATTGGGCCGACGGCCGACATCTACAGGGTCGTAAGCGAAATAGATTCCGACATATCCTTCAGCGTGAGACTCTTCTTTATATTGCGCATCGGCATGGACACCTGAAGCTGTTGAAAAGGCTTCTTCCCCAATTACTGGCGCATTTGTTGGTATTTGTACGTGTAGTAACTCTGAGGTTAAAGAACTAAATTCATTTATTCCCTCAAGATTATCTGAACGGAAACCTTCCAAATTCAAGTTGACCAGTAAGCAGGCTAAATCAACATTTCCGGCCCTTTCTCCCACGCACAAGCTCGTCGCATGAACTCTATCAATTCCCTCACTCGCGGCTACCAAGCAGGTTACAACACCCAACCCTCTATCATTATGAGAATGCAAATCCCATTTAATGTTTGGATATTTACTGGCAATTTCATATTGTGTTGCACGAATAATATTAGATATTGCTTGAGGACTAGCTCTTCCCTGTGTATCGGCAATACAAAGTCTATCAATGCCTAAGTCGCTAGCTATTCTGGAGATTTCGAAAAGCTCAGCTGGTTCTGTAGAAGTTGCTCTTTCTAAAACCATCATGACCGGAACATCATTTTCTTTCAAATATTTGATGTTCTCCACAAGTTGTACTATTTTGTCACTTCTATTCCATTTTTGAATAAGAGCTCTTTCTTCACTAACATCATGAAATAGATCAGCTTCCAAAGGGTAACCCGTTTTTTGTCTTAATCTGACAATTGGTACAACGTCGACTTTGGCTGCGCCTCTTGCCGCACAACTTAAAGAAACATCCAGCCCCCTTGATAATTTGTAATTGATTAACTTTTCGATTTCGCCTTGATGGTTATTTTCGCTTCCAGGAAAGCCGAGATCAAAATGATCCGCAAATTCTGAAGCCGCCTTAATATATATCTTTTTCTCTTCCAGAGTAGGATGAGTTTCTACTTGAGTTCCCTGAAGACCGTCGCGAAGAGTTTCGTCATCTATATCAACGTTTTTAGGAAGAGCCCTGACAGATTTATCCGGAGCTTCATACTTAGCCCAATTATACCCAATTACTTCTTTCATACAGGCTGTATGTATATTATAAGATAACTAGAATGTTAAAAACAAACTTAAATGGTATAATTCGGGCCTATAGCTTATGGATCTTGAAAGAGGGTCTGAGACACAAAATCAAGGCGAATTTAAAATTAGTCGAGGTCTTCACTACGTTACTGAATCTGGAGTTGGTCAAGCAAAAGATGCGCCTTTAGCCAAGTGGGTTTCCACGGACGAAATTATCCCAAGCATTTGGTGTATGAGATACTCTGACCCGGAAAATTTAGGACGTTATCTTCTAACAGGCCGTGGCGGAATTAAAACTGGTCAAATTCAATCCCAGAATCCACAAGTGTTAGTTTTAGGTGAGTCGTCAGGGCGCGGTTCTTCTCGGGAACACGCCCAACTGGCTTTACGCGGTGCCGGAATTGAACTTGTTGTCGGAGACAATTTGGCAAAAATTTTTGAAGATAATTGTCACAATTACGGAATTCACACACTTTCTCTCAAAAAAGCCCGAGAGATGGGTGTATTCGAAAGAGGATCAATTTCAATGAATGAGTTAATGTCTCAGTACGATTTAGTAACGAGAGACATTCTTGCCTACGGTGGTTTATTGCCATATACCAAAGCGCGGGTAGAGAGAAAGATAAGGATTCCAGAAATCACGACACGTATGCGACAGATGACCATAGCAGAAAAAATAATTGCCAGAAGCGCCAGAACACCGCAAGGCGACGCGGGTGTTGAAGCGGTCCAACCTGGTGATGCCGTTATTGTAAAAACAGACAAAAAGTACGCCTATGAATTGCAGACCATTATTTCGCAACAAGTTTTAGAGGAGACTTTTGGAAGCGATACTTCAATTAAAAGCAAAAATGTCTGGTTGTTTGAGGATCATTTAGCCCATATGGGTCCTGATAATCCGGTTACAAAGAGACATCGGGATGCTCAAAGAGCTTTCGCGAGGAAGTTTCAAATACCTGAATATAGAGTTGAAGAAAACGGCGTGGAAGGGATTTGCCACACTGTGATGCTGGAATCACATGTTCTCCCCGGCGACTTAGTTCTTGGAAACGATTCTCACACTTGTCATTTGGGAGCAGCTAATGCGTTAGCTCTGGGAAAAGGGGCATCTGAATTTGCAGCTGCAGTAGTTACTGAAGATACGCCTCTTGTTGTACCTGAGTCAATAAGAATCGAACTCAGAGGAAATTTGAACCCGGGTATTACTTCAAAAGATGTAATGCTTCACCTGATTTCGAGAAAGCAATTTAGGGATGATTTAGTTGCAGCAAACAGGATATTACAATTTGGGGGTGAGGCACTCAACAGGCTGGAATTTGATGATCAGGCTGTTCTGACTAACATGGCGATAGAAGGACAAGCATATACCGGAATTATCGAGCCGAATGAAAAGCTGATTGAGTACATGACGGGTCGTCATAACTTAGATCGAGCAATTATTGAAAGAATGCTTGTCTATCCAGATAACGATGCACGGTATTACAGGCGATTCATTTTAGATCTCTCGACTGTTGGACGTATGGTTGCGCTCCCCGGCGACACTCAAAATGCTGTTCCGCTTGAAGAGGTCAAAGGTGTAGAAGCACAGTTTTTCTACATTGGATCATGTGCCGGTGGAAAGATTAAGGACCTAAGAGAAGCAGCACGAGTTTTAGATGGAAGAAAAGTTGCAAGCGGTGTTGAATTGCAGATTCAGGCAAGTTCCAGATTAGTCAGAGAGCAGGCTGAGAAGGAGGGTTTAATTCAAATTTTTACGGAAGCAGGAGTCAAGGTTATTACTCAAGGTTGCGGAGCATGCATGGGGGCGACTGAGGATTCCAGCGAGAGAACGGAGGTAGTGCTTTCAGATACAGACAGAAACTTCAGAGGGAGGATGGGGAAACATCGCAAAGTTTATTTAGCAAGTTCTGCAGTAGTTGCAGCAAGTGCAGTTGCTGGGGGGATTTGTGCTCCGAAGGATCTTTAAGCAGCTTTTAAAAAATTCTTGGCTTCTTTGTCAAATTTATTCATCGCTTCTCTGCTTTCCGTAACTCTTCGGTCAATTACAGCGATAGATTCCGGAGTACAAGGAGTCACACTTGGAGCCTCTTTAACTCCTTCTGGTGCAGCTTTTATAGGGTAGCCTGTTAACTCTGACCATCGCTGAGGTGAACGTGCTCCAATTCTGACAATCTGAGAAATCCCATCTGATTCTACCTGGGGCAACCTTATTTGTGTTTGACCCTCGTAAATTTTGAAAGCTTCACTTATTTCACAAGCAAGGACAAGATCGACTTTTTCTATCCATTCGGGTTTTTGCTCCATTTTTATCCTTAATTCTTCTGTAGTAAAAGCGGGTTGCTCGCGATGAAAGTTTGCAGAACCTCCTGTAAAAACTCCATGACGGACTTGCCTTCTAACTTTTTTGATTATTCTTTCCAGTGCTGGGTGAGGCATGTAATAAAAAGCTGTAGAGTAGTCAGCATATCTAATAAGTGAAGGATCTAGGTGAGGATTGCTTTCTTTTGCAGGGACAATAATGTGAACAGGGCCTGCTTCATAAAGCTTTTCTCTTTTGTTTGCCCATTGAAGGTGACGGTATCTTGGATGGAGCCTATCGATGTCCCAGAAATCAATCATATCCTCTGGGTACATAAAAGGGACAAAGGGCATATCTTTAGGCCTTCCTTTCTTGAGTTGCATACTTAGAACCTCTGATTCTTTTTCTTTTTGCCATTCGGGGGAATTGATGACCTTTCCAACCCCGTATGTTCCCCACATGTATAAAAGAGCTACTTCCCCTCTTGCGATTCTGTCTGCGATTTCATCGTGATGCTTGTAATTCCAGACAGAATAGACAGGTGTTTCTTTTTCCTGACCGTTTTCGCCTTCAAAAGTCCATGAGGATTTATCGACGTGAATTGGAATATCTTCAAAAAAAAGCACCCGCCCTTTGTATTCGGGAATATGCGGGATAGGTGATTCTGCCTGCAGCCTTTCCATGACACTATTCTACTATAGGTTTGCAAAAATTTGAAATATACATTATGATTCAAGTCTAATGTCTGAAAGACTTCGACCGCTTGTAGTTGCTCGAAACGCAATTGCAGCTGCTGCTTTGGTCCCTGCAGGGGCTTTTTTTAATGTAGAGAATTCTGCTGGACAAGTCGACACTCATCCTCAGCAAAATATCGAAGTAACAGATAATTCTCTGCTTAAACAGCTGGACGAATTTGTCGAAACCGATTATGGCCGTGCTCTTGTAGCTTCGGTTTTAGCGCTTTCTGTAGCTAATGCCATATACACTCTTCAGGCGAGAAGGGAAACGGATGACAATAAAAAATACGCATTGTCTGCCGCTGCGACAGCTCTATTATTCGGAATTTCAAGTGTGTTTTTTTATGAATCATTTGGGGATGTCAAACCAGAGGTTCCCGCATCATTGATTGAAGGTTATGTTTTGACTCAGGGTATGTATAATGCGATCGACGCAAGACAAAGACATAAATTCCTGAGGAAAAGACTTCCTGCTTATGCTTCTTCTGCCGCAATGGTTGCTGTAGGCAGTACCCTTCTCGCAGAAACTTTGAAATAGCTTGACATTACTTCTTCTAACTTCTTATGCTCAAGTTAGAGAAAGGAGGTGAGGTTATGGATCTTCTTTGGTATTTTTTGGGAGGTATGTTTGTTTTTAATTCGCTCCCCCATTTAATTTCAGGAATTATTGGAAATCGGCATATGACTCCTCTTGGCAAAGATTCGTCGGCAATAGTTAATGTTGTTTGGGGCTTTGTCAATATTGCTGTTGGAGTTTACTTAATAAGTTTAGTCACGGGCAGTTTGCAAATTGTGCCTCCAGCCGAAGGATTGGTAGTATATTTGCTTGGTGGATTAGTTATGTCCTTAATGGACGCCAATCTCTTTTCAAACCCCAACGCCAAGATGCCCTGGTGGAAGAGTTAGCCTCTGGATTTTGGCTAAGTAGGCAATAAACTGCTAGAATTCTATATATGGGCAGAGTAGTATATGTCTTTTTAATTGCATTAGTTGCCGTATTAGGTTTTTTGTTTTTTAAAAAAGACACTGTTTCCCCGCAATCTCCTGTACCTGATGTTTACGGCACTTCGAAGTCTAATATCTCAAACGACTGGTTTCCAAAAAGCAAGACTTCAAAAAATTCAGATGTTTTAAGCGTCTCGGCAAAATCAGCGATTTTGGTAGATTATGATTCCGGAGAAGTTATTTATGCAAAAAATCCCACTCAAAAACTTCCCGCTGCATCAACTGTAAAAATCATGACGGTATTGATGGCCTTGGAAAATACCAAGCTTTCCGATAAATTTAGTGTTTCCGAAAAGGCCGCCACAATCGGCGAAAACGCGATGGGATTAACACAAGGAGAAACACTGACCTTAGAAGAGCTTTTATACGGTGCGATGCTGGTTTCCGGAAACGATGCGGCTGTTGCTATTGCCGAAAGTGTCGCTCAATCCGAAGCCGCATTTGTTCAAAAGATGAATCAGACGGTTCAAGATTTAGGCCTTTCGGATACGAAATTTATCAATGCTTCAGGCTTGGATGAAGATGGCAAAGTGCAGTATTCTACAGCTTATGATTTGATAACTATTGCCCGTTACACGTGGGAGAAATATCCGGTTTTTCGAAAAATTGCATCCACTTATTATCATCTAATTGAACCAACTAAAACTCATAAGGCTTACGAACTCTACAACGATACCAATTTACTGACTACCTATCCCGGAGTTAAAGGTATAAAGCCTGGTTTTACTTGGGATGCGCGTTGGTGTTTGGTAACCTATGCCGAGAATGACGGCAAGAAGCTTTTGGCTGTAATTTTGGGAAGTGAAGATAGAAGAGGTGAAATGATTGTGCTTTTAGACTATGGTTTTTCCAAATCCGGAATTAAGATTGACCACTCAGAACTTGAGTAACTAGGAGTTGTTTTTTCTTATAGAGCGCCATCTTCACTCCGATTGGCAGTAAAGCCAGAATCCAAGCATACATCAAGAGATTCAGTCCTGTCTCCGGAAGTTTGGAAATTGCACCGAGTACAGTGGAGGTTGCGGAAGCCGTATTCGAAGATGACTCAGTGTTCCCACCGCTATTTGCCGACGAAGAAGCGGTTGGAGTCGGTGAGGGTGAAGGATCAGGATTTGTAGAGCCGCCGGCATTTGGTTTCGGACAACCTTTTTGGGGAGCCGGAATTTTGTCATCTGCGTGTTTGTTGTGTCCGTTTTCGACACCGTCTTCAGATATGGTAATTTCAACATAAGGATTTGATGCTGAACCGGTGGCATGACAGATTGTTTCCTTTTTAGGATGCTCGTCTTTTGGTGATGGATCGGGATCAGGACTAGCTTCATTTTTCGGTTTCTGGGTCTTTGCGGATTTTGTCTTGCCCCCACAGTTGCCGTTATTGTCATCTTCAAAATCATTATCGTTGCCGCAGCCGTTATTGTTATCAAAGTCGCCACTGCCCTGCGTGCCGGCTAAAGCTCCGTCTTTTGCATTTTGCCTTTTGTCCGTACCTCCCCCGTCGGGATTTGACTTTGAATTGCCCTGAGTACCGGATTTCCCCTTTTCTGTATTTCTGTCATTTTCCGAAGGATGCTGTGAGGGGTTATTATCCGGTTTATCAGGTGTCTTGGCTCTTTCTTCCTTTTTTTCCTGGCCGTAGGCATTACCGTTTCCATGTTCATTTGCATTGTCAATGCCTTTGTCGTTGCCGGCCATGGCAATATTGCCTGTAAAGGTAGCCACGATAAGCAGTGCGCAAAAAATCGATGAAACCTTGCCGAATACGGAACCTATAGTATTTTTCATAGCCGCGTATTCTACTATAAAAACTATAGGTTGTCAAGTTCTCTGAAGCGGGTCTTTGGGCTGTAAGGAGTTTTTGATTATCGGGTATGTGAACGTTCTTAACAAAATTCGAACTTCTCTGTCATAGCTCGGCCGCCTTCGGCGTCCTCGCTTAATAATTATTTTTCGCGCGCGCTTTAGAACTCGGACTTTTGTCATCCAAAGGACGTTATTTTAATTGTCCTTGTCCCACCCTTTCCCGTACGCGGACAATATATTTTACTCCCTTTTAGAAAGAGACGAAAGTCCCACCCAACCCAAAACATAAGAGGAAGCGGCGACCCCTTCCTTTGCCTGCCCGCCGGCAGGCAGGGGCGCAAGACCCGCCTAGGGGCGGGTTTGCCATTGTTTTGTTTCTGTTTAAATACACTTTACAGTCTCTTCCTCGCCTCACTTCGTTTGGCTCAACTTCTAAAGAGTTCTACTAAGTTAGCGCCGTCGGAGGGGTGTCCACTTTTTCGCCCCCGCCTTCTTTAACTTTATCCCTCCTGTTCTACTTTCAGAGGTGGACACATAATGACTCGCCCTGCGCTTTTAGAAAAATACAAGACAATTTCTCGCAGGGCTAGTATGGGTCGGAAAGCACCTAATAAAGTCTTTCCTAATTCAACCTTTTTAGAACTCACAAAGGTGCTTTCCTCCTTTTATGGGCGCAATTCCAAGTGGGGCGGGGGCGGCGGACGCCGCCATAACACAAAAGAAAACAGAAGTGAGGATGGCCAATTTCGCCCATTTTAACCATCCCGTTGGTTAATTTCATAATTTATAACCAGTGACACCCCGAGAAAAGTTTGGTAAAATTGAAGTATCGTCGTAGATTTTAAGAGGAAAATAAAATGAATCCATCTAGAAAAACGATTCCAATCTCTAACGTATCGGATACATTAGATTCTTTCTTCAAAATTAAAGAATTAGAAAAAGATCCGGCAATGAGTCGTTTTGTTCCGATGGCATATAAACAGACTCGCCAATGGAAAAAAATATTTGAACAAGACTTTCTAAAACGATTTAATGGTTTAATGATAAAAGGCGCTGATGAGATTAGAGCCGTATTCACTGCAAGTTTTCCTCACATTGAAATTCTCCAAAAATTTATCTCTCAATCACAAGAAGGGGATTTGCTTTTTTTACACCACCCTATTCCATTGGAGTGTGGTGATCCGAAAGGAAATTTAGGCAGAGGGTTTTTACCTATCAATTCATTATTACTCCAAAAGGTAGTTGAAAAACGCCTCTCAATATACAGTTGCCATGCACCTTTAGATTATAATAAAAAAATAAGCACCAATAGAGCTATTATAGAGGCATTAAAAGCAAAAATTGAAAGTGAGTTTTTACCTTATGGAAATGGCTATGCTGGCTTAATTGCCACTATTAATCCTATTTCTGCCGATGATTTGATTGTTGGGTTGAAAAAAATATTTGGGATTCCCTATATTGATTTCGCCGGAAAAAATGTAGACAGAATAACAAAGATTGGTATCGTGGCTGGCGGTGGAGATGAGGTGGAATACTCACAAACAGCCAAAGAAAAAGGTGCCCAGGCATATATTACAGGAGAAATTTTCAGTCATTACGATAGTGATTGGGGAAAGCAAAATACCGCTAAGTTAAAAAAATATGCAAAAACAGTTGATATTAGTTTGATCGGTGTATCTCATGCCGCTTCGGAATTTCTAGTAATGAAAACACAAATACCTAAGTTCTTGAAAGAAAACTTTGGATTACCTACTATTCCTTTAGTTCAAAAGAAATGGTGGATTTAGTAAAATAACATCATGATGACACTACAACCACATATCAAGTGTAAAAAAGGTGACGTGGCGCGGTATGCGATCATCCCGGGTGATCCAGCGAGAGTAAGACTTATTGCTAAACATTTTGACAATCCAAAAGAGATCGTATTTAATCGGGAGTTTTTGACTATAACCGGTGAATACAAAGGGGTTCGTATAACGGCAACCTCGACCGGAATTGGTTGTCCATCCGCGGCGATTGCGATCGAAGAATTAGCCAATATTGGGGTAGATACTTTTATTCGTGTTGGTACTTGTGGCGCATTACAGAAGGGTATTCAAGCTGGTGATCTAATTATCCCGTTTGCCGCAGTTCGCGCTGAAGGAACCTCCAAAGAATATATCCAACCAGAGTTTCCTGCCGTGGCTACACCAGAAATATATCAGGCATTGATTGAATCAGCCCAAAAACTTAAATTGCGCTATTTTACTGGAATCAATCGGACCCATGACGCTTTTTATGAACATATCAATAATTTTGTTAAATGGGGCGAGATTTATCAAGACGACCGGATGAAAACATGGAAGTACCCGCTAGTTAGTTCAGAAATGGAATGCTCAGTCGTGTTTTTACTTCCAATGTTGCGTGGTTTACGATCGGGATGCATTCTTGCGGTTAATACGCCCGAAGCCCTTCAGGAAGTTGTTAAAGACCCCAATATGATTTATAAATTAGATGAGTCAACCAGTGCGAAGTCTGGAATTGAGGAGGCAGTGAAAACGGCTTTGGAGGCGATTGTAATGTTAGCTTAAAACAGCATCCTGTCCTTTCACCGTTTTCTCAACGTCTTCGTAGCTTAATGCATTACCTTTTATAACAGTGAGATTTTTATTCTCAATTGCTATTTTCGACGGGTTTCTTGCAAGCACTGTAATATTATGACCTTTCTGTAAGGCCTGTTTTACTAATTGTTGTCCTGTAGGACCTGTTGCTCCAAAAACTGCAATTTTCATAAGTGTACGTCTATGTAACGATAAAATCTTTTATAAATAACCCAAACATAGCTACTGCCAACCAAAAACCAAGCAAGAGAAACATCACCATTTTAGGATTAAATTCTTTTCTTGATAACCAAAATAAAATGGCTGATCCGACAATAAAGTTGCCAATTCCCCACGCAATATTAATATTCGGTTCAGTTTGCCTTGCAAACGGTGAGCGGAATATTTGCCCCGCTACACCAAATGCAAAATGAGGAAACCCGTTTCCTAACAAAAAACCTGCCGCAAGATAAAGCGCTGACGATTTCATCTTAGAATCCCAGTTTTTCTTTTACCAGAATAACAGTGATTCTATCCGGCATTATCTCTTTATTGACAACAAGCACCTTGCTGATATTACTATCCATTCCATAAGTTTGTTGCATACGTTGATTCTCAAGAGGAAGAGTATGCTCCCTGATCCTTTTTAAACCTTCTTCGTCGTTTTTGACAATTTTCTGAGCTCCTACAACCCAAATAACGTGCGCTGCGGAAAATACATAGGCTGCAAGCTGACTGCCGGAATTTGAGGCAATAATTGCGTGTCCATCCTCTGTCAGGGCATGAACGCTTCCTACTGCATAATCAACAGCGGCATTGATGCGCCTGGCCTGAGTACGCATTTCAGATTGGGGAAGTGACATGATTTTCTTCCTAGTAGAGGCATAATCACCTGATTCATCTATTGCTTTTGACAATCCTATCTGATCGGCTGTTGTTGAGGTCGCAGTCATAACTTCAGATCCTTTGGGTATGAGTTTGAGGACTCCTTCTTTTGCTTTTTCTCCACTTGCAACAACGATGGTTTTTATACCATTGCCCTCAAGCGCTTTCGCAGTTTTGTCTATAATTTCGTCTGTTGGTATTTTATCCCAGGTCATTTTTAATTCTCCTTTAGTAAGAAACAGTGACTGTTTTATTCAACCAATCATCGCTTGTTAATGATTTAAGCATGAAGTCGGCTACGTCTGCCCGGGAGATTTGATCCCCAACTTTAACATCAAGCTTTTCTGCTACGCGATAGTTTCCTGTTTTATCTGTGTCAGTAAGCATCAATGGCCGTACAACGACATACTCCATCCCACTTTCTGTAACTGCTTCTGTTTGTTTTTTTTTATCATCTAAAACAGGTTTCATCATTGCAATCTGTTCATCCCCCATCCCCATACTTCTCATAAACTCTACGCTTTCAGGGAACCCACTCATGGCATATGAGCTTTGGACAATAATCCTCTTTACGCCGTGCTTTTTCATAGCATCTATGATATTTTTTGTCCCCTGTTCCATAACTAAATCTGATTGCATGTCAGGAGAAGCGCCAAGCGCTACAATTACTCCTTCAACACCATCGATTGCCTGATCAACATTTTCGGAATTTGTAACGTCTCCTTTAACAAGAGTAAGTTTTTCATTGATAATATCCATTTTCTCGGGGTTTCTGACAAATGCTTTGACCTCGTATCCAAGCTCAAGTGCTTGTTCAACAACTTTTTTGCCTGTCGCGCCTGTTGCTCCAAAAACTGTTATTTTCATAGTAAATTTTATTTTCGAGTTAGACTATAGTACAATAGACTATATATTCTATAGTGCTATAAAATCTATAGTACTATACTTTTAAAAGTATGTCAACTGATAATAATACTCATATTTCAGACGAATTAAATAACGGTATTAAAATGCTTGGCGATGCTTGGACCTTATGTATTGTCGGAACGCTTGCAAAAAAAGAAATGAGGTTTAATGAAATACAACGGGCTATAGAAGGAATAAATCCTACGACTCTTGCAGACAGACTTAAAAGACTCGAAAGTGAGAAAATGATCAAAAGACAAGAAGAGACAGTTGACAAACTGTCAGTTGTATACTCATTAACCGATAAAGGAAAAGGAATACTTCCCACTCTTCGCGAGATTCAAGCGTTTGCAGATAAATTCCTATAAGAAAAGGGGGTGGAATTATGAAACAACTTAATCGTTATAGTTTTGGTTTTGGCAGGCCTTTATTTCATATTTGATCATAGAGACCCCTTACCTCTGAATCACGAGGCAATTGGACTTGGCGTTAATCATATGGCGCATAGTTTGTTTGGTATTGTTTTATTGGTCGTTGCAGGTTTTGTGTGGTGGAAAGGTAGAAAGGAGAAAGAGCAGGTATAAAGCTAAGGCATTTTTTGGATATAATGTATTAAAGCATTATTATAATAAAAATATGGATACGAATACTATTCCTTATGACAAGGAAGCAGCCGATTCCGAAGAAGGTCTGTTAAAACAAACTCTCAAACCATTCCATAGTCAAATTGCCGATATAAAAGAAGGTTACAACCTGCTCTGTCTAATTGTAAACGCGTATAGATTAGATTTTCCTCATATTGATCTCAAACTTAATAATTACTACCTGCAGATACTACAGATCATTAAACCAGCTTTTGGACTCATAGAGACAGAGATTGATAGCCGATACTATCAAAATAAACGTCACAATCTTCCATCTGATTTTATTCACGCCCAGATTTTTGAAGGTAGTTTTTACGAACCATTTACCAGCCTGCATGAAGCAAAACAAAAGATCAGTGGAAAAGAATTGAACTGGGCAACTGTTGAAACTAATATGAACGAATGCCTAGGCAGAATAAATAATGCATATTTCAGGATATTTGGTAACGATAATATTTTAAGCGTAAATCAAAAATTTTTTACTGAAGTACAAGACTATGTTTCTACCTTAACGCCGACACAGGAAAAAAATGATAAATATATTTGCGGCGGACTAACATTAGACTTAACCAAGGGGACACTCCGATATAATAGTAACAACCCTGTTCTAGTCACAATTGATGGAAGAGAAATGAAATTTTTGCGTTTTTAGGCCGATAGGATCGGAACGGGCCGACTGTTTTTGAAAGCGAGGACGCCGAAGGCGGCCGAGCTATGACAGAGAAGTTCGAATTTTGTTAAGAACGTTCACAAAGAGAGAAATCGTGGATTTTGAGGGCGGATTTTTCGCGGCACCCCCAAATGCCGCGAGGATTTTGAAGCTATTTTTATACTCAACAGACAGGCGGCGGAAAAGAATAGAGAAAAACGCAAAAATTTTGTAAAGCAAGGAAACTACTATGAAATACATAGCATACTGCAGAAAATCAACAGACGAAAAAGACAAACAGGTTCTGTCAATTGAGGCTCAGATCGCAGAGTTAAAAGAGTTTGCAAGGCGTGAGAATCTAGAACTTGTTGATTTCATAACAGAAGCTAGGACTGCTAAAGTTCCGGGTCGTGAGCAATTCAAACTTATATTGGAAAGAATCGAAAAAGGTGAAGCTCAAGGTATAGTATCTTGGCACCCTGACCGTTTGGCTCGTAATTCAATAGACGGTGGGAAAATCATCTATCTTCTTGATACTGGAAAACTTCTTGATTTAAAATTCCCCTCTTTCTGGTTTGAGAATACTCCACAAGGAAAGTTTATGCTAAGTATTGCCTTTGGACAATCCAAGTATTATGTTGACAACCTGAGCGAGAATGTAAAGCGTGGGAATCGTCAGAAGCTTCGTCGAGGGGAATTACCCGGTAAAGCGCCTTACGGGTATATCAATAACCGGCAGACAAGAAATATTGATGTTAACCCCGAAACTTCAAGGATTATAAGGCGAGCCTTCGAGTTTTTTGCAGAGGGCGGACATTCTTTTACGGAGGTCTCGCATTTTATGGCAAAATTTGCGATGACACGCGCAAATGGACGCCCTTTGCACTTAAATCAGATAAGAAGGACATTTACTAATAAATTCTACGTTGGAATCATAAAGTACGCGGGTGAATATTATGAAGGGACTCACAAGACTTTTATTTCAAAAGAATTGTTTGCGCGGGTAGCAAGAGAAGTTTCAAGAATTGAAAAGCCAAGACAAAAAGGCCATAACTTTGCCCTAACAGGAATTGCTCGTTGCGGTGAGTGTCAAGCTGCCGTAACATGCGAGCAGCACATTAAGAAATACCAAAATGGCACTTCTCAAACCTTTATTTATTACCGTTGCACAAAAAAGCCTAACCCTTGCACACAAAAATATGTTCCGGAGGAGAAATTTGCAGAGCAACTCAAAAAAATTATTTGGGATTGCGCCCTTCATAAGGACTATGAAGAAATATTTGAAAAATGGGCGGAGACAGAGCTTGAAAAAGAAAGAACTAACTCAGAAGGAATTCTAAATCTCGCGGAAGAAAAAATAGCCCAGTCGGATGATAAACTGAATAAGCTCCTCGACGCATATTTAGAGGGAGTGATTGACTGTGATACTTATAAGACAAAGAAGAATGAAATTTTTGAAGAAAAGTTAAAAATTCAGGAGGAAACTTCAAAAATTAAGTCTGACGGTTCGAGTTGGCTCGAACCTATGAGGGAAATCATAGAAAGCTCGATAGCATGCTATAAAACCGCGCGCGCGAAAAATAATTATGATGAATTGAGATTCATCTCAAAAACAGTCGGCTCGAACTATTCTTTACTTGATCGCAATCTTTCTGTTGAGTATAAAAATAGCTTCAAAATCCTCGCGGCATTTGGGGGTGCCGCGAAAAATCCGCCATCAAAATCCACGATTTCTCTCTTTGTGACCCAGGAGGGATTCGAACCCCCGACCAATTGCTTAAGAGGCAACTGCTCTACCGCTGAGCTACTGGGCCGTGTGAGCGCCTGAGAGGACTCGAACCTCCAACCTTGTGGTCCGAAGCCACACGCTCTATCCATTGAGCTACAGGCGCCCGCCAGTCGTAATTTTATCATAATTAAATGTGTTTGGCTTAGTCTTCGCCTAGAGGTTTGGGGTTTTCGAGGTCAATGTCTTTGCCTATTTTTTCCATTGCATCGGTTATGTCAACTGACTCTACATGCGAATCATCATCGGATACAGTTTCCTTCTCCTCCTCAGCCGGTGACGATTCCGCATCTGTTCCGCTATTAATATGAGTATCGTCTCCGTGAATGTCGTCCAAATCTTCCATAATTTATTTATTTTACTTACCAAATTTAATTGATACAAGATGGGTAAATAAGCTAAAATTAAAGCCGATATTGCCGAGGTGGCGGAATCGGTAGACGCGCAAGACTTAAAATCTTGTGGCCGTAAGGCCGTGAGGGTTCGAGTCCCTCTCTCGGCACAAAATAAATTAAGCCAGAAAGACCTTGCACAGTACCAAAAGTTTTTGTAAATAGCAGCGGAAGGGCAATTTGCACTCCTAAATGCAAAGCGCGCTATCTTGATCAAGGCGTATGCGATGAGTGTCCAAAAGTGAAGGGGATTTTACCTTTAAGGGTCCCTGCATCGAAAGCCGATAGGGATGCGTGGGCGGTCAGGCGGGGATTAGGCTATAGTTAATTCGCTTTTTTAATTTTATTATTCGTTAGGTGCCGCAATCACTAATATTCATAAGAAATAAGGCATTTCGTTTTTTTTATAAAAACTTACTTCAGCCTCTATTTTTCCAATTTGATCCTGAAACTGTTCATGACAGAATGGGTTTTTTTGGGGAGTTTTTAGGTATATTTTCTCTAACACGTAACATAACCTCATCTCTATTTAATTATTCAGATAAAAAGCTTGAACAAGATATCTTAGGAATCAAATTTAAAAACCCAGTAGGCCTTGGTGCCGGTTTTGATAAAAATGCCCAGCTTATCAACATATTGCCTTCTGTCGGATTCGGATTTGCCGAGGTAGGGTCAATAACAGGTGAACCATGTGAAGGCAATCCCAAGCCAAGGCTTTGGAGATTAAAAAAATCAAGAGGTTTTTTAGTTTGGTACGGGTTAAAAAATGACGGCTGCGAGGTTATTTCCGAAAAATTAAAGTCCAAAAAGTTCGAAATTCCAATTGGAACAAATATTGCCAAGACAAATAGTCCAAATACTGTCGAGACAGATATGGGGATTGCCGACTACATTAAAGCGTTTAAGGAATTTACAGAAATTGGTGCCTATTTTACGATCAATATCAGCTGCCCGAATGCGTATGGAGAATTGCCGTTTACCGACTCTGGGAGACTGGATAAACTTCTTGATAAGATTGATAGAATTGCGACGAAGAAACCAATATTTCTGAAACTTTCGCCGGATCTTCCAAAAAGTGAGATTGATAAAATTATAATGGTGTGTTCCCGGCACCGTGTACATGGTTTTGTCTTAACGAACCTTACAAAAAACAGAACGAATAGAAAGGTTTTAGACAAAGTGTTGTCGGCTGAGGGCGGAATGAGTGGGAAAATAGTTGAAAACTTGTCAAACGAGCTGATTTCTTATATTTTTCAAAAAACAAACGGGAAATATGTAATTATTGGCCTTGGCGGTGTTTTTAGTGCCCAAGATGCGTATAAAAAGATAATGCTGGGAGCGTCTTTGGTTGCGCTTATAAGCGGAATGATTTATGAGGGCCCTCAGGTTATAAGCGAAATTAACATAGGGCTTGTTAAACTTTTAGAGCGGGACGGTTACAGTAACATTTCGCAAGCAATCGGCGCTGATAATAAAATAAAGTAATTTCTACAAGTTTTTGATAAAATATATCACGCGACGGGGAGTAGCTCAGTTGGCTAGAGCGCTGCGTTTGGGACGCAGAGGCCGGAGGTTCAAGTCCTCTCTCCCCGACAAGATATTTTTGAGGTAAAATCCTGCTAAATTTGTCGTCATAGTATGAAGGCTCCAGACCTTCCTCATCCTTGTTGGTGTTATAATATGCCTATGAAAACATATATTACATCCAACCCTAAAATAATGTCGGGTGCACCAGTTGTTACTGGTACTCGTGTACCCATTGCTCGGATTGTTTATCTTCTGAAAGATGGATTTACAATTGAGCAAATAAGTAAACAGTTTCCTTGGGTGGGTTTAAAAAAATTGCGTGGTGCAATAAATGAGTTAGCTCGGAAAGTGGAAACTATTCCCTATGGTACGCAAATTTCACAAACACAAGCTACTGCTTGATGAAGGATTTCCCGTTCGTTCGTATTTTCCTCTTTTGAACAGACGTTTTGATATTAAGCACATTACCCAAGATTTTAAGCAAGTCAGCTTATCAGACAAACAAGTACACCAGTTTGCGGCAGATCATGAAAGGATTGTTGTAACATTAAACATTAAAGATTTTCAACCGCTTTCTCCAACAAACAAAAATACGGGCGTAATCGGTGTTTCTGCTAATTTATCGTATGATCAGGTTGATAAAAAACTTACCTCGCTTTTAAACAAAACTACAAAAAAACAGTTTCTTGGCAAGCTTACCGTTGTTAGCGGCGAAACGTAAAAGTAAATCTCGATACGAATTTTAGGTTGTCGGGATAGGCTAATTAGAATTAAATGTTAAGTAGCTTGAGGGATTGGCTTTTCCCACCTTAAACCAGTTCTTTGTGCGACAGCTTCAGGTTGAGATTTTGCCATTCTAACTAGAACCCCAGGGCTTTTGTGTTTGACTTGGTTAATATTTGTATCAGGATCAAGTAGAAATCTTTCTGTAAGGGCTGAAACATCAAAAATATGTTTTCCTAACCAACTACGTCTATATGAGTATGCTGTATGTGAACTTCCAGGATCTTGATCACTCAGTCCTCCAGGATATGAATCTACTTCTTCCCAACTATCGGTAATATCTCTTTGATACCAACCTCTTTTTAATCTTGACCAATACCATCCTGTTTCTTCTCTGCCCCAATACCAGTTTCCTATAAAATTCATTTGACCTGGGCCAACTTGAGTTGACTCTTCTAATGCTTCGGCAAGTTTATCGTCTATAGTAACTTCTGTCGTTTTTTCTTTTGATCGAGCAAAACTCCCTATTTTTGTTGCTAGTGTTTTATATCTAGATGTATAACCAACTGTTAATTCTGGAATAAAACCTATGGTATGTCGAAAAAAATAATCATCTAACTCCCTCCAATGCCTTTTTCCTAAATATTGGTCGGAATCTTCTTCATCAATAGTAGCCATCTAATATCGCTTTGGCGAATTTTTTTATTTTATATTTTCTGGGTAACTTTTGTTTAATAAATTGCCAATGTTCAGGAGTTAACCCCCCTCGTTCATGCAAAGGGGAAGATTCGGGAGCAGAAGTTGGATTAGGTCGTTCTGCCATATTTACCTTACTAGACAGACTGAGGCTACATTGTACACCTGTTATGCAAAAAAGTTTAAAAAGAAGCATAGAAATCAGTAATAGCTTGCTATGTTGTTCAAAGGTTGATTTAAAAGTATTTCAATATCGGAAAAGTTTATGTTATTTATGCCTAGATTTGTTCGAAGTGCGTATAATATTCCCGACTCTGGACCTATAGTTGATGCAGAATTGTATTTCTGTTACAATATACTGCTTTTCGCTATACAAACAAATTAAAAAAAGAATTGAATGTTTACTCCCGCAAAAACAGTTTTCTTTTTAGCATAGAGTAAATCTCAAATCACTGACTGTCCCAGAATTGTAAGTTGGGTATTTTAAGATACCTAGCTTTTTATTATCCGAAGATTCAAAAGGAGGAATTTATGAAAGCATTAATAATAGCAGCAGGAAACGGTACCAGAATGCAGCCGGTTATACGTGGACGTCACAAGTCTCTCATGCCGCTATTGGGCTTGAAGATTATAGAACGTGTAATTTTGGGCGCCAAAGAAGCCGGCATTTGCGAATTTGTTATCGTTACGGGTTATGAGGGTAATGAAATTCAGGAATTTTTAGGCAAAGGCAACAGGTATGGCGTATCTATAACCTTTGTTCAAAATAATGATTGGGAAAAAGCAAACGGGATTTCCGCGCTTCTTGCCCGTAAATATTTCAGTGAAAATTTTGTACTTTTGATGAGTGATCATATTTTCGATCCGGCTACGCTAGTTCGAATTCAAAGGATTCAACTTAAAAGCACGGAATGTGTTCTTGCAGTCGATAAAAACCTCGACTCGGTTTTGGATGTTGAAGATACGACTAAAGCAAAAATTAGCAAGGGCAAAGTAATTGATATCAATAAAAGTTTAGAAGACTATAACGCTTATGATACTGGTATGTTTGTTTGTTCCCCGTATATTTTTGAAGTTTTGAAAAATACTACAGCGCGTGGAAAAAATTCGCTTACTGACGGAATGAGGGTTCTTGCATCAGAACAAAAACTCAGAACTTTCGATATTAAAGGCCGTTTGTGGGCAGATTGTGATACTTATAAAGATATTAAATTTGCCCAGAAGAAATTGCTCAAAAGTCTTACCAAGCATGAAGATGGAATTGTTTCAAAGAAGTTTAATAGGAAAATTTCAGCATTTATAACAAAATTTTTAGTAAAAACACCAATTACCCCCAATTTAATTTCGTTAATCATTCCTTTATTTGCCCCATTAGCTTTTGTGATGCTTTCGCAAGGCGTGTACCCTTGGATATTTATTGGAGGTTTGCTTGTCCAGTTTTTATCTATTATCGACGGCAATGACGGTGAAGTTGCAAGATTAAAATTTATGAGTTCTAAGTGGGGTGAATGGCTTGACCCAATTATGGATCGTTATGTTGATTCACTGATAATCGCAGGTTTAAGCTGGGGATATTGGAGGGCGACCGGGAACGAATTTATAATCCCAATGGCAATTGTAATAATGTTTTTATTAATGCTTGATGACTATATGGGCAATAAATTCCATTCACTTTTTGGGGAAAAATTACGACAGCCGGGTTTAAAATTTAAAAGGGATTCGAGACTTCTGGTTTTTGCTCTTGGGGCTGTAACTAACAATATTCTGTTTGCACTGCTATTTGTTGCATGTTTGACTCAATATAAAATAGCTATGAAATTAATATCCGGAAAAATGCTATTAAATGAAGAAATAAAGATTCAGTCTTACCTGCACAGATCAAAAATCTAAAATAGCAGGCAAAAAAGCCTAGGAAATTTTGAGGATTTTGAGGCTAATTTTGCCATTTGGCGTTTCGACTTCTACGCTCTACCCCATTTTTTTGTTGATCAAAGCTTTTCTGATTGGAGAACTTTTGTACAGGTCGACTTAATTAGGGTTTCTGCATATCTGCATTGATTTCACTTGTAATTAGGCATATATTAGGATTGAGAAAATTCAAGTTTATGGATTGGAATGTATTTTTAAGAGAGCTGCATGTTTTAGGAACCGCGCTTGGGGTTGGCGGTTCAACTTTTGCCGAAATATTTGCCATAAAATTTGCCAAAGACAAAAAGATCGACATTTTTGAACACGAGATTTTAAAAGTCTGCATTACAGTTATTAGGATCGGCCTTATTATTTTGACATTTTCCGGACTTGGTCTTCTTGTTTTGTGGCGGATGAAACTTTTGGGCTCGGATGTTTTTTACAGCGGGCGATTTTTGGCAAAAATGACAATTTTATTAATTCTTATTTTTATAGCACTTCTTATGAATTTCCGGTTTGTTAATCTCAAGCTTGGCAGCGCAATTTCAACTGCTTCATGGTATGCGGCCATGATTTTGGGTATCTGGCGGGGTCTTCACGCCTCTTATTTTGCAATCATGCTGGGTTTTGGGGTTTTTGTAGTTTTAGTATATTTTTTACTTGAATATGCGAGGAAAACATATCTGAAAAGCAAATGACAAATACACTCATAATTTAGCATAAATTACATGAACGATGTGAATATATTTTTTCTTGTTGCGCACATTTTTCTAGGGACTCTGGGGATAATTTTTCTTACCGCTTATCTTCTGTCTATTTTCAAAAAAGAAGCTGATTTTAAGTGGCTTAAGATAAATTCTTCTTTGGCGCTGTTGTCCTTTGTCGCTTCCTGGATCACGGGCGGTTATTACTATACAAGCTACTACGGCAAATCGGTAAAACCGATTATTTTAAAAGGAGAATTTTCCTGGGTACATTCGGTTTTGATGGAGACCAAAGAACACGTTTTTCTGGTTTTGCCGTTTTTAACGCTGACCCTTTTTGCAGTAACTTATCTTGGTCAACCCGACATTAAAAAAGATAAGAAACTGTCTCTTGCAGTTGCTGGACTTTGTTTTACGACGGTTTCGGTAGCGCTTGCAATAATGCTTTTCGGGATTGCTGTCTCGGGAGCTGTTGGAAAATAATATGGGAAATAAAAAATCAGTTCTTTCATCAATTATTCTTTCTGTTATTTTGACGATTGTTGTAATTGTTCTTTTGACCGTATGCGGAGAATTGGATGCAGGATTCAAAAGCTGGCTTACACAGACTTTTTCTCATCACTGGATTGGGAAAAGCATAATTTCTGTCCTGTTTTTTTTGGTGTCAGTACCCGTTTTTTATGTATTAAACCTGAAAAAAATCAGTACCCTATCTTTAATTTGGCTGCTGGTTGCAATTGCTAATTTGTCTTTTGGAGTACTTCTTGTCTTTTTCTTCTTTGAAACTTATTTCTAGATTATTCAAGTTTTAGGAAATCTTGAGGATTTTGAGGATAATTCTGCCGTTGGGTGTTTCGACTTCTACACTCTCCCCCATCTTTTTGTTAATTAAAGCTCTGCCGATTGGAGAACTGGTGGAAATTTTTGCATTTGCAGGGTCTGCTTCCAATTCCTCAACAACCGTGAACGTAAGTTCTTCATCACCGTTGTGTACCGTAACCGTATTACCGAAGCCGATTTGTTCGATTTGTGCAGACTCCTGAATTTTGCCGACTCTTAATAGATATTTTATTTCCTTAACCCGGCTGTCGATTTGCCCAAGTTCTTCTTTGGCCGCGTGGTAGCCGGCATTTTCCGAAAGGTCGCCCTGTTCACGGGCATTTGTAAGGTTTACGACAACCTGCGGTCTGCGTGCAATTAGCTTTTCTAATTCGTCTTTAAGCCCACCATAGCCTTCTTTGGTGAATAAATATGATTTCGTCATTTTTTAATTGTATATGATTAGTGTTCTTTAAGAGAATAATCAGCGGGAAAAATGAGAGATTTAAGGCAATGAGTCTTCGGAGTAATCGTCAAAGTCAGGAATTTCTTTCATCATATTTGTTGGGCTTAGTGGGGGCATAATAAATGCATGAGGATCGTCTAAGCAATCCATATGTTCTGCAACAATCATCTCCATGAGAGATCTATCCACCTGTATTTGCTGAGGGTTTGACTGTTTAAGTGTTTCACTAGAACTAGTATGTCCGTTCCCGTTTAAATATGGAGCTGAAAGAGCAATTCTTGTGACTGGCATTTGTATGTTAATCTCATTAGCTTGAGTTTCTAGATCAATTGCTACAGGACCAGGCATGAATTTTTTCACAAGAAATTTAGCCCTTGCGAATTTTTGATCTTTAGTACGTCTCGATCTTTCTTTTCCCATCTTTCCCTTAAAAAAAGACCGCGGATCTTGTCCGCAATCTGTGAAAATTTTAGATCAAGGTCTATATTGTTGTCAAGCGTGGAAAATTTAGACAGTAGGTGGCTTTTTTTCAGGAACGATAAAACCGCGGACCGTTTTTACCGCAAAGTAAAAAGCAAGCAAAAAAAGTATGGCAATGGCCTGGTTAATAAGATAAATAAAGTAAATACTCCCTTCTGCAAAAACCTTGACCGAATAGTATTCGAATACGATAAAGCCGACTAAGGAAACGATCAAATCAAGAACACTTAACATTCTTTGCGCCGGGTTGGTGATTCCGGCAATAAAAACTACGGATAAGACAAAGAGAATAGAAATGTAAGCGGGAACTGAAATAGTCTGGTTTAGAATCGGCAAACCGAGAAGCATGATAATTCCCGCAAGCAGAAAGAATATCCTTGAAATGTCGCCGTAATAATGCGGAAATTTACTTGTACCCCACTCTGCTTTAATAATTGACACTATCCTATTATTAGCACAACTTTTTCTAATTTTAAAGATTTCAAAAAACGGTCTCAAAAAAGGTAGGATATAAAGATGGGCGTGAGTGTTCTTAAATTCATCCAGATAAATATTTATAAGGGCCAATACTTGGATGATCTGATGCGTTTTTTAAAGGATCAAAATCCGGATTTTATATCTATGCAGGAGGTGACTGCCGGAGAAATGAACTTGTGTGACAAAAATCTTGATCTTTTTGAGTATTTCAAAAAGGAGCTGAGTTTAAATGGCGTTATTGATAAAGTAATGAAGCCTGTTGATTCGCCAAACGGCTATTTGGGCAATGCCGTTTTTTCTAAGTACCAGATAACTGGCTCGAAAACGCTTGTTCTAAAAACTTTTGAGGATTTTACTTTGGCTAAGTTTAATGACTTTAAGAGTTTTGTAAAATTTCCCAGAAATTTGCTTTCTGTCAAGTGTGATTTAGACGGGCAAAAAATACGTGCAATTTCCTGGCATGCGGCGTGGACTGCACCGCCTACGGATACGGAGGAAACTTTGAGACAGGCAAAGTTAGTCGCAGGTTTTCTTAAAAATTTAAAAGAACCTTTTATTTTAGGATGCGATATGAATGCGGCACCCCAAAGCAGGACTGCAGGATTAGTAAATGCCGTTGCCAATAATCTAATGATGAACTCGGGTGTTTTGCAGACTAACCATCCTAAAGTCCACAAAATCGCGCCCCGGGGTTTTTTAATTGATTATATTTTTACATCCAGTCACTTCAAACTCAAAAAACTGGAAGTACCCGAAGTTACTATTTCCGACCATCTCCCGGTTGTTGCGGAATTGGAATTTAACTCCGAAGGTTAATTCTTGATGATAATTTTAAATCGGTCGCTGTAGGTGAAGCCCTGAATAATTCCTCCAACGCAAAAGCTCTTAAAAATTAAAAGCTGAGCAAAACCGGTTGTTATTGTTAATAAAACTACAAAGATTGCGGAAAGAAATATCCAATGGTGAATGTGGATTATATGGTTTTTGAGTTTTATTTTGAGACTAGGTAAAAATTCCAAAGCCTTTATCTTAATCTGGGGAAGTTTGTTTTTGAATTTGAGAGGTTGAGTAAGCAAGTGATAAAACCAGTAACCTATTGCAATACCTCCAAACGATTGAATTGCCTCCATACTTTAATTATAAGGATTAATTAGGAAATTTTCGAGTGGTGACAGAACTGAATTTGTAAAGATGAGTTCTCGGAATCGGTTATTGCAGAGTTGAAATTTAACCCTTAAGTGCCTTTTTTGGTAAAATATGTTGCTAGGGCGGGATTAGTTGATCGGCTCAACATTCGCTTTCCAAGCGAAAAAGAGGGGTTCGACTCCCCTATCCCGCTCACTGCGCCTGTAGCTCAATCGGATAGAGCAGTCGCGTTCTAAGCGATCGGTTGGGGGTTCGAGTCCCTCCAGGCGTACACTTCGGCAAGCTCAGTGCAAGCTGTCACTAGGATTGTTGAAGTGTTTGGAGGGATGAGAAGTTTATGCTGAGGAGCGAAGCGACGAAGTAAGTCCCTCCAGGCGTACTCATGGTGGCTGTAGCTCAGTTGGTTAGAGCGCTGGCTTGTGGAGCCGGATGTCGGGGGTTCGAGTCCCCTCAGCCACCCAAGTTACCCTATAGTTGTTCTGATTATTCATTCCTGATATAATTTCTGTCGTAATGTCTCCAGAACGTGCACAAGATAGAGAAATTTTAGACATTCGTGTCAATAAAGAAGAAGAATTTCCGACTGACCCTGAAAAAAGATTTGAAGCTGTTTTTTCGGCAATTGGAAATTCTGAAGCCAAATGTTTAACTCTCCTTTGTCTCTCGGACAACCCAATAACTATCACTGATTTGCACAATAGGTTTATTGACGAGAGTTCTCGGGTCTGGGAAACTGCATTATCTACTCAGGCATCATATTGCGACAAAACACTAATTCCCATCGGTTTGGTCTCAGAGGCTGATATTGTATATTACGGGTCGTCTGAATATGTAACGGGTTATCGATTAACAAACACTGGCAAAAAATATGGCCAACCGATTGCTGCTTGTCTGATTCAAAAATCAGCAGATTTTGCTCCCTCTCTTTACAAAATATTTGGTCCAACATCAAAAGGAGGAGGTGAAACTCGATCAGTTATTAATCGAACAAAAATCCTTAAAGAGCTTTGCTTTAACACACTGCCTCAAAGACGGGTAGATCTTGTACTTATGCTGAATATTAATGAAATGTCAATTAGCAAACATCTTGAATTATTTGCACAACTTGGACTTGTTATCTATACATTTGCAGACCCAGAAATTAAGGGACTGTATAAATATAGACTTAAGGAGCAAGCGCAAAAAGACAAAGTTGTTCAGGTTTTAAACTATAGAAGTTTAACGGGTCGGGTAGCTGATCTTATTTTTAAATATAAGACAGTGGATCGTAACTTCTTGGTCAATCATCTTAAAGATAAGTATCCCAAGCGACCCGAAGACTCTCTGGCTTCAGACATTTCAGCGGTGCTATCTGGATTTATTAAACAGGATATAGTTGAACATGAATTTTTTGTTGCAAGTAAGATCCAATCCCAAGTACAAATCACCTTAGAAGGGAAAAGGATCGTTGAGGAATTAATACAACCAATAGAGAATAGCTTGGCTGATAATGAAGAGTTGCTTAACAACTGGCGGAAAATCTCTTGGCGCAACTATATAAGTGAGGCAATAATAAAACATAAGGATTCGTCAGGACATTCAAAACAATTGCCCCAAGAAGAACTATACTTGATGGTTCTCGAAGTTATTAGATCAAATCCAGGTATTAGGCCAAAAGAAATTAGATCGCAATTGCACCACCGTCCAGACATACAGCTCAGAAACTTAGTTAGACAAAGTCTCGTTAGAGCAGAAAGACAGGGCAAAGCAGTTCATTATTATGCAGCTGAAGTAAGTTGAAAAACTTGTTGAAGTTGATGTATCTGAAAAATAATTGGTTCTAATAACTCATCTTCAAGAACCCACATTATTCCGGGAGTTTTGAAAGCAAGGGTTTAACATTTTTGTAAACAACACGGTATTTGTAAGGATAGTAAAGAAAGGCAACAGGCGCATCTTCTGTTAAAACTTTCTGAAACTCAAAATACAGATCTTTTCTTTTATCCTCCTCTTTTGTGATCCTGGCATCCTCAAGAAGCTTATCGACCCTGACGTTTTTGTATTTGGTGATGTTTGTTGTACTTTGCGTTGAGTGCCAGAGTGCATACTGATCGGGATCACGCGGCAGTTCGTTTATCGCCAAAAGCGCCTGAAATTCAGAAGGCACGGTTTTTTCTTTTTTGATAACCACCTTTACACTGATTGCTTCCCAGTCGTTTTTTATTCTGTCGGCTATCTCTTCAAGCGCGGGCCCGACTGTTAATGTAATAGTGGGGTTTTCGATCTGGGATTTGGAAACTAATTCCTTTGCCTTGCCGCTGTTATAGTCGTATCCTTTTACAGTCTGGTTAAAGGCCCACGATGACGGATAAATCGGACTTTGGGCAAGAACACCGTCAAATTCCTGCCTGTTTATTGCGTAGTTTAAAGCCTGGCGCAATTCTTTGGACGAAAGCAAAGGGTCGTCGTTGTTGTAAAAAATTGTAAGTGCTTCTGTTTCATCAAGGGTTCTTTCCACTTCCAGATTAGGCCAAGACTGCAGGTCTGATGCCTCTGATACGGTAGCTACTTTTACTTCCCCGATTTTTAAGGCTTCCAGTGCCTGAGATTGGGTTGGATAAAACTTTATTTCGACTCTCGGAAGGTTTTTGTTCTTGGGGGTCAATTTAACTTCTTTTACTATATCTTCAACTTTGGAAATATGGACAATTCTGAATTGACCCGTGCCGTAAAAAGAATTTGTTTTAAAAACCGGTTTATCCAGAGTCTGCAAAAAGGAAACCAGCGGAGTTTTCAAGTCAAACTCGATTGCCTTGTTGTTCAAGGCCGTAATTGAGACACCGGAAACCGCAAGCGAAATGTCTTTTGCGTCAACTTGGGTATCATCGTGCCATTTAAGATTGTCTTTTAAGAATACAATGTATTTTTTACCATCATCTGCTGTTGTCCAGTGAGAAGCCATGGCAGACTGAGGTTTCCCCGACTTATCGACTTTAACTAAGGAGTCGGTGGCAAGTGCAAGTACATTTGTGGGTATGTTCTCAAGCTTATATGTGCCGACATAGCCGATTGAAAGTACATTGGTTTGAGATATCCGCTGCCAGAAAGTTTTAAAACCCAAAGTAGCCACCGATACAAACACGAAAAAAAGCAAAATCCAGATTCTGTAGCGGCTAATATAAGCACCAAAAATACTTACCCAGAATTTAAACCTTCTCGCGGGCACTTTGTATGAAAGCATGCAAAAGTTAAATTAGCACTTGGATCACCGAGAGAATAAAAAAAATAACAGCCAAGAAAACTGTCAGATACACAAAAAGCTTTTCCACTCCTCTTTTTGAACGGTATACACTCTCGGAGCCTCCAAAGGCTGTTCCGATGCCCGATCCCGACGCCTGCATCAGAATTACTATTATGAGGGCCGCAGAAACGATGATTTGGAGAACCAAAAGCGCTATTTTCATGGAATGATTTTCTCCATTAATTTTGCCACTTTTTGCCCGTCATGATAAATAGGAAAATCTTCATCTACAAAATCACCCTCTATTATCCGTCCTTGATAACGCTCCAGATTTTTTTGGGTTGCCGGAACATATTTATATTTTAAACCTTTGGGTATTTTGTACTTTTGGTTTACGTTGACCAAAATTTTATCAAAAACATCCGCTTCAAGGTGTTTTTTCATAACCTGAAGATAGTCCGATACGGCAAAATTCGGGGTCTCAAACGGTTTATTGGCAATATTCACAATGAAAATTTTGGGGACTTTTGCGCTTCTTAAGATGTTTTTAATTTTAGGCACAATAATAACAGGTAAAACCGTGCTAAACAGGTCCCCCGGCCCGGCTATTATCAAATCCGCCTTCAAAAGGCTATCTTGTGTATGCTGATAGGTCTTGACATTGGGGGGATCTAGGTGGACCTCGGAGAGTATCCCACCGCCGTTGTACTTGCCAAGATCAATATTTTCTTCCCCGTAGATTTTTTTGCCTTTTTTCGTCTTTGCCCAGATATTGACGTCGCCTAAAGTAGCGGGCAAAACCCTGCCCTTTGTTGAGATAATTTTTGAAAATTCCTCCAGAGCGCGGTTTAGATCACCTTTGTAAATGTCGGCAAGAGCCACGAAAATTAAGTTGCCCAGTTTCTGACCGCCAAGGTCGGTATCTTTGCCGTAGCGCTTGCCGGCAAACCTATAAACAAAAAGTTCCTTAAGTACTGACTCTTCGTCTGAAAGTGCCGTTAGACAATTGACGATATCACCAGGCGGCGGTACCGAAAAAGCGCGTCTTAGCCTACCCGCAGAACCTCCGTCATCTGCCATTGAGACAACAGCAGTAAGATCATAAGGCTGTCTTCTTAAGCCCTTTAAAATCTGGGCAGTTCCCACTCCCCCGCCCAAACAGATAATCCGCTTTTTTTTAGTCGGCAGCTCCAGATAATTTCTGAAAAAAGACAGAAACATAAGTGGTATCTTAACTTTTGTTTGCAAATTGGGCAAGTTGTAGGCTACTCGAAAATAATATGCAGGATTTTCTGGACAAGTGCGATTACAAAGGCAGCCAGAATGACAGTTGATGTTTGGTTGAAGTTGATAGCAGGCAAAATAATACCGTCTACTGTGGCTCCCGGGAAATCAAAGGAACCGACTGTAAATCCGGGTAAAAAATTAATTAAACCAAAAAAGAGTGCAATGTTTAAAACAAACATTACCAGGCCAAAGGTCAAATGATTAATCGGCAAAAGAACCAGAGAAAAAATCGGGTTAATGATTTGGGCTATTAAAAATATCGCGCCAACAACCAGTGCGTAATTTTTGACACCTGTGCCGACGGAGATTGTAGGTACCGCCATTTGGGCAATGTAAAGCGTGGTTGCTGCGATAACCAGTGCTTTCAAATAATGGCGCATATTAAAATCATATCAATTTTTGCAAAAATTATGCTATCTTTTCATAAACTTCCGAGGTCTGAAAGGCCTCGGTGTTGTTCTTAAGTTTAGAAGGGCGGTGCACAAAACTCCTAAGTTTTTCTACAATGTTCGGAGTATGTAATCACTTTTCGTATTCTCCCCAGCTAAATTTGCAACTAATTCGGAGTTTTCTGCAAGCGATTATACAGTTTTCTGGAGCGCAGCAGCCGGTGGTAAGAAAGTGCGAACCTGTGAGCCTCATCTCTTGTCGCCTGTATCAATTGACGTGCAAGGTTTTGTTTTTCAAGCCGAAGCGGCAGCGGTTTTTCGGCAAGGTAAATTTCTTCAAACTTTTTAGCAATGGCAATTACAGGAATTTCGATACTGCCCTTTTTAAGAACAGACAGTGCAACGTTTAACTGGCCTTTGCCGCCGTCAATTACGATCAGATTGGGTTTTGGCCAGCTGTTTTTAAATCTACGCGACAAGATTTCCCTTATCATTTGATAATCGTCAGGCGTGGTCTTAAATTTAATCTGGAATTTCCGGTACTGGCTTTTTTGACTCTGGCCGTTTTCAAAAACAGCCATGGAGCCGGTTGCCTCCTTGCCTGCTGTGTTGGAGATGTCAAAACACTCGATTCTTTTGGGAATTTTTGGAAGGTTAAGTACAGCTTTAAGACTTTGAAGTCGCGCGGCGGAAAGATCATCAACCAGAGTCGGTTGAGTAAGAAACTCCACAGGATCCCGAAACTCGGAAAGCATATATTCGATTTTCGCAATTTGTTTTTTGATATTTTGGGCCTCTTCGAATTTTTCCAAACTTGCCAATTTCTGCATATCGGCAATAAGTGACTTTAACAAGAATTTCGATTTGCCGGACAGCAGTTTTTTAATAGCTTTGATATTTTTGAGGTAATGAATTTTATTCTCTTCTGAAGCATGGGGGAAAGGACATAATCCGAGATGAACGTAAAGACAGGGTTTTTTGAGATTTTTGTGATGGCAGTAGGGAAAGATTCTGCGGACGGTTTTGAGGAGGTTCCGCATCACTTTTGCCGATGGAAACGGCCCTTTGACAAAATCACTGTATGAAATTTGAGGTTTTCTGACTAAAGAAACCAGAGGAATTTTTTCTTTGGTAATTTTAATGTAAAGCGGGTTTTTGTCGTCTCTGGCCTGAAAATTAAAAAACGGTTGATTTTTGCGAATTAACTCTGCTTCCAAGAGCAAGGCTTCAAATTCCGACTCCACCTTTATATATTTAATGTTGGAAATTTTTTTAACAAGAAGGTTGGTTTTTTCGCCGAGGTTTTTATTTTGAAAATATGATGAGACGCGTTTTTTTATTGATTTCGATTTACCAACATATATGATTTTTCCGCCCACGTCTAAAAAAATATAGACACCCGGAGAGCCGGGAAGCCTGGCAATTTCCTTTTTCAAATTCACAGAAATTAATTTTACAGGAAATGTCTACCTTTTGGACCTTGCAAGAAATTTTTTGTAGATTAAAAACGAGATTATCACAAGGCTAATTGTAATTATTAAACTTAGGATCGCAGTAAGGGAAATAAAGAATAGGAAAAACGGTTTTACAAAAATTGGTTTTGAGATCTGCGATTCGGCAAAACTTAAAATTACATTGTCGCTTCTTTCCTCTAACAGCTTTGGGCTATTGAGTACGTAGGTCTTTTGTAATTTAGAGTAGGGCGGCAGAATTTTTACAGGAATTGGGTTTTGTGACTTTACCTCAAAAGCACTGCTTTCAAGAGTCAGTATCTGATCTATAAGTGAAGTCGAGCCGATGTTTTTGACTTCGGCCCTTAATTTTAGCGGAATACCGGAAACTGCAAATTGCGGTGCGGAAAGTGAAAGTTCGGGTGTTGTAGTTTTATAAGGGAGCTCTGTGGCAAAAGTAATATCGACTGTTTTTTTATCTTCATCCGCCTGTTTTTTAAAGGAGCCCGCGGGATAAGGCAGTGTTGAAGAAAGGCCTCTTTGGGCCAGGGTCACATGGTTAAAATCCATTTTATTAAAAAAGTCCAAACCTCCCGAAGTTGAACCCCATGTGGGGTCAACCTGAATCCATCCTTTTTCATCATCCCAGTAAGCAGGCCAGGCATGTAACAAGTCTCCTTGGGCAGTGAAGGAAAGAGGCCTAAGGCGTGTATTTTGTGTATAAGCAAAACCGACGATTTCTTTGGCGGGGATACCTGCTGCTCTGGAAATGGCGATAAAAAGGTCCGTGAACTCCATACAGACGGCATTATTCGGCTTATTCATGGCAGCCAGTGCACCAAGACGTTCAATTTTGGCAAGGTTTAACCTTTCGTCACTGTACTTGAGGTAGTCAACCACAAATTTATATATTTCCTGTGGTGTTTGTAATTCCTGGGCTTTTTCTTTAATCTGGGCAGAATCCGTTTCCCAATAGCTTTGGGGCTGGAGGTATTTTTCTTTCTCGTCATCAGTTAGTTTTGTTTCAATGTTTCTGAATGGTTTACTAAATACTTCAACGTAGCCCTTTGCAACAATAGCGGTTTGTGATTTTGGGCCAAGTCTGTAGCTGGCAATAAAATTTCCGTCTTCATCGACTGTAATATTTTCTGGTGCCGGTTCGATTTTGGAAAGAACTATCTTTTGGTAATTATTGTCGGGGGGGAGCGTAATTTCATCCGTTGCGGACGTCAGATTACTGTTTTCCAGAAAATAATCGAGGGTAAATTCAAAGACCTGATTTTGGCCAAATGACATGGAAATGCCCGATGACGTGAGCTGATCCTTATCAAAGGTAAAGATCTGAGTTTTGGCAGTTTCTGCATGAGTTTTGGGCTCGGGAACAGCAAAAGCAACCGGGCCGAAAGATATGGGAACGGTCATCTCAGCCGAGTAATTGTTAAGGTCGGGACTCTTGGCAAGCCTGGGAATCGAAACCTCCCAGATTTGTCCGGATTTGGTGGCAAGCTCTGCGGATGAATATGTAAGGTTGATGGTGACTTTTTTGCCAAGGCCGATGACTCTCTCGTTTAATTTAAGGGCAATAGTGCTGACATTTTCTTCAAACTTAACTTGCGGATCGATTGCTCCGATTCCGTCTTCGGCCTGGACGTCTTCAACCTTAATAGAGCCGATTTTTAGCTCGAAGCGGTCAGCATAATAATTGGCGGTTTTATTCTCAAGCGTTATTGTTTGGATAACTTCTGTTTTGCCACCTTCGTCAACTTTATAATTTACATCGTAGTCTGTCTGAAACTCGCCGTCTGCCAAAATATCGGCAGGTAGAGCCAGAAAGAAGATCGCAAAAAATATAGGAGCAAGAAAAAAGCAAAAAATAACGCGGGCAAGTAAACGCATTTAATTGTCACAGTTAGTATATTATGGAAATTTTAGATCTTACAAGTTTTTTGCCAAAAACTGCCCTGTGTAGGAAGTTTTTACTTTGGATACTTGAAGGGGTGTCCCCTCTGCAACCAGCCTGCCCCCTTCGTCACCGCCTTCCGGCCCAAGGTCAATAATCCAGTCACTGTTTTTAATAACATCCATGTTGTGTTCGATGATAATAACAGTATTGCCCGTAGAAACAAGCCTTTTTAAAATTAACAGCAGTCTTTCAATGTCGGCAAAGTGAAGCCCGGTTGTCGGTTCGTCAAGAATATAAAGTGTCCTGCCGGTTGCTTTTTTGGAAAGCTCGGTTGCCAATTTCACCCGTTGTGCTTCTCCGCCTGAAAGGGTCGGTGCGGGTTGTCCGAGCCGGATGTATCCAAGTCCTACGTCATAGATTGTTTCCAGCTTATTTTTGATTGTCGACACATTTTGGAAAAACTGCAATGCTTCATCGACAGTCATTTTCAAAACATCCGCAATGTTTTTTCCGCGGTAGTGAATTTCCAGGGCCTCTTCGTTGTATCTTTTACCCTGACAGACTTCGCAGTCGACATAAACGTCCGGTAAAAACTGCATCTCGATTTTTACCTGACCTTCTCCTTCGCAGGCCTCGCATCTGCCGCCCTTGACGTTAAAAGAAAATCTACCCGGTTTGTAGCCTTTGATTCTGGCATCTGTTGTTTTAGAAAAAAGATCCCTGATATATGTAAACGCTCCGGTGTAGGTTGCCGGGTTTGACCGCGGAGTTCTGCCTATCGGTGATTGATCTATCAGGACAACCTTATCAAGATTTTCGATTCCGTCGATTCTTTCAAACTTGCCGGCTTTTGCCTTTGTACGGAAAAAATGGCTGGCTACCGCTTTATAAATAATTTCGTGGACAAGTGTTGATTTTCCTGAGCCTGAGACTCCGGTTACGCATATAAACTTGCCTAAAGGAAAAGAAACCTCAATTTCTTTAAGGTTATTCTGACCCGCACCATATACAATCAGGGTCTGACCTTGTTGATTATCTTGCAAAGCACTTTTAAAGTTGACATCCTTTACTTCTACCTTTTTTTTGCCCGAAAGATATTTTCCCGTTTGCGATTTTGCGGATTTTTCAATTTGAGAAGGTGTGCCTTGGGCGATAATATTCCCGCCGTGTTCGCCTGCACCCGGGCCGAAATCAAAAATGTAATCCGACGCCAAAATCATGTCTTTGTCGTGTTCGACGACAATGACCGTGTTTTGAATATCCCTCAGCTTCTTTAAGGTTGTAATCAGCCGGTTATTATCCCTGTGATGCAAACCTATTGACGGTTCGTCCAAAACATACAAAACACCCGAAAGCCCGGAGCCGATCTGCGACGCAAGACGGATTCTCTGCGCTTCTCCGCCAGCAAGGGTATTTGCGCTTCTGGAAATAGTCAGGTAATCGAGGCCGACATCAACTAAAAACTGTACCCTTAACAAAAGCTCTTTTAAAATCGATTTGGCAATTTGTTTTTCCCTTTCCGAAAGTGTTACATCGTTCTCTGTACTAAGCTTTTTAAGCCATGAAAAAAAACCGTTTATTGAATATTGTGAAATTTGGGCAATAGTACTTTCGCCTACCGTAATTGACAATGCTTCTTGTTTTAATCGCGACCCTTGGCACTGGTCACAGATGTCGATCCGCATAAATTTTTCTATTTCGCCTCGGACAAAATCGGATTCGGTTTCCTGGTATCTTCGCTCAAGCTGGGGAATTACGCCCTCGAAAGTCGTGTCCCAGGAAACAATTCGGCCAAATCTGTTGGGGCCTTTGACCGAATACAGGTTTTCGTTATCTCCGTACAGAATAATTTTTTTATGATTGTCGGGAAGATCACCAAAACTTTTATTAAGATCAATCTTGTTTTCCAAAGCCACGGTTTCCAGAGTTCTCCATGACCAGGTATTTGATTCAATTGTTCTTGCCCAGGGCAAAATCGCGCCCTCAAGAATTGAAAGATTGGGGTTTGCAATCAGCTCTTCATCGACCTTTCTCAAATACCCGAGGCCTGCGCATTTTGGACAAGCCCCGTGGGGCGAATTAAAAGAAAAGGTTCTCGGCTCAATTTCGGCAAAAGAAATGTTGTCGACAGGACAGGTAAATTTTTCCGAATATAAGTGTTCTTTGAGCTCCTTGGGATATTGCGGAATGTCAAAGCTTTTGTCCATGATTTCTGCGGCAATAATGTTGCCGTCTGCGAGATTCAGGCCTTGCTCTGTTGATTCTGTAAGTCTGGTCTTGTCGACGGGCAGGGTAAATTTATCGACAACCGCATCGATTGAATGTTTGTTGGTTTTAATTAAGACAAAATCCTCACCAATATCTTTAATCTGGCCGTCAACCCTGACCTGCCGAAAGCCTTTTTTGGCAAGGTCGACAAAAAGCTCGCGATATTCACCTTTTCTATCCTTTACAATCGGCGCAAGCAAAATAATTCTGGTTTGCGGTTTTTCTGCCTTTGCCAGTTTTTGGATTTCTTCAACGATTTGTCCCGGAGTTTGATGCGATATTTCACGGCCGCAGACAGGACAATGCGGATGGCCGGCTCTGGCAAATAAAAGTCTTAAATAGTCATAAATTTCGGTAATTGTGCCAACTGTTGATCGCGGATTATGAGATGTTGATTTCTGGTCGATTGAGATTGCCGGTGAAAGTCCTTCGATTGAATCAACATCGGGTTTGTCCATTACCCCCAAAAACTGACGGGCGTAGGAGGCCAGTGACTCGACATACCTTCTTTGGCCCTCTGCATAAATCGTGTCAAAGGCAAGCGAAGACTTTCCTGAACCCGAAATTCCGGTAAAAACAACTAGTTTGTTCTTGGGAATTTCAACACTGATATTTTTTAAGTTATGGACTCGAGCGCCCTTAATTGAGATTTTGTTCGGCATTTTGATGTTGAATGTCAAAGAAAAATTTTATCATCTGTGACAATACTTCTTCAAGGGCCTTATATTTATTTCTCGCTAAGAAGTTATGCGGCAGGGTTTTTACGAAGAAAAGCTGATATGTGCCTTAGAATACTGTAAGCATTCTTATAGGCAGCAAATTGCTCTTCTTTGATTTGGTAAGAACGTGAGGTTCGATCCTGAAATGTATCCGATGCGCAATTACCAATAAATGATCTGGCTGCTTCATCAGTAGGAGAAGTGCTAATTAGACCATCCATTCTCAGAAAGGGCCGTACGCAATCAACAAATAAAGCTCTTAACGTAGAAGGATTAAAGATTCTGACTCCATAGTCAAATACAGTGACTTCGACTGTACCATTTTCATTTTTCTCGCCCAAAAGATCCGCAAGTTTACCATCTACATCACTTGAGCGCCAAGTGGTTGGGCTCGATGGTAGTTCAAATACAGGCGCTATTGATCCTTCACCACGTAAATCAGCAAAGCGGTCTAGAATTACGCGCTGGAGAATTTTTTCCGTCTCGCTAACTGCTGTAGCAAAACGTTTCTCGACTTCAACTGTGTTTCTTGCAGGCATGACGACTGATTATATCAAAATACTCTAGGGTATTCAAATATCTTTGTGAGTTTCTAAATTGCCGACCTGATTGTTTGGATCTGGTCTCTTAAGAATGCCGCTTTTTCGAAGTCGAGAATTTTTGCAGCTTCTTTCATTTCCCGGGTTAAGACTTTTATAAATTTTCGGCGGTCGTCGGGAAGAAGCGATCCTTCAACTGCACGGTTTACGGTCTCTTCGATAATCTGGTCATGAAAGACATGCTTTTCCTCTTCTTTTTCCCTTTCTATTAGTTTATTGCGTATCGGTTTTTCGATTGATTTTGGCGTGATATTGTGTTTTTTATTGTAATCAAGCTGGATTTTCCTGCGTCTTTTAACTTCTGCAATCGCCCGCGCAATCGACCCCGTTTTCTCATCTGCGTATAAAATGACTTTACCCTCAACGTGCCTTGCAGCCCGGCCCATTGTCTGGATCAACGATGTTTCGGATCTTAAAAAACCCTCTTTGTCGGCATCCAGAATTGTCACCAGTGAGACCTCCGGTAAATCAAGACCTTCCCGCAAAAGATTGATACCGACCAGAACATCAAAATTCCCCAGCCTTAAATCATCTAAGATATCGCTTCTGTCCAAAGTCAGAATTTCCGAATGCAGATAATGAACCTTGAGGCCTTTTTCTTCAAGGTAATCGGAAAGCTCTTCTGCCATCCTTTTAGTTAAAGTTGTAACCAAGACCCTTTGCTTTTTGGCAACCCTTTTTTCGATTTCTAAAATTAAATCATCGATCTGGCCAGAAGTTGCCTTAATAACAATCGCAGGGTCAATTAAACCTGTCGGCCTAATCAACTGTTCGACTACCTGGTCTGAAATTTTAAGTTCGTATTCTGCAGGTGTTGCCGATGTGTAAATTACCTGATTGACACGATCTTTAAATTCCTCAAATTTTAAAGGGCGATTATCATATGCAGACGGCAGGCGAAACCCAAAATCAACGAGCATTTCTTTTCTAGCACGATCACCCCTATACATGCCATTGATTTGTGGGATGGTCATGTGGGATTCGTCGATTACCGTAAGGTAGTCTTTGGGAAAGTGCGCAAGCAAGGAAAAAGGAGGCTCGCCGGGTTTCCTGCCGTCAAAATACCTTGAGTAGTTTTCTATCCCCTTGCAGTAGCCAAGCGTATTTATCATCTCCAGATCATAATTTGTTCTTTCCCTAAGTCTGTGTGCTTCAAGTGTTTTGTTTTGGTTTTCAAGATACTCCAGTCTTTCTTTAAGTTCTTTTTTGATGCTTTCTATTGCAAAGGTTCGTGTTTTTTCCGCAGAAACATAATGTTTTGCAGGATAAATTGCTAAGTTCTCAAGGTTCTCTAAAGTTTCAGCAGTTATCGGGTGTATAAACTCCAGTTTTTTAATACTGTCATCGGAAAATGAAATCCTAAGGCCCCTTTTTTCGTAAGAGGGGTAAATTTCGATATTTTCGCCGCGTACCCTGTATGTTCCGCGCATGAAGTCGATATCATTTCTTTCATATTGAAGTTTGGCAAAGGCGGTTAATATGTCTTTTCTTGGCCAAATTTGGCCGTTTTCGAGTTGAAGACGCGCTACTTGATATTCCTCTGGAGAACCCAAATTGTAAATTGCAGAAACAGAGGCAACAACGATAACGTCTTCTCTGGTTGCAAGAGCGGTTGTAGAGGCCAATCGAAGTCTATCAATTTCCTCATTGACCTCTGTTTCTTTTTCTATATAAGTGTCAGTTGCGGGCATGTAGGCTTCCGGCTGGTAGTAATCGTAATAAGAGACGAAATAGCAGACGGCGTTTTTGGAGAAAAATTCACGCAGTTCCTGATAAAGCTGAGCAGCCAATGTTTTGTTGTGGGAAATGACAAGCGTGGGTTTCTGGACGTTTTTAATGACGTTTGCTACAGTAAATGTTTTTCCGGAACCCGTTACACCCAAAAGTGTCTGATTTCTAAAACCCCTGTTGATTCCCTCTGTGAGTTTTTCAATCGCCTGCGGCTGGTCCCCTGTAGGATTAAAATCCGACTTTAATTCAAATTTCATGACAAAGTTTAATTATACTCCGATTTGAATACTTGAAGTATAGATTTTGATTGACAATTGTTCTAATATTGTTGATTATGTCCGGTGAAAGGTTTTCAGATCAATCTGTCGAAATTAAAGAAAGGGAAAGTAGACAAAAGGTTGTCGTTACAGGAATGGACGCCATTACTCCTTTAGGGTTTAGCTGGAGAGAAACTTGGGGGAATTTAGTTAAAGGTGTTAATACAGCTATTACTCTATTTGATGATAGATTCAGAGGGCGCGTTGCTTCCCCAATAGTTTATTTCAACCCTGATAATTTTTTTTCTCGTAGTGAAACAAAAATAAAGCAACGCACTTCGAGGGCAGCACAATTCAGCTACATTGCTGCGAGAGGCGCACTCTCAGATGCCGGCCTTCTTTGTACTAATAGTGATCCCGAAGTAAAAATTGATCCCGACCAGTGGGGTGTTTATGTTGGAACGGGAACCGGTGGAGTTGAAGAGTATCGCCGGGCGGCTGAATCGGTTAAATCAGAAGGCCCAAGAAGAATACCTGCTGAAGCGGTTTTTAAAATTTTACCCGAGAGAGTCGGAACTGTTATAAATCTGGCTTTTGGATTCCGGGGCAGGTCTGGGACAACTATAACTGCATGTGCAACTGGCTTGACGAACATAGCGCAATCCGCGGAATATGTGGCAAAAGGCGAAATGGATGGAATGATATCTGGCGCAACAGAAGGGACTATTTCTGATGTAATAATGGGCGGATTTGCAAATATAAGGGCTCTGCCTAAGAATTTTACAAAAAGACCACAAGCCGCCAGTCGTCCTTTTGATGAAGAGAGCGAGGGTTTTGTACCCTCTGAAGGTGCGGGAATTGTCGTTTTGGAAAATGAAAAAATTGCCCTTTCACGAGGTGCTGATATCAAGGCGGAACTGGCGGGTTTTGCTTGGAACAATGATGCTAATCATGAAACTGTACCGGACCATAATGGGCTCGCAAAAGCAATCCTTCGTGCTTTAGAAGTAGCACGTTTAAAAGTTACGGATGTAGATGTTTATGTTGCCCATGGAACGTCAACTGAAATAAATGAGTTGTCTGAAATGAAAGCCCTTGTACAAGCACTGGGGAAACATGCTTATCAGGTAGCAATTACTGCTCCAAAGTCGATGCTGAATCATCAACTCGGCGCAGCAGGCGCCCTTACTAGCCTTGTGGCTACTTCGATTCTAAGACAAAATGTTATCCCACCTACGATCAACATAGACAAGTTAAAAGAAGAGTTCAAAAGGTTTGATATTGTCCAGAAAGCGAGAGATGTTAAAGCGAATGTTGTAGTCGCGGCTGCTGCTGGTTTTGGTGGACATAATGCTGTTGCAGTTTTTAAAAGATATTTTAATCCTCAGCTGAGACTGCCGTTTAGTGCTTCACCCACTTGACAACTTCGGGTTTTTAGCGACTTGTTGCGCAAAACACGAATATAGGTATTGACATATTCGGGTTTTATTTGGTATTGTTAAGCCATGATTCCGGTTGTTTATAAACGGCAAAGACAAATACTGGATTTTTTGAACAGCTACATTGAAAAATTCGGCCAAGCTCCTACTTTAGTTGAAATCGCCAAAAAATTCAAATTAAAATCCCTTGCTACGGTTCATGAACACTTGCAGACACTGGAGAAAAAGGGACTGATTAAAAAGCAGTCAGGGTTATCCAGGGGCATTGAGATCATAGACAGAAAAATCAGTGAAATCGTAAAAGGCGTCGAGCTTCCGCTTTTAGGTTTTATCGCAGCCGGATCACCGATTGAGCCGTACACAGACCCAAGCGCCAAATTTATGGTCTCACCAAATATGATCAGTCCGGCCCAAAAATCCTATGTTTTGCAGGTAAGGGGCGATTCGATGATAGAGGATGGCATTTTAGACGGAGACTTTGTCATAGTAGAGGAAACAAACAGGGCAAATGACGGCGACATTGTGGTTGCCATGATCGAAAACGGGGTTGTCACCCTAAAGCGGTTTTTTAAGGAAAAAGATAGAGTTCGCTTGATGCCTGCAAATGCTACAATGAGGCCGATTTACGCCACGAACGTAACTATCCAGGGCCGCTGTGTTGGTGTGATTCGCCGGTACTAATTTAAAAAATTCCCGAAACAAGTTGACATTTATTTTGCATAAGGTAAGAATGTTTGGAAAATGCAAGGTATCCTGTACGTCATTTCAACCCCAATCGGCAATCTAGGCGATATCACAAAAAGAGCAGTAGATACGTTAAAAAATCTCGATATTCTGCTTGTTGAGGATACCCGTGTAAGCGGGAAACTACTGAAAAATTTTGATATAGGCGTAAAAATGATTTCTTTTAATGAATACACAGAAAAGTCTAAAACAGATTCAATTATCAACCTTCTCAAAGACGGTAAAAAAGTCGGCATCATTTCCGATGCCGGAACGCCTTTAATTTCGGACCCCGGATTTCTGCTTGTCCGCGCGGCAGCTAAAAGCGGCGTTAAAGTAGTTGCAATCCCCGGACCAACGGCATTAATTTATGCGCTGACTGTTTCCGGTCTGCCTACGGATAAATTTATATTCTTCGGATATTTACCCAAAAAAGAAGGTAAAAGAACCAACATTTTGAAAAATCTAAAAAAAACATCCAATTACATAACGGCAACTATAATTTTTTATGAAAGTCCATACAGGTTGCTGGTGACACTAAAAAGTATTAATGAAGTTTTTGGTGATATAGACATAGTTATTTGCAGGGAATTAACAAAACTTCATGAAGAAATTCGCAGGGAAAAAGTCACGGAGGCTATAAAACACTTCTCCGAAATTGCTCCGAAAGGCGAATTCACACTGCTTTTTCATTCAAAGTAAACTGCGGCCGGTCATTTGCTGCGGTTTGGGAATCTGCAATAAAGAAAGCACGCTGGGAGCAAAGTCTGCCAATAACCCCTGCGGAAATTGGGTATTTTGACCGCGCAGTTCCTGAAACGCGAAAATAACGGGAGAAGGATTTATATTGTGTTCAGTATCAATCTCACCCGTTCGTAAATTAATCATCTCTTCTGCATTTCCGTGATCCGAAGTTATAATCAAACCACCTCCTTTTCCAAATACTATCCTGGTTATTTCGCCTAGATGCTTGTCGATTACTTGGACGGCTTTAATTGTAGCGTCTAATTTTCCTGTATGGGCGACCATATCGGCATTTGCAAAATTACAGACGATAAAATCATAAACGTTAGAGTTGATTTTTGAAATTAAAGTCTGAGCAATAAGAGGTGTGGACATTTCGGGTTTAAGGTCATAGGAGGCAACCTTCGGAGAATCTATTAAAATTCTTTCTTCTTTAGGGAAAGGTTGTTCTCTGCCGCCGTTAAAAAAATAGGTAACGTGGGCATACTTTTCGGTCTCTGCTATATGCAGCTGGCGTGCACCGAGTTCCGAAAAAATCCGGGTAATAGGCATTTCTACTACCTCTGGTTCGTATGCGATTTTGCTTACCGGTAAGTCTTTTTCATATTGTGTCATTGTCACAAAATAAAGATTGTCCTTTTTTTTGCCTCTTTGGAAGGTGGAAATTTTTTCATCGGACGATGTTTTTTGCCGTGTCAAATCATCAAGAACAAAAGCCTTTGTAAGCTGTCTTGTTCTGTCAGGCCGATAATTTAAAAAAATGACAGCGTCTGAATCAGAAACAGGACCCACCGGAACCTGTGATTCATCAACTATAATTACCGGTTCGATGAATTCATCGGTTTTGCCTTCCCGGTATGATTTTTCTACGGCTTCTTGCGGGTCTTTTTCAATATTTGTACCTTGGCCGCAAATTGCCTGATAGGCTTTTTCAGTTCTTTCCCATCTGTTATCCCTGTCCATTGCATAATATCGACCGCAGATTGTGGCAATTTGACCGACACCGGTTGAGGCAATTTTTGACTTAATCTCGTTAATATAAAACCTTGCGGACGTCGGTGGACTGTCTCTGCCGTCTGTAAACAGGTGAAGCTTGACTCTTGACTGGGCAACTCCTTGCTTTGCAAGAAACGATAGAAGTGCATACAGGTGCTCGCTGTCGCTATGAACCGAACCCAAACCTACAAGACTCAGAAGATGGAGTTTAGAGCCGTATTTTGAAATATGCTCAACTGCTGTCTTAAATGCGGCGTTTTCAAAGAACGTGCCGTCGGCAATCGACATGTTTATTCTCAAGAGATCCTGAAAAACTATTCTTCCTGCTCCGAGGTTCAAATGACCGACTTCACTATTGCCCACCTGACCTTCGGGCAAGCCCACTGACTGTCCGGCTGACGTTAAAGTTGCGTGCGGATAGGAGTACCAGAGCTCGTTGAAATTTGTAAGATTAGCACGGGTTATTGCGTTTCCGACGCTGTCCTGAGCGACACCCCAACCGTCCAGAATCAAAATTACTAAGGGTTTGGGCTTTTTTGGAAGCCTTAACATTTAAGAAATTTTTGAAAGTTCATGTTCAATCTCCAAAAGTCTGTTGTATTTGGCAACTCTTTCCCCTCTTGCAGGGGCACCAAGCTTTGCATAATCGGCACCGATTGCAACGGCAAAATCGGCGATAAAATCGTCGTTTGTTTCACCCGAACGGTGCGAAACTACGATTTTGAAACCCGCTTCTTTCGCGTACCTTACGACATTAATTGTTTCCGAAATTGTTCCCGCCTGATTCGGTTTAATAATAACCCCGTTGCAGGCTTTTTCTGCCTTTGCTTTTTTAAGTCTTTCCAAATTTGTAGTAATCAAATCGTCGCCCACAATAATCGTTTCTTTGCCGATTTTTTCTGTCAGTTTTCTCCAGTCATCCCAATCGTCTTCTGCCAGAGGATCTTCGATTGAAAGTAAATGATATTCACTGTTTAATGAAGCGAAAAATTCTACAAATTCGTCCTCGCTTAAAGGAATAGGTCTGTCCTTTATTTTGTAAGAGCCTTCTTTTTTAAGCTCGGTAGCAGCAACGTCAAGACTCAGAAAGACGTCTAAACCCAATTGGTAATGAGCGGTGTCAATTGCCTCAGCGATCAACTTCAGAGCGTCTACATTGGAGTACAGTGACGGCGAATAACCCCCCTCGTCTCCCACCAGAACTATGCCGCTGTGGGATGCTATTGTCTGTTTCAGGTGGTAATAGATTTCAGCTCCTGCACGCAGATTGTCTGAATACGATGCGGACTTTTTCGGCACCAGTAAAAACTCCTGAAAGTCTACATTGCCGGACCCGTGCAGCCCGCCATTTATAATGTTAAACATCGGAGTCGGTATCTCAAAACGTCCGAGTTTGATTTGCGAAATCTCATTTAAATATTGCCAGAGTTCGATTTTTTGCGATTGTGCCTGTGCTTTGGCGACCGCACCGGAAATTGCAAGCGTCGTATTTGCGCCTAAATTGGATTTGTCTTTGGTTTTATCAGCGGCAATGATCAGATTGTCTATGGCTCTTTGATCAGCCGCGTCTTTGCCTAAGATAAGCGGAGAGATCACAGAATAAATTTTCCCAAGTGCCTTGAGAACTCCTTTGCCTGAGTATCTTTCGGGGTCTTTATCTCTTAATTCCACAGCTTCATGTTTGCCCGTAGAAAGACCCGAAGGAGTTGAAAATACACCGAATGAATCGTCGTCAAGAATTACCGTTGCCTCGATTGTCGGGTCACCTCTGCTGTCTAAAATCTCACGGGAGATGATTTTTTTAATTTTGGCCATAGGTCTTATGTTTTCCTATTTAAATGTTTTTCTTCGGACTGGTAGATTATTTCCCTTGTTGCCTCAATCGCGTCGGGATTGACTGAGATTGACGTTATTCCCCACTGGACAAGTTTTTGCGTTAGCTCTGGATAAATAGACGGTGCCTGGCCACAAATTGAACAGCTGATTTTTGCATCGTGCGCTCCTCTTACGGTTTTTTCAAGTGCCCACAAAACTGAAGGGTCAAGTTCGTTGAACTCGCCTGCTACTTCTTCGTTATCCCTATCCGTACCGAGAATTAGCATTGTAAGATCATTGGATCCGATTGAAACGCCATCAATGCCAACCTTGATGAATTCCTGAAGCTCGATAACGTTGGTCGGAATCTCAACCATCATCCAAAATTTGAAAGTTTTGTCTTCAAAGAGTCCGACTTTTTCGACAAGTTCCCTCACTGTCGAAAGCTCCTTCGGGCTCCGGACAAAGGGAATCATCAGGTGTAAATTCTTGTATTTTTGGCGTGTTTTTAAAATAGCTTCTAGTTCGAGTTTAAAAACGTCGGGATCCTTAATGTACCGAAAAGCACCTCTATATCCCAGCATGGGATTTGACTCCAAAGGTTCATATCTGTCTCCGCCTTTTAGGTTTTTATACTCGTTTGATTTTAAGTCGCTTGCCCTGTAAATTACGGGTCTTCTGCCAAACGCTTTGCCGAAGTATGAAAGTTCTTCTGCCAGCTTATCCGTGAATTCCTCCCCTTTTTTTTCTTCGATGAATTTTTTAGGATGGGTACCTATTTGCGCCAGCATAAATTCGGCCCGCAAAAGACCCACGCCGTCGACGTTTTGAGAAGCGATTTTGGCTGCAAGCTCGGGTTCCGCCAGGTTTACATACAGATGAGTTGCTGTTTTATGGTGTTTGGCGAAAACTTGCGGCTCTTGCTGTTTGATATTTTTTTTGGCTGGCGAAACATCTCCTTCGTAAATCAAACCCTTGGCACCGTCAACCGTAATTACCATACCTTCTTTCAGGATTTTTGTAGCGTTTTGCGTTCCCACAACGCAGGCAATACCCAGTTCCCGTGAGACAATTGCCGCATGTGAAGTCCGGCCGCCGCGGTCGGTTACAATGGCGCTTGCTTTTTTCATCGCGGGTACAAAATCGGGATTTGTCATTTCGGTTACCAAAACATCGCCTTGTTTAATGCGTGACAACTCTTTGGCGCTTTTTAAAATAACCACTTTACCGCAGCCTATAACCGGTGAGGCAGGGGAGCCTGAAAGAATAGGTTTTTTGGTAATTTGATCCGATTTTTTCGCCTCCAGTTTTTGATCGGTTGCTTTAATTGTTGTAACGGGCCGCGTCTGAACTATATAAAGTTTATTATCTTCAAGAGCCCACTCCATGTCCTGAGGGAAAAAATAATGCTTTTCAATCTGCACTCCGATTTTGGCAAGTTCTATAATTTTTTCATCTGCAAGCTTCTGGTCCTCTCTGTGAGCCGCAGAAACCGGTACTATTTTGTTAGTCCTGCCCGATAATGTCATAAACTTTTCCTGGGAAACTATATTTTTTGAAAGGATCTTAAAAGTTTCTTTTTCCACCTCATAATGATCCGGTGTTACCTGCCCTCCCACAATTAATTCGCCAAGGCCGAAGATTGCCTCGATAATTACTTTTTTCTTGTCATTTGTGACAGGGTCTATCGTGAACATGATTCCCGAGATTTCCGACTGAACCATCTTTTGAACGGGTACAGCAATACCCACCTTAAAATGATCGAAATTTTTCTGGACTCGGTAAAAAATGGCCCTCGCTTCAAACAGCGATGCCCAGGCACCCAAAATTGCCTCTTTGAGTTCTTCGTGTCCGAGAACATTAAGAAATGTTGACTGCTGACCTGCAAATGATGCTTCGGGCAGATCTTCTGCTGTTGCGGATGAGCGTACGGCCACTCTCACATTTGTTTTTTTCGAAAGCTCATCGTAGAATTTGTAAATCGACTTTTCGAAACCCTTGTCGGGTCGAATTTTTTTTATTTCTTCCTGGCAGGCACTGGCTTTTAACTCAAGAAGCATAGGGTCGTCGACGTTAAGACCGTACAAAATACCCTTAATCCGGTCAAGTGCTCCGGATTTTGATAAATTATCAAAATAAGCATTCGATGTAACGATAAACCCGCCGGGAATTGGTATCTTGATTTTGGTAAGCTCCCCTAAGTTTGCCCCTTTGCCGCCAACCAGTGCTCCGTCATCTTTATCAACTTCAGAAAACCAGACTAAATTCTGCATATTGCCTTTAATCTGCCAATTTAAAGTAAGGAAATGGGCAGATTTGAGAAGGTTTAAACCAATTTTAACATCTACGCAGGGAGGTACTTCAACAGTAGAATCGCAACCAGAGATTTCTCATCCATTGCGGAAGTACCGTTTTTCGTTGCGTAATCAAGACGTAAGAGTCCACGATAAAATCCGATAAGTGTATTTAGACTGAAAAGGTCTGCCTGCCTTTGAATTTTGTCCCACTGCCAATCCTGAATATTCCTTTCAAAAAAATCCTGCGATTTTTCTTTTCGCGCCTGATACTTAACCGCAATTAACAAAGATACCCTAAAAAGCAGGTTCCAAACCAGAATATTTTTTTTATCGGTCTCAATCTGCGGCAGGTACCTGGCGCTTTTGGAAAAATCGGGTGAAAGAGAATCTAAAAACCAAAAGATGGTTGATTGCAACTTGAATTCTTTTATAAGCAAATCAGACGGATTTTTAGCAGCTTGCCCCAGCGCAAGCTTTGTATCTTCAAGAAAAATGACAGTGCGGTTTTGGGGAATCTCAGAAAGTGAGTTTAATTTGATTTTTTTGGAAGAGAGCCAGTTTCGGCATATTACAAGCTTCTCTGTCTCAAAAAGGTCTTCTGCATACACCGCTTCTTGAAATAGTTCAATTCTATCCTTATCAGTCAGCTGAACCTTGGGGATGTCTTTGTAATTTACCAGGAGGCTTTTTAAATACCTTTCGGAATCATCGGTATTTTCCCCGTGCAAAACGTGAATCATGCTTTAACAACTGCGCTTTTATCCTTTACAGATTTATTGACTTTAAGCCCAAACTCGTCTCCTTTTTTGGCTATTTCAATCTTGGCGTGTTCAATCTGCATGGATTTTATCTCCTGCTCAAATTCCTCTCCCGTCGTGTCTGTTAGTTTTACCTTGTCTCCAACTTTTAAATCTCCGCCGGCAAGCTTAACAACGGCTACACCGATCTTATCGTAGTAGTGGGTAATTTCGCCCACTTTTTTGTCTGCTATTTTAGTTCACCTCCCCGTCTTTGGTATTTCCATCTTTAAGGATATCGGAAATTTTAGTGTTTGCCGCAGTCAATTTATTTTTGCAAAGTTTATGCAGGGCGACACCCTCTTCCAGCAGTTTTAAACCTTCTTCAAGATCAAGGTCCGGGCTTTCGAGCTTCTCGACTATTTCTTCGAGTCTTGCCAGGGCTTGGGTAAAATTGGCGGTTTTTTGAACTTTGGTCATTGTTTGTCGACGACTTTTGATCTTAAGCTTCCGTCTTTAAATTTTACTCCAACTAGCTCACCAACAACAACGCTTTTAATGCTCCTTACGATCTCTCCTTTTTCGTTCGTAGTTATCGAATAACCGCGCGTTAGAGTGTCTTGGGGTGAAAGCAGGGCAAGGGATTTATTAAGATTTTCAAGAATCTGCCTTTTGTTTTCTGTTAACAGAACAAAATTCTTTTTAAGGAGTTTGATAAGCTCCTGCAATTTTGTTCGGGATGCAGAAACCAAAAGCTTTTCGTGCCGCATCAGGGACTCTTTCAGGGAATTAATAATGTGAGGCAAGTCTTTGAAAGTATTTTTAGTTTGGGTAAGTTTAAAAAAAATGTGGTCAAGCCTCTGGAAATTAGTTGAAAAATAGTAAGCTGAATTTGATTTCAACCTTAAACCCAGCTGGTCAAGAGACTCAACTAAAGATTGGTATCCGAAAGCTATAATGTTTGCCGCATCCGTAGGAGTTGATGCTCGCACATCCGCCACACACTCGGAAAGAGATTCGTTTGCTTCGTGGCCAATAGCAACAACTGTTGGGGTTTTTAAGGAAAATATCATACGGGCTACGGTTTCGTCATTAAAGGCCGCCAAATCTTCAATCGAACCGCCGCCGCGCGTTATGACTAGTGCATCAAAACCCATTTTATCTGCCTTTGGAAGGACCTTAAGAAGATTTGATACTGCTCCAATTCCCTGTACGCGAACGTCTGCTGCGTATAACTCAATTATTGGGAATTTATAGGTGGTGTGTTTGACAAAATCATTATAGGCATCAGAGCCAACCGAGGTAACTATACAAACTTTTCTGGGGTATTTGGGGATGTTCTTTTTATGTTTTTTTTCAAAAAGACCCTCATTTTTCAGTTTTTTGATAAGCTCTTCAAGCTGCCTTTGCAAAAGTCCTTCGCCTGCTGCTTCGACTTCCGATATTCTGAACTGGTATTTACCGAATGGTTCGTACAAGGAAAGATTGCCGTACGCCAAAATTCTTTGTCCTGCAATTTCCCCTTTAAGACTGCCGACTATAAATTCTTCGGCAATACAGGGCAAAACGGCGCTTTCGTCTTTTAGGTCAAGATAATAAAAATTCCAGTTCGGGTTTTTTTTAAATGAGGAGATTTCGCCTTCGACCCAAAAGGTCATTTCTTCAAGCGTCTGTTTGGCAAAATAATTAACTTCCGAAATGCTGTATATCTTTTTGCCTTCTATCACCTTCATTGAAGCAACTGGATTATTATTTCTCTTTCCCTTGGGCCGTCAAATTCCGCAAGGCAGATCCTCTGCCATGTTCCCAAAAGCATTCGGTTGCCCTTTAATGGAATATTTACACTTTGACCGATGGCTGCCGAAAGTATATGTGCTGGGGTGTGTGATTTACCTGCATGCTTCGGATCATGTGCTAAAAAATCCCCGTGGCTATGGGAAAAAGGCCCTTTTGGACCTTCTTTCTCAAAATAATTTAAAAGATCGCCTTCGAGGTTATCTTCAAATTCCGAAATTATTAAAGCGCAGGTGGTGTGTCTGACAAAAACAATAACGGCCCCCTCTGCGACTTTAGACTTGGCAATTTCCCTTTCAACATCTTCAGTGATGTCCACAAGCTGTCTTTTTTTATCGGTCTTTACAGAAATCGCTTTTTGCACAACAAAAGTATATCACTACCTGTTTTGGGGGGTTGACAAGTTTTTTTACACGCTGTATATATACTTTTGCTTATCGCAAGATAGGCAACTTGAAAGGGCTTCTCGAAAGAGAGGCCTTTTCTTTTTTTTGCCAAAATTACATTAGAAATACTTAAAACTTGAGGCAATCTCGTCTAAACCCTCTTCCGTTTTACCAATATCCTCCGTCTCATCCAGCTGCGAATATGAGACGACAACTGGCTTTTCGACATCAAAAATAAGATAGGTAACGCCCAAAAGGCCGCGTTTTTGCGAGCCGTTTCCGGTTGCCGTTGTTTTGACTTTAGTTACGGGTTTGCCGTCGATTTCCTTGTTTTCAATGGAAACGATGTTTTGAAAATCATTGGGATTAAGATAAAGCTTTTGAAGATTCGGCCAGTCCAAAATGCTATGTACCTCAAGTTTTACCGGAACAAAAAAATCACTGGTGTCTTGTGGAACTACAAATGCGTATGGGGCAAAAAACGCACATTCCTGGGATTGTTCAATGTAGCTTGTAAACCAGTCTTTGGGATAAGAAACTTCGTATGAATGGACAATGTTTGAGCAGAGTTTTACGTACGATGCAATAACACGGCTGGTTTGGGTATCTGCGTAAGGGACCGGGGAATTTATCGGTAGGTCCAAAGAATTTTCGTTGCCGTTTTTGTTCAACTCACCGGGATCGATAATTCCCTGAATGCTTTTTTGGGATCCGAGAATATAGAAAATAACGGCATACGCAATCAGAAACACCGCTATTGATGAAAACTTCAGGCGTTTTTTAAATTTGTGCAGGCTCAATTTTGCTTAATTTGAAGGGAATTCCCTACAACTTAAGCTTAAGGTCTATAATCTTCCAATGTCAACAAGATTAAAATTTCTATGCGGCTGTTGGGTCTCCACCAGCTACGGGTTCCTCTGACTCACCTTCTGCAGGCGGGGCTGGAGGAACTTCAGCACCAGGCTCTTCCGGAGTTTCTGCGCCCGGTGAAGGCATATCCCCTCCAGGAGTCTGAGGTTGATCCTGTCCTCCGCCCGAGGGCATTCCCGTGTCTTGTCCGCCTCCCATTGGATCGGCTGGATTTTGACCATTTTGACCTTGATCGTTAGGATCCATCTATTACCTCCTTTGGTATATTTTATCAGAAATAAACTTGGATTTGTAAACCCCCTAAACTGTTAAAGTTTATCTTTTTGTTCCGGAACTTGCAGAAAAACTGTCTGATAATAAAAATCCCGAGAGAAAACCTCCGGCGTGGGCAAGATAGGCAACCCCGCCTATTGACGCGGTGACCACGACAATACTGGCAACTCCGCTGAATGCCTGGATAAAAAACCAGTAAATCAGTATGAAGCCGGCGGGTATGGCCGCAATAAACGGCAGACCAAAAACCGGAATTATCGTGTCAATACTGTTTCTTGGAAAAAATTTTAAATATGCACCTAAGACTCCGGCAATTGCACCCGATGCACCAACCATCGGTAAATAAGAACCCGAGATGAAAATATACTGGGCAAAGCTAGCCAATACCCCGCAAAACAAATAAAAAACCAGATACTTCACGCTGCCCATTGCCGCTTCGACATTGTCTCCGAATATCCATAAAAACCACAGATTGGAAAGAATATGCAAAAAACCGGCATGCAGGAACATTGAAGTTATAAAAGGCGTAAGAGTTTCAAACTGGAAAAGGCTGATGTTTGTCGGGACAAGCGCATATTTTTCGATAAAGAGTTGCGTACTTGGAGCCAATAACTCCTGTACAAAAACATAAATATTAAAAATGATTAAGAACAAATTAATTATCGGAAATTTGCCGGAATTTTTACTGTCTCTTATTGGAAACATAAGTTTGCCTATTTTAAGACAAGGGCCGATTTTTACCAAGAATTATATTGACATTCGGGTTTTCTTCGGATAATATTCATATTGGTATGCTGCAAAAAGTAAAAGTTCCAGTATCGGTAATTCTTGAATATAACAGTAAACTCCGAAGGGTATTCCCAAAATCTGTCCATTGGGATGGAAATGACTATCCTGTAACGAAAGTTGGTTTTCATCATACTTTCCGGGAAGGAAAAACCCTAATTCATGTTTTTTCGGTAGATACCCCCTCACTTTTTTTCAGATTGAGGCTTAATACAGACAATCTACAATGGACTTTGGAGGAGATTTCAGATGGAGAAGTTGATTAGTCTTTCATTTAACCGAAAACCTCCAACGGTGATGCATTTGGATTTAAATTCCTGTTTTGCGACTATTGAGCAGCAAGCTAATCCGAGACTTAGGGGGAAACCAATTGCAGTTGCTGCTTACGATTCTCCTGCGGGCTGCATTGTAGCGCCGTCAGTTGAAGCAAAAAGGTATGGGATTGTTGTCGGAATGAGGGTCAAAGACGGAAAAATGCTCTGCCCCAATCTTACTGTAATAACCCCTGATCCCTGGAAATATAGAAACGTCCATATGCAGTTTCGGAAACTCCTTGCAGATTACACAGACCGGGCGGTTCCTAAATCAATTGATGAGTTTGTGCTTGATCTTGAAGGTTTCCCAGCATATAGAAAAGGTATGGTTAACGTCGCTTGCGAAATCAAGACAAGGATAAAAAAAGAAATTGGTGAATGGATTACAGTTTCTGTTGGAATCGGCCCCAACAGATTTCTGGCAAAGACAGGCGCCGGCCTGAACAAGCCCGACGGTCTTGATGTCATCGATAAAAATAACTTCATAGATGTATATTCAAAATTAAGACTTGTCGGTTTATGCGGTATAAAAACCCGAAACGCAATCAGGCTAAACAATATGGGAGTTTATTCTGTATTGGATTTTTACAATGCTTCAGTTCAAAAACTAAAGGCTGCATTTCAGTCCATTCTCGGGTACTACTGGCATCTTAGGCTCCACGGATGGGAAATAGATGATGTTGAGTATGGCAGACGAAGTTACGGAAACTCTTATGCACTGCCAGAACCCTTAATTACGGCAGAAAAACTTGCTCCGATCCTGCAAAAGTTATGTGAGAAAACCGGCATGAGAATGAGAAAAGCGGGTTATCTTGCAAAAGGAATTCATCTGGCAATTGTTTATCGCGACCAAAACTTCTGGCATAAGGGTATAACTTTGGCTGATTTTGTATTCGACTCGCGTGACATTTATAAAATTGCTTTTAGACTTCTAAACCTTAGTCCTTACAGAAGCCCAGTGCGGAATTTGGCTGTTTCCTGTTTCCACCTTGAGAAAGTACAAAATATGCAATTGAGTCTTCTTGAAGATCAGACAAAAAAACAAAATCTTGTAAATGCTATTGATAAAATAAACGAAAAGTGGGGAAATTTTGTGATAACTCCGGCCCGTATGATTGGAATGGGTGATGTTGTCGTTGACAGAGTGGCCTTCGGCGGAGTAAAAGAACTTGAAGAAATAATCATAAATTAAAATGTGCGGACGTTACGGATTTCAGGATCCAGACAAAATCAGAGATTACTATGATATTCAAGGTGATTTAAAAGACTTAAAACCGCGATATAATGCTGCACCGGCTCAACAACTTCCAGTAATACTCCGAAACGCCAAACTTCATGCCAAAATCATGCGATGGGGGCTGATACCATTCTGGGCGAAAGATATGTCTATTGGTTACAAGATGATAAACGCACGAGCGGAAGGTATTGAATCAAAACCATCGTATAAAAAACCTTTCAAAACCCAAAGATGTTTAATACCAGCATCATGCTTCTTTGAATGGGATAAAGAAAATGGCAACAGAAACCCATACTTAATTAGACTTAAAAGCCAGGAAGTCTTTTCGTTTGCGGGCCTTTATGATATTTGGAAAGATGCTGAAGGTAAAGAGCTACTAAGCTATACAATTATGACTACTGAATCGAATCCAAAAATAGCCAAAATACATAACCGAATGCCTGTAATATTAACCAAAGACGAAGAAAAGGAATGGTTAGATTTAAATTATCCAAGTGCAATAAAATTGCTCGATCCTTATCCTGCTGAAAAAGTAGAAATGTATCCGGTTAGTAAAGAAGTTAATCGACCCGCTAATGATTATCCAGAAATTATTAAACCTCTTAAATAATCTAGAAATAAATAATTTAATAAATAAGTCAATATTTCAATAACCTTGACTTTATAAAAATTATCTCCCAATATGGAGTTGTGGTAAGGAATTGCTGCCATTCCTAATTTGTAACGTAGTCATTAAATGATTGCGTATTTTTTTAGGCCCATAAAATTGGAAAAGAAGCAAGGAATCTGTTATAATTAGACCTATAATAAATGGCTGCTATAGAAACGTTACTGGAAATCAACGGAGTTGCAACTGAAGATCTAGAAAAAGTTATTTCTCCCGAAGGTTATATTGCTTCCGATCGTGAGGCCAATTTTGGCGCTTTTTTTGGAAGAGATGCTGCCATTTGCTCAATTTTCCAGATCGAGACTTATAAACTGCAAGAACTTGAGGACTTAGCGGTTCTTAAACCGGTTAAAGATAGCCTCGTAACGATGGCGGTCAACCAAGGTCAAGTTGTCAATGAGTGGCGAGATGAGGAACCTGGAAAGATCGTTCATGAATTAAGAGATAGCTCAACTGAAAAAAATCGTCAATGGCTAAACAATTTAGAGGCAAATAACTGGCCAGTAGAAGGTGGGCGCTTGAGAGGTTTTGAGTCTGCTGATTCGACTCCACTTTTTGTCTGGGCTGGTTGTGATTATTTACTACTTACAAAGGACCAGAGTTTTTTTAAGTGGCTTGATCCCCATATTCGAAGAGCCATCGAATGGATGGAAAAATATGGAGATGTTGACGACGATGGCTACATAGAATTTGAAGCTAAGAACAAAAATACGCTCATAAATCAGGGGTGGAAGGATTCCAGCGACTCCATTAAAACGGCAACAGGAGAAAGACCACCAGGACCAATTGCCCTTGTTGAAATTCAGGGTTACAAATATCGAGCTTTGATGAAGGCAGCGGATCTTTATTCCGACAAAGAAGTGTGCGGTGAAGACTTATTTGATCCTGCTTACGCAGATCAGCTTAGAACACGGGCTAAAGAACTAAGGGAAAATTTCAATCGTGATTTTTGGATGAATGACAAGGAATTCTTCGCATATGCATTGGGTGGAAATAAAAAACAAGTAACAGATATTACCTCAAACGTTGGCCATCTGTTAATAACCGGCATTATTGAGAGGAAGAAAGTGCCTCGTGTGGTTAATCGGTTGATGCAGCCTGACATACTCAGTGGAGGTGGTATAAGGACTCTCTCTCTCAATTCTCCAAATTTTTCTGATGAGGAACCTTCTGCCTACCACTTGGGAGGTAGTGTTTGGCCTCATGACAATGGAATAATCGCTCTGGGCATGGAAAAATTAGGCTATATTCAGGAAGCTGAAATAATCAGAGATAGGGTAATTCGGTCACAAGTATTGCTAAAAAGAAAATACAACATCCGCAACCCAGAACTTTTTATGGTTGATAGATATGGTCATCTGCGACCTTACAATACAGCCCAACAACCTCAAAGTTGGGCAATTCGCTCAAATCTCTACTGGACTGCTGCAATTAGTCGGTAAACACTTGGGTGAACCCTTCGGTAAACTCAGGATTAACTCAATGTTTTAAATTTGTGAAAACCTGCGTAAACATTTTGCCGTAGACTCCTCCGTCAACAGCACCGATGCCGATTTTAGAAAAGGAAGGGTCCAGAATATTTCTTCTGTGTCCCGGACTGTTGATTAACCCGGAATTGGCGCGGGATACGGTAGGCGCAAGTGCTAGATTTTCTCCGGCTGCCGAATATCCAATGCCTGCATCATCTAATCTATCGCCAACGTCCTTTCCTTCCGGCGAATAGTGCGAAAAATAGCCGCGACTAAACATATCCTTTGAATGGTTTCTGCCGATCTTTGCCAAATCTTCGCTCCATATGAGTGGTTTAACGCCAAACTTAGTCCTTTCCTGATTAACAAACTCAAACATGATTCTTTCGCTTTCAAAATCAACCGCAAGTTCTTTTTGGGTAAACTGAAGATCAATTGAGCCTTTGTCTTCGGGTTTTACTGTTAAAAAGGTCAGGCTTTGCTTGGCAATCGGTCCAAAAACATTATTTAAGGGTTTTTCTAAAACTGTAGCGCCGGAAACTAAAATGGAGCCAATTTTTGAATCGTAAACATCACGTTTGATATCCGGTTTTATTGGCAAAGAGACCACGAAAAGCAAGGCAAAAGCCAAAAACAACGAGGCGTTTACCAAGGCCGGAATGAAACCAAAATATCTATTGACGAATAAATCTCCAAATAATGTTAGAAATTTTTTAAACAATTTGCCAAAAAGGACAAAGAATATGCTTTCAGAAAACAGCCAGATTGCCAAAAACCCGATCGGATTCGCGGCGATTTTCGGCAAATGGAAAAGCTTATCCAAAAGAGACGCAGACGGTCCATAAAAAGTCAAAGAGAGGATAAGTGCTGTTAAAAACCCGAGAATATTAAAAACCTGAGGAAAGAATCCCTGCCGCAGGCCTTCAAACGCAAATAACAGAATAATTAGAATTACTACGAAATCTACCCAATTCATAATCCCCTATTGTATGCCGAGGCTAAAAACCAGAAGTCTATTAACATGTGATCCGCTTAGTATCTTAAACAGACTGCGCGAATTCTCCGAAACATTCTTATCTATGAAGATTTTACCAGATTTAGTATGGTTATTACAGCCAGAATTAGCCTCAAAAATGCCTCCGACTGCAAAATAGGCTATTTTTACTCCTGATTTACTCTTGATTAACTGTTGTTTTCTCTCAATTTTTCTTGTATAGTTATGTATAGCAGGAATTTTTTTATAAAAGTGACTAAAAATGCCAAAAGACGATATTAAGTTACCAGAGCTTTTGACTATTGCGCAGGTGGCTAAAATCCTTAATGTATCTATAATGACGCTTAGGCGTTGGGATAAGAACGGAAAGCTAAAAGCTATTCGTGTAGGCACAAGAAGCGGTGTTGGCGAAAGACGCTATCACCGAGAGGACATTATTAAGCTGATAACAAAATTATAATTATGAGCAATAAAAGAGATTATTCAAACTGGTCGAAAGACGAACTCGTCCGAGAGTTAAAAAAAGTTGAGAAAAGAAAAAAATACGGGATCGTTTAGGAGGATAAACCTGAACAGGTAGCTGAATTATGCAAAGAAAAACTGCCGGTTCTTGAAGAAGATAAGCACAAAGTAATTAAAACTGACGAACTTAAATCAACTAATATCTTTATTGAAGGCGATAATTACCACGCTCTTTCTGTTCTTAATTACACCCACAAAGGAGCTATTGACGTAATCTATATTGATCCCCCATACAATACAGGAAGTGATGATTTTAAGTATAACGATCGAATTGTCGATAAGGAAGATAGTTATAGACACAGTAAGTGGTTATCTTTTATGGAAAAAAGACTGAAGTTAGCAAAGAATGTTTTGAAAACTGATGGCGTTATTTTTATTTCAATAGATGACAACGAATCAGCGCAATTAAAATTGCTATGTAATGAAATCTTCGATGAGGCTAACCTTGTTGAAGTTTTTTACGTTCAAGTTAGATATGCCAGTAAATCCTTGAATGAAAAAGATCATTTTCAAAAACTTATAGAGCAAGTTTTGGTTTACGCAAAGAATAGAAATAAGTTCAAACCAAATAAGCCGAAAGAAGAATACACACTAGACAACTTTAGGTTTAGGATTGTTGAGAAAGCAAGAGGTGAAGAAATCACTTTGGGCAATAAGAAGGTTATAATTTTTAAACCCGAAGAATACGAAATTGTTGAAGAAGGTAAAGGAGATATTGACTTATTAAAGGGGACATGGGCGAGCGGGAGTGTGTTAAAAGGCAATACTTCCGGTAAATTCTTCCACCGATACTTAGAGGATAGAAAATCAGTTGACGGACTAGGAATTCTATATAAAGTTTCTGGTATTGGCGAAGATGGTTTAGGATATCGATATTTTACGGGACCCAAAAAGGCTACTGCAACTAAAGGAATTTTTTATGCAGGGATTCCGTTGAACAGAAGGCATGATATCGAAAACAATATAGAGTCATTCAAAGAAAAGCCAATTATCAATTTTTATGATTATAGCGGCGATTTTGGAAATATACGGCATGAAGGCCAGGTAGATTTTAGGAGCGGTAAGAAACCAACTAAAATGCTAATGAATCTAATTAACCTACATCCCAATAAAAACGCGTTGGTATTAGATTTCTTTGCTGGCTCTGGTTCATCCGGTCATGCTACTTTATTACTAAACGACGAAGATGAGGGTGGAAGAAAATTCATTCTTTGTACGAATAATGAAAACAATATAGCGTCTGATATATGTTACCCAAGAATTGCAAACGTTATAAAAGGATACAACAGTGTAAAAGGATTGGATGGTAACTTAAAATACTTCAAAACTGATTTTGTAGACGCTGATCTCACCGACAAAAATAAAAGAAAGCTAGTTGATAAGTCAACTGAAATGTTATGTCTGAAAGAAGATTGTTTTGATGGATCAACAAAGGGTCAAAGTTTTAGAATGTTTACAAATGGCCAGAATAAAAATTTAGGGATTATTTACGATGATGATGGCATTGATCCTTTTAAGAAAGAGGTTAAAAAACTTAATCAAAAATTTGTTGTTTATGTTTTTTCGCTTGATGACAGCGCAAGAGAAGAAGAATTTGAAGATGTCGCAGGGCTGGTTGAACTGCGACCTATTCCGGCGGTCATACTAAACGTTTATAGGAGGATATTTAAGTGATTGAGCTAAGAGATTATCAAAAAGAAGCTGTTGCTGTTTTAAGAAAAACAGTCGAAAGACTGTTACGTTCTTCTGAAAATGAGATTTGTATTTTCCAGTCCCCTACAGGAAGTGGTAAAACACTTATGGTTTCTGAACTGCTCAAAGCCTTAGTCAGGGAAAGAGAAGATACTAAGAAATTCTCTTTTGTCTGGATCTCTGTAAGAATGTTGCACGAGCAGAGCAAGGAAAAATTAGAAAAATACTATGAGGATGATAGATTATTGCAATGTTCTTACTTCGAAGACTTGGTGGAAAAAAAGATAGGTGAAAATGAAATACTTTTTATTAACTGGCACAGTATAAATAAAAAAGACATTAACATTTATGTAAGAGAAAACGAACAGGACAACAACCTAAACAGCATTATAGAAAATACCAAAGAAGAAGGCAGAGAAATAATCCTTATTATTGACGAGAGCCACCATACTGCAAGTTCTGATAAATCAAAAGAATTGATAGAAGTTATCGGTCCGAAAGTTACTCTTGAAGTTTCCGCTACCCCACAACTCAAAGAGGGTATCGGTGCTTATGAGAAAGTAAATCTTTCAGATGTTAAGGCAGAAGAAATGATTAAGTCAGAGATTTCTATAAATCCGGAGTTCTCAAACATAAAAGTTGGCCCAAGAAGCGCTGATGAATTAGTTATTGAGCAAGCATTAAAGAAAAGAGAAGAATTAGCCGCGCTTTATAAAAAGGTTGGTTCAAATATAAACCCTTTGATTTTAATTCAACTACCCGATCAAAAAAGCAGTCTGATAACTAAAAAAGAAGAAGTATTAAAGATACTCAAAGACAAATTTAATATTACAGAGAAAAACGGGAAGTTAGCCGTTTGGCTTTCAGAAGAAAAGACAGAAACTTTAGCTAACATTGAGAAAAACGATAATGAGGTTGAAGTATTGGTTTTCAAGCAAGCTCCTGCTCTCGGCTGGGATTGTCCGAGGGCTTCAATTCTTGTGATCTTTAGAGAAACAAAGAGTTTTACTTTTACAATTCAAACCATAGGTAGAATAATGAGAATGCCGGAGTTGGCATACTACCCCGAAGAAGAATTAAACAAGGGCTTTGTTTTTACTAATCTACCCGATATACAAATCACCGAGGATTACGCCAAAGATTATATAACGATTTATGAAGCAAAAAGAGACGAGAAACTTTATAAAGATATTTCCTTATCCTCTATATTTCTAAGACGCCAAAGGGAAAGAACAAGGCTTTCCGGAGAGTTTGTAATTATATTTAGCAGGGTTGCCGCCGATATGGATTTAGAAAAGAAAATTACCTTAACCCCTTCAAAATTAGTAAATCCGGTAATTGCCGATGGCCGGATTGTAAACATAGATAAAATGGGCGAGATAGAACACAAAGGCGTAATTGAAATTAACGTTAGTGAGGTTGAGCTTCAGCAGATGTTCGATAATTTTATATCGCAAAATTGCTCGCCTTATGCGCCGGTTGATTCTAGCGACAGGATGAAAACTGCGCTTTATAAATTTTTTAATCAAAAATACAAAATAGAAAAATACGATCCAAAAGTTCAAAGATTAGTTTTAGGAAAAGAAAATGTACAGGTTTTTGTTGATGCTGTAAATCTTGCTAAGGAAAAATATCAGCAAGAAGTCGTTAAGCAACTTGGCGAAAAAAGAGAACTTCAAGAAGTACCGAAATGGGAAGTACCGGTAATTGTAACTTATAACAGTAGATATGCTAAGGATGATAAACCGCTCTCTATCCTTAAACCCTACTACACCAAAAAGCCGAGCGAGCCGGAAAGATTATTTATTGATCTTTTGGAAAGTTCTGACAAGGTTAAATGGTGGTTCAAAAATGGAGAGAGTGAAATTAAATACTTTGCTGTTTTGTATAAAGATGAAGTTGGTTTAGAGCGGGCTTTTTATGTTGATTTTATTGTTCAGTTGAATGATGGAACCATTGGCCTATTTGATACTAAAAGCGGAATGACTGCAAAAGACGCAAAAGCAAGAGCCGAGGGTTTAGCAAAATACATAAAAGTTGAAAATAAAAAGGGTAAGAAGTTGTGGGGCGGTATAGCAATTTTTGTTAATGGAAGCTGGCGCTATAACGATGAAGAAACATATAGCTATGACGAAACCGATTTAAGCAAGTGGAAACTTTTAAGGATTTAAAAAACTCTACGGCCTCACGCCGGAGGAAATAGCAGATATGGAAAGAATAAGCTAAATAATGAACAAGCAACAGGAATTAGGCAAAAAGTTTACAATTCCGCATGATAGTCTTTGGTTCAGACCAGACGAGGCTTATTTTAACTCTCAAGAACAGGCTAAGGGAATTGATCCGGATGAAATCGAGTGGAATGGAAAGTACAAAAGAATTCGTGAATTACGAGACTTGGCTATCTTCGGTCTAGCTTTCTATACAATGCAGGAGTGTCCATGTTTTGTACAAATGAACGCCTTAAGTGACTCTCCAGACGCTTTTCTTACGCGTGTTGTATCAGAAGATACTTACGAAACAGCTCCTGTCGAAATAACTTTTTATGGCAGGAACCGAATCGGTTTGTCAGAAAAATCTTTAGAAGATAAATTGAGTGAGGTAGGTGGTAAATTTTATAAACTATCTAAAGGGTACTGGCTTCTAGTACATATAGGTAAAAATTTACAAGTTAATCATCAAGCTATTGCAGATAAATTATCAGCAATAAAGGCTAAGTTTAATGTTTTTTCTATTCAAGAAATTTCAAATCATCCAGACACCGTAGCTCGTTTTGTGGCATACAATCCCAAACTCGAGGCCTATGACATAAATATTGGAACAATTTGCCACAAACTTTCAAAAACCAAGATTCCAGGAACACTTACGATTAACAAAGGTAAGCCGCCCAAAAAAAGATAGTAAGAACATGGATAATTAATTAATAAATAAATATGTACACCAAGAATCGAATTAAAAAAAGCTCTAAATACTTTTTACGTAGGTTGCTTTTTAAGCTTGTTTTAAAAAAGACTAATGTTGATACAAGAGTTGAGATTTTTGTTAACAAAACTAAGAACAATATATTTATTATCTGGACTAGTTTCTACTTTTTACTGCTTGCTTTCGTGGTATATGGTATAGGTTTCTATCTACCATCAAATTTAAGTAAAGAGTTTGTTGGAAATTTATACCTTGGTGACCCGCACAGGATTCGAACCTGTAACCAATTGCTTAAAAGGCAACTGCTCTACCATTGAGCTAGCGGGCCAAACTAGTATCAAATTATATCGAATTCTGAACTCCCCTTCAATCTCTCATTTTCACTTGAGTTTTTGTGAAAATGTAATTAAACTGGATCTGTAGGCTAAAACATCTTATTTTTTCCCTGAAAGGGGGTGAAAAACGATGAGTTTTGAAGACCTCTCTACAGAAGTTTCCGCAGCAGTCTTAAATTCACTGGCTGCCTTTATCAACTTTATTCCTTCCTTGATAGGCGGTTTGATAGTATTTGTAATCGGCTTGGTAATTGCGGCTGTAGTCCACAGGATAATCACGGCATCCCTTAAGGCAGTTCAAGTCGAAAAATATCTTACCAGATACGGAATTACCAAGGTTGAGGGACACGAGGTTGAATGGTCACAGATTTTAGCAGAGCTTGCACGCTGGTCAATTATCATAATTTTTCTGATCCCAACACTTGAAGCATGGAGACTGGGGGCGGTAAATAACGTACTGAACCGAGTGATTCTTTACATCCCCAATGTGATTGTTGCCGTAATTTTGGCTCTCGTCGGGCTTATCTTTGCAAAGCTTGCCTATAGAGTTGCTTTTTCCGCAAGCCGGTCGCTTGGAAAAGACCTTGCAAGTACCGTAGCGTTGGTTGCCCAGTGGTCACTCACAGTTTTTGTGGCATTTCTGGTTCTTCACCAGTTGGGAGTCGCCCAAGAACTTTTGAGGATTCTTTTTGGAGGACTTGTGGCGATGGTTGCTATTGCCGGCGGGATCGCCTTCGGATTAGGCGGTAAAGAGACTGCGCAGAAGATTCTACAGTCGGCGTGGGATAAATTTAACAAGTAGCTGATTTAGCGATTAGGTATTAGCCATTAGAGCTTAGGGTAGGTTTTGTGGTAAAATATGTTGCTCTTTAGAGTCGGTTTTTAGTCTTAGTCTATTAACTATTTACTATTAACCATGAACTTTTCGAGGCGCCATCGTCTAACGGTTAGGACACTACCCTTTCAAGGTGGTAATCGGGGTTCGATTCCCCGTGGCGCTGCTGAGTTATAAACATAAACCCTGTCTTAATCACATAAATAACCTATAGACCATTTTCACAATTTGATTTATAATTATCGCATGACTGAAAAGTACATAACCGGGGCTGGACCAACTACAGAACTATGCGTTGATGGTTCAACCGAACATTATTATAAAATCCCTTCGCCGAGCGGGACTTTTTCTGATAGTACTCGTGAAAGAGGATGTGGTATTACAAGGCAATTCAGAAATTCTGAGAGCAAAGATTTCTTCGGTAATGAAATCCCTCCAAGTCCTCAGTTAAATATCGATCGTGATATCCGAGATGCACCAGCAAGGCTAATTATTCCCGTATTCAAAGATCCAAACAAAATAAGCGGAAGGCAAATTGCTTAAAATAACCATTTACACAACCAGAACCTGTCCATTCTGCAAAATGGAAAAAGAGTATATGGATTCCAAAAGTATCCAGTACGAAGAAATATTAGTTGACGAAAGGCCTGAAGAAGCCCAAAAAATGATTACGATGTCGGGGCAACTGGGTGTGCCTTTTACTGTTATTAAAAAAGAAGACGGCCAGGAAGAAAAAATTTTAGGTTTTGACAAGACTAAAATTGACCAGATTCTACAGATTAGTTCATAGTTCACAGTTCGTAGTTCGCAGTTCATAACTCCTAATACTTGATACAAGCTACCTAATACCAGATACTAAATATATATGAGGCTTAGTTTTTTCGGTGCATGCCGTGAAGTAACAGGCTCAAATATACTGCTTGAGACTTCAGGTCAAAAAATAATCATTGAATGCGGTTTTTTTCAGGGAGGAGGAAATTCCGAAGAAAGGAACTTTGCTCCATTTATGTTTAACCCCGCTTCCTGTAATGCGGTAATTGTCGGCCATGCTCACCTTGACCATACCGGACGTTTGCCAAAACTAGTCCAGGATGGATTCTCCAGCCAAATATTTGCCACTGCCCCAACCAAGGAGCTTACGGAACTTGTCCTTGAAGATGCCCAAAAGCTGATGGAGGAAGAAGCCGAAAGAAACGGCCACAAACTTCTTTATTCAAAAAGCGCTGTGGCAAAGACTATCGAAAAGTTTACAACAATTCCCTATAACGAAAGAGTCGAAATTAGCAAAAATGTTTATCTGACATTTCTAAACGCCGGCCACATTTTGGGTTCCGCTATCAGCGTAATTGAAGCTGAAGGCGAAAAATTAGTCTACACAAGCGACCTTGGTAATACACCTTCGCTTCTTCTTGACGAGCCCGAGAATGTAACAGACTGCGATTATATTATTTGTGAAAGTACGTACGGCGGAAGGATACACGAGGATACCAGCAAACGTCAGCAGGCGCTTGCCGAAATTATCAACGGCACGGTTACCCAAAACGGAATTCTTTTAATTCCCTCTTTTGCCATAGAAAGAACGCAGGAGCTTCTGCACGACATTGACCATTTCTGTACTATCAATAACTGCCAAAAACCGACATTTTTTCTAGATAGCCCTCTGGCAGAAAAGGTAACTGCAGTTTTCAAAAAATATCCTAAATTTCTTTCCAATAAATTAAGGCACGAACACGCAGATTATGATTTTTTTGGACTGGACAGGGTTAAATTTACAACCAGTGTTGACCAATCAAAAGAAATTGAATCTGCCCCCAATCCCAAGATAATTATTGCCGGCTCAGGCATGATGAATGGAGGCAGAATCTTACACCACGCCAAAAGGTACTTATCCTCTTCCAAAAACTCGCTTCTTATAGTCGGCTACCAGGCAAAGGGAACTTTGGGAAGAAGACTTCTTGAAAAAGAACCGCAAGTTGTAATTTTCGGTCAAAATATTCCAGTAAACGCTAAAGTTCGCGCAATCGGCTCGTACAGCGCCCACGCCGACTCACCGCAGATTATTGATTGGATTTCTAAGGTCTCAAACGTTAAAAAAGTTTTTCTCGTCCATGGAGAAAATGACCAGTCGGTAATTTTGTCCAAACTGATTCGAAAAAAAATAAACATCGACGTTGAAATCCCTCAACAAGGTGAGTCTTTTAATCTAACGAGTTCAACTCAAGAAAAAACATTTAAAAGACAAGTCAACGCATAAAATGGCCAAGATTATTCCGGGGATATTAACTGGTAACGAAACTGATTACCACAGCCGATTACTAAGGGCAGAGCATGCGTCCGATTTAATTCAGGTTGACTTGATAGACGGAAAATTTGCTCCTAATGTAACGATTGGACCAGATATTATCAAGAAATATCCCTCTTCAAGCATGCTTGAAATGCAATTGATGGTTGAATTTCCACAAACCTACATCAATGAACTTGTTAAACTTGAATACGTATCAAGAATAATATTTCCTTTTGAGGTTGATAGCGATACCAATCGGGATATTTACCTGATCAAGTCCTTCGGAAAACAAGCTGGGCTTTCGATAAACCCAGAAACTCCAGTTTCTGCGGTTTTCTACTATATGGACGATATAGATTTTCTGTGTATTTTTTCCGCAAGTCCGGGATTTTCTGGGAATAAGCTAGGAGAGGGCGTTTACGACCGAATAAAGGAATCCAAAAAAATGAACCTAAGTCTGCCTGTTGAAGTTGATATTGGAGTAAATTTTGAAACAGCACCAAAATTGGCTAAAGCTGGAGCGGATTTTTTAGTAGCTACGTCAGTCCTCCATAACTCTGATGATTACCAAATCGCTTATGAAAAACTTGCAAAACTTGCCGAGGTTCCGAAAAATTAGAATATGGTCACTTCTCAACTCATAAAAAACGTCACGTTCTTGGGTTATGCAGACGCCAAAGAAGCCGACGACCCCTTCAAGGCCGCATATGAAGTAGCAAGGCTTTGTGCACAGAAAGGCTACACAATAGTCAATGGCGGCGGTCCGGGCGTCATGAAGGCATCAACGATGGGTGCAAAAAGCGCAAACGGTAAAGCAATCGGGGTAACGTTTTTTCCAAAAGATATTCCCGTTTTTGAAGGCCGGGACGAAACAAACAAAGTCGATCATTTGATAGTCGTAGAAAACTATCTTGAGAGGACATTAAAACTTCTGGAGCTTGGACATATTTACGTAATTTTCAATGGCGGAACCGGTACGATTTCCGAATTTGGCATGGCCTGGGGTCTGGCTAGACTTTATTTTGGCCACCATAAACCGCTGGTTTTATACGGTGATTTCTGGCAGGAGATAATATTTGCGTTTACCAAGGGCATGTATATCAGGGCGGAAGAAAGGAATGTTTTTAGGATAGTCAACAAACCTCAGGACGCTCTCGATGCAATTTTAGAATTTGAGAAAAAATTGATAAGCGCAAACCACGAACACGAAAAACCAATTTTTTCCATATGAATCAAAACTCTTTATGAAAAACGTATTTGACCTTATTACAATAGGCGATTCCACAATCGATACTTTCATAAAAATCCATGATGCGACAGTTGAATGCGACATTAACAATAAGGACTGCAAAATCTGTATCAAATACGGGGAAAAAATCCCTGTTGATTCAATTAGCCACAGCGCTGCGGGAAATGCCCTGAATGTTGCGGTCGGGAGCCGAAAACTCGGATTAAATTCAGCAATTTATACAAATTTAGGCGACGACGAGCACGGATATCTGATTAAAAAGAAACTTGTCCAGTCTAAAGTTTCTGAAAACTATATCCAAATCCATCCAAACAAGGAATCAAACCTTTCTGTTGTTTTAACATTTAGGCAAGAACGGACTATCTTTGTTTACCACCAGCCATGGGATTATTCTTTGCCCGAACTTTCCGAATGTTCGTTTTTATATCTGACCTCGACTGCCGAAAGTTTTACAAAATCAAACCTTTTTAATCAGGTTAACCGCTATATAGAAAAAAATAAACCAAAGCTAATTTTTAACCCCGGAACTTACCAGCTCAAAGCAGGTATTAAAAAATACCCGCAGATTCTTGAAAAATGCCATCTTTTGATAGTTAACCGCGAAGAGGCAAGAAAAGTTTTGGAAATTGAAAAAGATGACGTAAATCAAAAAGATCTACTTTCAAAGCTTTTGCTTTTGGGACCGAAAAATGTGGTAATCACAGACGGTGCCGAAGGCTCGTTTGCAACGGACGGCAAAAGTTTCTTCAGAGCTGGCATTTTTCCTACCGAGCTTGTTGAAAAAACCGGAGCAGGTGATGCATATTCAAGCGGAGTTATAGCAGGGCTTTTTTATAAATTACCGCTTGCAGAGGCTATGATTTGGGGGACGATTAATGCTTCGCACGCTATTCAATTTGTCGGTACTCAAAACGGCCTTTTAACAAAAACCGATTTGGAAAGACACCGCAAAGCCGTTCCCGAACTTGTAGCTGTAGAATTTTAAATATCATAAAATGAATCTATGCCCAGCGTTTACATAACTTCGGTTATCCCTAAAGAATGCACAGAAACACTTCAGTCCAAAGGTTTTGACGTGCAGGTAAATCAGCAAAACCGCGACTTGACCAAAAAAGAGCTTATGGACGTATTTTCCAAATACGACGCGGTTATTACTTTGATGACCAACAAAATCGACAGGGACGTTTTGTCAGCCGCATCCAAAAAACTTAAGATAATTGCCAATTACGCTGTGGGCTATGACAATATTGACATGAGTTTTGCAGTCAGAAAAAATATCACAGTCTGCAATACTCCGGGTGCTGCCTCAGAATCGGTTGCAGAACATACCTTTTTGCTGATCTTTGCCTGTGCAAAAAAAGTAATCGAAGCAGACAAATTTGTAAGGCTCGGAAAATATCAAAGATGGGATCCGATGGCATTTTTATCAAACCAAATCTGGGGGAAAACAATAGGCATTGTAGGCTTGGGCAAAATCGGAACGTTCGTTGCACAAATTGCATTCGGAGGCCTAAGGATGAAAATTCTTTACTTTGATATCTTGCAATCCGAAGATTTTGAACTTTTAACGGAAGCCAGATACTGCAGTGTTGATGAGCTTTTGAAAGAGGCCGATATCGTAACTTTACATGTACCCCTGACTGAAAAAACCCATCATTTGATTTCAAAAAAAGAGCTTAAGATGATGAAAAATACGGCAATTCTGATAAACACTGCCAGGGGACCGATTGTTAATCAGGAAGACTTGATTTGGGCACTTAAAAATAAAGAGATCGCGTCAGCCGGCCTTGACGTTTTTGAGCATGAACCGGAAATCCCACACGAGCTAACATTACTGGACAATGTCGTTTTAACACCGCATATAGCATCGGCTACAGTCGAAACCCGCATTTCCATGGCTAAAATTTCGGCACAAAATATTATCGACGTTTTTGAGGGGAAGGAACCGTTTGGGTTAGTAAAGCTTCCGCCGCTTCCTCGTCACTAATAGTCGTCCACATAAGTTCTGCTGTTTTTAGGATATGTTCTTTTGCCTCATCCAAATAAGGTTGAGTACTACCGGCCCGCTCTCGCATTAATTTAAAATTTTCGTCTAGAAACCTTTCGAAATCTTGGTACGTAATGCCCTTTTGTCGAGCTTCCGCCATGGCTAACATAAGATCCGTGGTGCCTCGATCAATATCAGCATCAAACCCACGCTCAAGTATTTCCTGAGTAACCACCCTTATCACAATTGGTGGAATCAATTGCTCAATTCTTAGCCTTTCAGAAGTTAATAATTTGTCCCCCTTCTGGCTAATTTCCTCCTTCCCTCCTTTTGGGACAACGATCACTATCGATGGTTCGGGAAATGTCAGTTGCAACGGCTGCCTACTTTCTATCCTGTTACTCATAGCGTTAAATTATACAATTTTCATAGAGGAAATGCATTTTTTATAAGTTTGATTTGTGGTTTGCTATCGGAAAGATCAACCCCGACAAAATCAATTCTTTCTAAGTCGGGAAGTTTTATTAAATTTTCGCGCTTTGCTCGCCAAAATTTGGCCGAACGCTCGAGAAATTTTAATTTGCGCAAAGTGATACTTTCTTCCGGCTTTCCAAATAAGTAAGATGTTCTTGTTTTAACCTCAATATAGACCAAAGTAATTCCATCAAGTGCAATAATATCTATTTCCCCTCCTCTAATTCTAAAATTGCGTTCCAAAATTTTATAGCCGTTTTCTGCGAGGTATTTGCAGGCAAACTCTTCACCAATGTCTCCCTTAATCTTTGTACTCATGAAGTTAGATAGTTCAAATTGTAGGATGTCCTATGAATTTGGGTAAATCCGTACTTTCTGATTGCTTCTTGGTGGACACGAGTTCCGTAACCTTTGTGTCTTGCAAAATCATATTGCGGGTAGGCTTTTGAAAGTTTTACCATTAAGCTGTCTCTGTGAACTTTGGCAATAATTGATGCTGCGGCAATCGACACCGACTTTTTGTCCCCTTTGACAATGGCCAGCTGTTTCTTCTTGGGGAAATGTTTTATGTAAAAAGCATCCAAAAGAAAAAAGTCCGGTTCGGGATTTAGCCCTTTTGCCACAAGCCTAAAGGCTTTGTTAGTTGCTTTTGTTATACCAATATTGTCAATTACACCTGCCGGCACTTCGGCAATCGATATTGTGATTGCTGCTTTAGCAATTAAATATGCAAACTCAACCCTTTTTTGGGGACTTGTGGATTTTGATTCGGAAAACCCTTGCGGAGGGGCAAAATTATCCGGCAATACCACGCCCGCTGCAACCAAAGGGCCAGCCCACGACCCTCTGCCGACTTCATCTATACCCGCAATATTTAACAACCCCTGACTTCTGAAACGTTTTTCAAAAGAAAAATCGGGCAAGCGCATTTTTTTAGCGTTTTCGAAGATAGTAAAGTTTTGCTCTTCTGACCTTGGATTTTTTAACAACATTAATGTTTTCTATTGACGGACTGTTGATGGCAAAAATACGCTCAACAACGACCCTTTGGCTGGCACTTTTACGAACCGTAAAGGTTCTCTCTGTCAAATCTCCTTTGACGGCAATAACTATCCCCTCAAAAGGTGTCGGCCGTGTTTTTACCCCACTTGGTATTTTAAATATGACCTTGACAATGTCTCCTGCTTTAAAATTTGTTGCTTTCTTGTTCATGATGAGTTCAAAGTATACAATTTCACCTTCTTGAAAGTAAAACTCACAGAATCCTGCAGCCTATGTTTTTTAGATCGGATTCAAGCTCTCCAGTCTTTTGGGTTCCAAAGGGAAGCGGCATTTTTTTTGAATTACCGTTTTCTGTAGGAAGAACCAAAAACGTAGGCAGGTCTCCGGGAGAATTTCTTAGAATTTCATAGATTCTTGAAAGAAGTACTCTGTCGGCATTTTTGGGGATAGCTACCTCCAAAGCAACGTCCTCTGCAAGCATTTTTTCTTCCGCTTCCTCAATCGTTTTTATGCTTTCCGCAATTAAACTCAGGCTTTGTTCGTCTGATTCCAATTTGCCAGCAACCAAGACTATCTGGTCGGGTGTAAGTAAAGTTTTTGCCGTTGCGTAAACTTTGGGGAACACAATAACCTCAACTGTGGATGTTCTATCCTGGAGTTTTAAAAAACACATTTCTTCCTGCTTAATTTTTGTAAATGTCTTTCTGATGGTCGAAATAATACCCCCGAGACTTATTGTTTTACCCACGTACTGAAAATGATCAAGATCCGCGATATTAGATGTAACCAGTTTGGAAAGTTTTTCCTCGACTTTGGCCAAAGGATGCTCGGTCAAATAAAGTCCCAGGAGTTCTCTTTCCCAGGAAAGAAGTTCCTCCTTCGGTGCTTCGGGCATAGTGTCCAGAATTTTAGAAATGGCAGATTTTTGGACATCATGTTTTTCCAGCTCTTCCTCGCCAAATAAACTACCCTGACCGGTTGCGATTGTCTTGGAAAGGGAAGCTCCGGAACTTTTGATTTCGGAAAGAATTCTAAGCATGGCATTTCGCCTGCCGAATTTATCCATCGCGCCCGCCTTGATCAAGCTTTCCAATGTTTTTCTGTTTACCACTCTTAAATTTACCCTTTTCACAAAATCATCAAGGGAGTTAAAGGAGCCCTTGGATTTCCTTTCAGTAATAATTGCTTCGATTGCCGCCTTGCCTACGTTTTTTATTGCAGAAAGCCCGAAACGGATTCCTTCAGCTCCGTCAGCTTTTTCGATAGCAAACCCTACTTTGGAATCGTTAACATCAGGCGGTAATACTTTAATCTTCATCTTCGCGCATTCGGCAACCGCTGCCGAAATTTTATCGGCGTCGTCCGATTCGGCAGACATCACGGCTGCCATAAATTCTACCGGGAAATTTGCCTTCATATATGCGGTTTGATAAGCAATCATCGCGTAGGAAGCAGCATGTGCTTTATTAAATCCGTAGGCGGCAAACGGTTCTATAAGCTTAAATAATTGTTCTGCTTTTGTAGAAGCCATGCCGTTTTTTACGCATCCGCCTACGAACTTTTCCTTTTGCTTGGACATTTCCGTAGGAATTTTCTTACCCATGGCTTTTCTGAAATTGTCGGCCTCTTCCCAGCTGTAACCTGCAATATTGATTGCAGTCAAAAGAACATCATCCTGGTAGACAATCACCCCATATGATTCTTTGAGGTAATCTTCCATTCGGGGATCGAAATATTTGATCTTTTTGGCGTCCCTTTTTCTTTCGATAAACTCCGGAATAGAATTCATCGGGCCCGGCCTGAAGAGCGAAATCATGGCCATAATGTCAAAAATGGTCGTAGGTCTTAACTCCTTCAAGTATCGCGTCATACCGGACCCTGAAAGCTGGAAAAGGCCCATTGTTTCCCCTTTTGCCATAAGATCGAATGCCTTTTTGTCATCAAGTGCAAGGCGAGTGAGGTCTATTTTTATCTTGCGGCTTTTTTTAACAATCTCAACGGCTTCTCCCAAAATCGCCAGATTTCTTATCCCCAGAAAGTCCATTTTTACAAGTCCTGCTTTTTCGATGTCGTACATGTCATACTGGGTGATTATTCTTTGCTTGGTATTTTCAAGCTGAAGCGGGGTAAAATCGGTTAACGTTGTAGGCGAGATCACAACCCCCGCCGCGTGGACTGAAACATGTCTGGCATTCCCCTCGACCTTTTGGGCAAGGTCTAAAAGATCCTTTACTTCGGGTTCCTGTTTATATAAAAGCCCCAATTCTTTATTGACATCTTTGGCAGTTTCCAATGACATATGGAAACCCTGAGCCCCGAAAGGGATCATTTTGGCGATTCGGTCAGCCTTGGAGTAGGGCCAGTTAAGTACCCTTGCAACGTCTCTTACCGCGGCTCTTGCCATCATTGTGCCGAAAGTGCCAATTTGCGCCACCTTTTCCCTTCCGTATTTGTTACGGACAAACTCAATAACATCATCCCTGCGGTTATCGGCAAAATCCACGTCGATATCAGGCAGTGTCGGCCGGTAAAGGTTCAAAAATCTTTCGAAGGGCAGTTTGAAAAATAGGGGATCGACTGTCGTTATTCCCAAAGCAAAACTGACCAGACTCCCCGATGCCGAGCCCCTTGTCGTTGAAACTATCCCGTTTTCTCTGGCCCAGTTAACAAAATCAGCAACAACCAAAAAATAAGTGGCGTACTTTTTTTCGACTATCACCGAAAGTTCATATTTGAGTCTCTCTGAGATGTCGGTAGTAATTTTAATCTTCTTCTTGTTAATCCCCTCAAGACACTTCTCCCGCAAAAGCTCGTCTGCCGACTTGCCCTTTGGCACGTCGAAATTGGGAAAAGCAACCTTCCGGAGAGTTAAATCAATTTTTACTTCCTGGGAAAGTTTTACAGTATTTGTGGCAGCTTCCGGAAGATCACTAAACAACTCTTCCATCTCTTTGGAACTTTTCAAATAATACGTGGGGGAATCTATCATGCGCAGTCTTTTTGTATCGGTAAGAACTTTACCGGTCTGGACGCAGACAATCACATCCTGGGCCTGTGCATCTTCCTCAAAGACGTAATGGATATCATTGGTTGCAACTAAAAGATTTCCCGAAACCTTCGAAAGGTTTTTTACACCGTTTATTATTTTCTTCTCTTCATTTGCCATTCGCTCAAGATCAGCATAAATGTCGCTTCCCTTATCATGGGCGGTCTTTAACTGATCAAATAAATGTCTCTGAACTTCTAAATAAAAGTTTTTCTTACCGAGTATCTGATTGTAGATTGAGACAATTTTTTTGGCTTTTTCAATGTCCCCGGCAACCAGCGCCCTTGAAACTTCGGAAGAATTGCATCCCGACAGAACAATTAAACCTTTTGAATACTTTGCAAGCGTTTCTTTATCAATCCGTGGCCTGTAATAAAATCCTTCAAGGTGCGCAATAGACACCAGCTTCATAAGATTCCTGTAGCCTTCGACGTCATATGCCAACACCGTTAAATGGTAAGTTTCTTTTTCTTCTGGGCTTTCCTTTGCCGCCAATGACGACCCGGCCATGTACATTTCACAGCCGATAATCGGATTAACCCCTTCTTTCTTGCATTCTTCGTAGAATTTGACTGCACCGTAAAGCCCTCCGTGATCTGTCAGAGCCAAATGCTTCATACCCAGAACTTTTGCCTGCAAAACAAGCTTGGGGATTTTAGACAAACCGTCAAGCAGTGAAAATTCGCTGTGGACGTGAAGGTGAACAAAATCAGCCATAATCTGTCTTCAAGAGATATTTTAACACTAGTGCGTAAGAAGATTTTCCAACATTGCTTTTGCTTTTTGAGGATCGATATTCCCCTTTGATTCTCCCATCACAGCGCCCACCAAAACCTGCAATGCTGCGTCTTTGCCCTTTTTATAATCTTCGACGGCCTTTTTATTCTCGCCTAAAACCTTCTTAACTATTTCCTCAAGCTCATCGTCTGGAATGTATGTTTTTTGGGTCTTCCGATATATCTGGCTTACTAAATCCGCGGGCAGGAATTTTTCAATATTAGGCTTTTGATTAATTATGAAGTTGGCAATTACCTTTGTTGAAATTTGAGCTTTTCCTCCTGCTTTTGCCGCTTCCTCAAAATATTCAGCTACTTTTTGTTCCCTTGTTAATATTTCGGCATCGTAAACCCCTAGATTGAATTTTTTTATAAACCTTTGGTATTTTTCATCCGGCAACTCTGGCAATTCATTTTTAATTTTTTCGGACTGTCTTTCTGTAAAGTGTAACGGGGGCAAATCCGGTTCTGGAAAATACCGATAATCATGGGCAAACTCCTTGCTTCTTTGACTAACTGTAATGCCTTTCTGCTCATTAAAACCCCTCGTTTCCTGCGCCGGAACTTCGCCTTTATTAAGAATTTCTGTCTGTCTTTTAATTTCGTAATCAATTGCCTTCTCGGCAAATTTGAATGAGTTTATGTTTTTAAGTTCCACTTTGTAGCTCGGCAGTGTTTTAGTACCCATTTCTCTGAGCGAAATGTTTGGCTCAATGCGCATACTGCCTTTTTCCATATCTGCGTCGGAAATTCCCATATATCTGGCAGTTTGCCGAATCTTTTGGGCATAAAGTTTGGCTTCTTGGGCACTTTCCACATCCGGTTCTGAGACAATTTCCATAAGCGGCACGCCGCTTCTGTTAAAATCCACCAGCGTTACTCTCCTGTTATTTATAGTTGCGTGAGTCAATTTACCCGTATCTTCCTCAAGATGAGCTCTGCTAATTCTTACTTTTTTTAAATCTCCATTCTCTGCTTTAATCTGCAAAAACCCCTCTTCGCTAAAGGGTAGATCGTATTGTGAGACCTGAAATCCTTTTGCCAAATCTGGGTAAAAATAGTTCTTGCGATCAAATTTACTACTCAATAATAATTTGCAGCCAATCGCCGAACCGAATTTCTGAGTAAATTTTATCGCTTCATTATTAGCCTTAGGCATTGCTCCCGGCAGGCCAAGACAAATAGGACACGTATGCGTATTGGGTTTGGCACCAAAGTAATCTGCGCTGCAAGAGCAAAACATCTTGCTTTTTGTTGCAAGTTCAATGTGAATTTCAAGACCGATAACCGGTTCGTATTTCATTATTTACCCTTTTCTTGTACGCCTTCGCAATAAAAGTGATAACCGGCAACAAAATTCAAAATAAAAGGCATGGTTAATACTGCTTTTGCTTCTGAATTCTCGCCTTCGATAATACGCTCAAAAGCTACTGATGCAGCAAATAAGTCTGTTGCGATGACCGTATACACCTGAACAATGTGTTTTTGAATTCCTCGATCTAGTCTTTTGAAAAGTGTTTCTCTTTCCATTTAGATTTTGGGCGTCTTTTTATACCAATTTGTCTCCTGCTCGTATGCATACCCTACTTGGTATAAAAGTTTTTCCGAAAAGTCCGGTCCGATAATCTGCATCCCAACGGGAAGATCGCCAATAAACCCGCACGGCACAGCAAGACTTGGTACACCTGTAAGGCTGGCAGTAACTGTAAAAATATCAGCCAAATACATTTGCAAAGGGTCGCTTACTTTTTCCCCAAGTTTGAAGGGCAACGTTGGAGATACCGGACAAATTATCACATCGACTTTTTTGAATACATCGACAAAATCATTCCTGATTAGTCTTCTAACCTTCATTGCTTTCAGGTAATAAGCATCGTAATAACCGGAAGAAAGCGTATACGTCCCTAAAATAATTCTTCTTTTGGCTTCTGATCCGAATTGTTCCCTGGTTTTACCAAATCTTATACCGTCATATCGTGCCAGATTAGAGGAAACCTCAGAGGGCTGAATAATATAATAAGTAGCAACTCCGTACTCTGTATGGGGCAACGAGATATCTTCAATTTTCGCGCCTAATTTCTCCAGTTTTTTTACCGCTTCTAGAATCAAATTCTTTATTTTCCAGTCAAAATTTTCGAAATATTCTTTCGGAATGCCGATTTTTAAACCCTTTACAGATTTTTCTATGTCTTTTGTGTAGTCATCCGATTTTTGAGCTGTACAAGTCGAATCAAAACCATCCTCACCTGCTGTCACATTCAAAACTAAAGCATTATCATAAACAGTCTTTGTGATGTGACCAATACAATCTAAAGATGAAGCCATAGCAATGACACCATATCTTGATACCCGTCCGTAAGTAGGTTTAAGCCCTACGACATTGCAAAACGATGCGGGAAGCCTAATGGAGCCGCCGGTGTCTGTTCCCATCGCCGCAAGACTTGATCCCGATGAGACGGAAACCGCAGATCCGGATGACGATCCGCCGGGAACTCTTGACAAATCATGTGGATTCCTTGTTGGACCAAAGTCCGAATTTTCACCGCTTGAGCCATGCGCCCATGCATCAAGATTAGTTTTCCCGACTATGCAAACATTTGCATTGTTGAGACTATAAACGCTGGTCGCGTCATAAACCGGAACATAATTTTCCAGAAGTTTCGATCCTGCAGTTGTTCTAATATCTTTAGTCGAAAAAAGATCTTTGATTCCAATGGGAATACCTGCCAACGGATTCATCTTCTGACCGTTTGCGATCAGCTTATCAACCTTTTTTGCCCGATTGATAGCTTCTTCCTCGCAAATCGTGATAAACGAATTAAGTTGTTGATTGAGCTTTTTAGCTCTTCCAATGCATGCTTCGGTAAGCTCTAAAGCTTTTAGTGTTTTACTTTGAATAAGTTTTGAAGCTTCGTGAATTGTTAAATTGCTAAAATCGGTCATTTCTACTTCTTGGTACTTCTGGTACCTGTGACGCTTTTAAGCTCATTGCTCTTCAAAAATTGCATCAACTTCAAAAAAACCATTATAAGTTTTGGGGGCATTTTTCAGAGCATCGTCTTGGCTTAAGGAAGGAGCGGGTTTATCTTCTCTTAGAACATTTTGAAGATTTGTGATGTGGCCAATCGGCTCAATGCTGTCTGTATCTATTCCATTGAGCTTTGATATGTAATTTAAAACATCCTTCAGCTGTTCTTCAAAAACGGCCTTTTCCTTTCCTGAAAGGGGAATGTTTGCCAGTTTCGAAACATAATCAATATCAATTTCGGGTTTTTGTTTTTTCTTCATTGCATTGAGCGAAGAGCTATTACTCGCTCTTCTATCGGTGGGTGAGTGTTAAAAAGATTAGCAAATAACCCAATCGCATTTTTCTGATTCTTCAAAGGGTTTGTAATGTAAAGATGGGCTGTTGCTTTGTTAGCAGCCTCCAGCGGCTCCTTGTCCTTTGAAATTTTCAACAGTGCATCTGCCAATGAATCCGGATTACGGGTTAAAAGAGCTCCGGATGCATCTGCCAGAAATTCGCGTTTTCTTGAAATTGCAAGCTGGATTAACATTGCAATAACAGGCGCCAGAATCGCCATTACAAGTCCCAGCGCCAAAAAAATAGCGTTGCCTCCCCTATCATTATCCCTGTCTCCGCGGGAGTAAAATGAGATCCGCAGGAAAAAGTCAGCGGCCAGCGCAACCGTTCCAACCAAAATCGCAACAATCGTCATAAGCCTGGTGTCGTAATTGCCTACATGCGAAAGCTCGTGGGCGGTAACTCCCTCAAGCTCGAGCTTGGAGAGTTTTGAAACGATCCCACCTGTAAAAGCAATTGCTGCATGTTTGGGATCACGCCCAGTGGCAAATGCATTTGGGGCAGTGTCTTCAATAATGTAAATCTTTGGCGTGGGGAGGCCGGAGGCAATACACAAGTTTTCTACTGTTCGGAACAAATCCGGATTATCTTTTTTTTGGATTTGTTTGGCACCGGAGATTGCCATCACCAATTTGTCACTGGTGTAATACGAAAAAAAATTCATAATGCCGGCGGCAATTAAGGCGATTCCTGAAATTCCGAGGGCAGACGGCGCATCAAAACCGTAAGCAGAAGCAAAGATATAAAACGCCAAAGTCACAAAGAACGCAAAAAAGAACATAATTAGCCACGTTTTCAGGCGATTAGAGGAAATTTGTGTATAGGCTGTCATTATAGGGAAATTATACTATTGTCCTAATTGATTATCGAGGAGATATGCCTGTTCTTCTAAGAATTCATAATTCGGCTGCTGTAAATAATCATGTACAATATCTTCTCCTCTTTGAACAAGGATCGTAATTGCTACCTGATCGGTAGTAAAAGATAAATGCGAATCTCCTGGCAAAACCTTTAACTTGTCACTTACTCTCATAACTTCCTCGTTATGATAACTGTAGAGTTTTCCTACCAGTCTTCGAAATTTCTCCTCCGATGATCCATGCTGGTGATGGGAAGTCATCGTAAATTCCTCGAGTGTTTGAACAGCAATAAGAAGTTTCTCCCCATTTATTTCTCGTTCACGCCACATCAGGTAATTTGCTTTTGAATCAGGTGATTTTGAAGGAAGTGGATTATCTATACTTCCTAATTCTTCATCGTTTGACCCAGAGATGAGTACTGGCACGTTTCTAAACTTACCAAGATCTCTGAATCCGTCTGTGTTTTTGTATTTTTTATCGAAAGCAATTTTAATATTCACATCTGGGCAAGGAACGATCCATACTCCATTTATACATCTAGGTTCAAAATGGTGAGGTAGTATTCGCAGTATTTCTGTCATCAGTTAATCGTTTTGAGTTTTCCGCGGACGTCCTCTATATTCTTATACCCTTTTTTCTCCATAAAATCCAACAATTCTTTTTGAGCTTTTGCAAAAATCACCGGACCTTTTTGCAAAAAGGCAGTTCCTATTTGAATAGCCGATGCTCCGGCTAAAATAAATTCAAAAGCATCAACACCCGTGTATACCCCACCTACACCAATAATTTGAATTTTTCTACCCAATAATTCGTAAAATTTTCTGACGTTGGCAAGTGCTGTGTATTTAATATAACGGCCGCCGATACCGCCAAACCCGCCTTTCGGCTTGATAACTGTTTTTTCCTTATTTGGATCAATAACAAGTCCGTTCCCAACCGAATTTACGCTAGTTAAAAATTTTACAGGGTATTTTTTAATAACTTTGGCAATCTGATCATAATGCACAAAATCAAAATAAGCTGGCAGTTTCACTCCCCATGGCTTTTTACAGATTTTTGAAACTGTTTCTAGAAGTCTATCCATTTCTTGAAAATCATACCCAACTATGGGTTTACCAATGGTGTTTGGAGAACCCGGATTAAATTCAATTAAATCAACAGGGGAGTCATTAAAGGCTTTGAAAATTACAATATTGTCCTCCAAAGTCATCCCTGAAATGCTGGCAACAACCGGTTTTGCGTACTTTTCCTTTACAATTTTAGAAAACTTTACATAAGCCTTGTATCCCAAGTTTGGCAAACCCATTGAATTTATTGAGCCGAATTCCAGATCCGCATATCTTGGCTCGGGATTCCCTTTGCGGGGTTCTAATGTGCAGGACTTCATGGTAATTGCAGAAGATTTTGATTTGCCGATTACCTCAAGTTCTTTAAGTGTGACGTCGGCAGGACCGGCAGCATTAAACACACAGGTTTCGAATTTTACTCCGGCAATTTCTGTAGAAATATCGGCCATTTTTTTACGCAAATCCCATTTTCTTTGCCCAGTTTTTTGGGTCATTTGCCCATTCTAATATCGTTTTTACTTGCTCCTTTTTGAGATAACCATTTTCTTTGGCAACACCTACCGCTGTTTCAAGACTGCAAAGCGCCTGGAAATTTATTTTATTTTTTTTGAAATTTTCGTTTGCGGCATTTAAATTGTAAGTAAAGATTGCGAACAAATTATCCGCGTTTGCTCCTAGTTTTCTTAAAGCTTTTACTGTCTGGGTTGAAGATTGGCCTGTTGAAACAAGATCTTCGATAACTACAGCAGTTTGCCTGCGTTTGATTCTTCCTTCAACTTGATTTTCCAATCCATGACCTTTTTTAGAAGTTCTGACGTAAACAAGGGGTAATTTAAGTTTTTGGGCAACAAGTGACGCGTGAGGAATGCCGGCTGTTGCAACCGCTGCGATGACGTCAAACTTTTTAAGTTTTTTGATTCTCTCGATAAAAAAATCGGTTATTTCTTCTCTTTTTTTTACATCGGAAATCAAGAGTCTGTTGTCTGAATAAACAGGGCTTAAGATTCCAGAAGTAAACTTAAACGGGCTGCTAGTACGAAAGGTTATCGCACCTGATTCAAATAGCAATGCTGCAACTTTTTGGGCTGTCTTACCTGTGCTTGTTGATTTCATCTTTCAATTCTTGAGCAGCAAGTTTCGGATCCTGAGCATAAATTATGCCGCGGGATGAGCTTATTATCAAACCCGTGCCATTTTTTCTCAGCCCGTTTTTTAAGGTGTTTTGCAGATTCCCACTCTGAGAGCCTACACCGGGAACCAAAAAGGTCATCTTGGATGCAATCTCCCTAATCTTTTTCATTTCGTTTGGATAAGTCGCTCCCACAACCATAAGAAGATTTTTATATTTTTTGTCCCAATCGACAACTTTTCTGGCAACTTTTATAAAAAGTGGTTTACCGTCGACTTTCAAATCCTGCAAGTCTGCAGCTGACGGATTGGACGTACGGCAAAGTACAATTACTCCCTTATCGCGCCTTTTGAAAAATGGTTCTATGGAATCAAAACCGCAATAAGGACTAACTGTTACGGCATCGGATCCATAAACATCAAATACTTCTTTGGCGTACATTTCGCTTGTATGGCCAACATCTCCTCTCTTTGCATCGAGAATAACCGGGACATTCTGATAGTTCTCATGAATATACGTAATAGTTTTTTTCAAGTCCTTAAGACCCTTTAAGCCTGCAGCCGCATAGAATGCTATCTGGGGCTTAAATGCACAAACCAAACCCGCTGTTTGATCAATAATTGTTTTGTTGAATTCGAATTGACTTTGGCCTTTTTTTAATTTTGAGAAATCGGGGTCAAGACCAACACAAACCAAACTGTTATTTGCAAAAACCGCTTTATCTAATTTGTCCTGGAAATTCACTAGAGCTCGCCAACTAGACTATCTGCGATAAGTTCGGATACCGAAACTACTTCGACTTTTTTATTCTTTTTGGTGATATTTATGCTGTCTGAAACAAATACTTTGTCAATTTCACTTTTTTCAATTTTTTCAAGTGCATTGTTCGCAAAAACACCGTGAGTCGCACAAACAATTACCTTTTTTGCGCCCTTTTGCTTCAAAGCTTTGGCGCTTTCTATGATTGTTCCGCCGGTGGAAATGATATCATCTATGATGACTGCACAATCACCAACTACTTCCCCCGTCATAGACAAAACCTCAAGACTGTCCCGCACGTGGGTGTGCCTGTGTTTTTCTATAACGGCAAGCGGAGCATTTAAAAGCGACGCAAAATTTCTGGCACGTCTTACTCCACCTACATCAGGAGCCACGACAATCGGGCTTTTAAATTTTTCTTTGATTAATCGGCCCGCCAAAACTTCAAGCGCCGAAAGGTAAATTACCGGTACATCAAAAAACCCTACAATTGCATCCGCATGCAGATCGAGACAAACTACTTTGTTGACTCCTGATCTTACGATTAAATCGGCAATAACTTTTGCGGAAATCGGTTCGCCTTTGCGGCTTTGTTTTTCTTTTCGGCTGTATCCAAAATACGGAATGACAGCAGTAATTCTATGCGCGCCGCTTCTTGTTAGCGCATCAGCAATTAAAGCAAGTTCAATGATGTGACGATTTACAGGAGCCGAGTTTGATTGAAGAATAAAAACGTCGCAGTTGTTTACATCATCCTGTATCCAGACATCAACCTCACCGTCTGAAAATACTCCCAAATCTATTTTCCCCAGCGGTATTTTTGATTTGTCGGAAATTTTTTGCGCAAGCAAAAGGTTCGAGGAACCGGCAAAAATTTTAGGCGAATTCACTTTGGTTAAAATTTAACCTTTATCTCTGTTTTTGAAGCCTCATCGGCTTCAAAAAAGTCTTCTTTCTGGAAGTTAAAAAGCCTGGCAATTAACATACTTGGAAAAACCTGAATTTTTGTATTGTATTCCATAACATTCGAATTATAAAACTGCCGGGAGGCAGCAATTTTGGTTTCGGTATCGGAAAGCTCCTCCTGTAATTCCTTAAAATTATCCGAGGCCTTAAGATCCGGATAAGCTTCGGCAACTGCAAATAACGTCTTGAGTGCACCGGCCAGCATATTTTCCGCGGCTGCAGCCTGCCTGGGGTTTTTGGCAGAAAGCATGGCAGACCTTGCTTTGGTTACATTTTCAAAAACCGATTTTTCATGCTTTGCATAGCCTTTTACCGTTTCAATCAAGTTTGGAATCAAAGAAGACCTTCTTTTGAGCTGTACCTCAATTCCCGACCATGCCTCTTTTATTCGAACCCTTAGTGTCACAAGCCCGTTATAAAGAGCAAGTATATAAATTAAAACTATTAAAACTAACCCCCAAAAAATAATTGTTGATGTCATGGTTGTCTAATCATACATTAAACAATTTTCTGAATTCAACCCAAGGCAGTGTATTTGCAACATCTCTCTTTTGCGCCCAGCCGCGTCTTGCGACTGCAACGCCAAAACGCATGTTATCCATTTGGGCAATATCGTGCGAATCCGTGTTGATTATAAACTTAACTTGATACTCTAAAGCTTGTCTTACTAAAGTATCGGGAAGATCCATCCGGTTCGGGTGGGCATTGATTTCCAATACAGTCTTTGTCTTTCTGCATTCGCGAAAAATAAATGGCCAGTCCGCCTCATACGATTCACGTGCGTTAAGAAGTCTACCCGTAGGATGCGAAATTACTTGTACATAAGGTGAACGAATCGCCGCCAGTAACCTTGAAGTTATCGTTTTTTTGTCTTGAGAATGACTCGAATGTATACCGGCAATTGCTCCGTCTAACATTTTCAAACCATCTTTTGGTACGGAAAGCTGGCCGTTTGTTAAAATATCGATCTCGAGTAAATTAAGTATCCGGATATTTTTGACTGAGGATTTTAATTGTTCTATTTTTTTCGTTCTTTTCTCGATAATCCTAATAATTTGATTTTTAGTGTGGGTTGAAACGCCCGACGAATGATCGGAAAGACCGACATATTCGTAATTTAAAGATTTTGCTTTGTTGATAATCTCTTCAAAAGAATCTTTACCTAAATCATGGCTTGGCTCAATCGGATAACTAGAATGAAGGTGAATGTCGCCTCTAACATCTCTGACCCCAATGACTTTCGGCAATTTATACCCAAGCGCCGCTTCTATCTCTCCGGTATCCTCCCTCATTTCAGGGACTATCCAATCCATTCCCAGAAATTGATAAAACTCCTCTTCACCCTCAAATTCGTGTAATTGTCCTTTGTACCGGATGCCGTAATCGGAAACCGACATTTTCTTCTTTAAAGCAAGCTCGCGAAGCTTGATGTTGTGGTTTTTTGAACCTGTGAAATGCTGCAAGAGGGAGCCAAATGATTCCGGAGGATTTATCAGAACGTCAATCTGCATACCGTTTTTTAAAATAACCGAACCTTTGCGCTCTCCTGCCTCCAGCACTTTAGAAATCTCGCCAAAAGCTGTAAAATGTTTAATTACTGTCTTGGGGTGATTGGACGCAACAGCTATATCGATATCGCCAACCGTAGGATTCATTCTGCGAAGCGACCCTAAAGGTTCTGCTATTTTGACTTCTTTTAATTTTTTTAGGTGGTTAAGGATCCTTTCGGCAACCGGAAATACCTCAGGCAGTAAATACCTTGTGGGTTCTTTGAACTTGTCGAGACTTTCAAGAATTTCCTGCTCGCTTTTCTGGCCAAAACCGGGAAGCACTCTGATTTTTTTTGATTTAGCTTTTTGCGCAAGGTCACTCAGGCTTTTTAATTTAAGATTTGTCGCAAGCTTATAGGCCGTTTTAGGACCCATCCCCCGAACCTTCAAAAGCTCGAATACAATTTGAGATATATCTTTGGTTACAGAATCAAAATGCCCAACTTTACCCTTCGTGAAAAGCTCATCAAGATACTTTCTGATGTTTTCACCCAAACCCGGAACAGTGTCAAGTCTGCCTTCCTCCCAAAGATCTTTTATCTCGCTTGTTGCATGTTCAATACTTGCGGCGGCATTTTGATAAGCAATTATTTTAAACTGGCTTCCCCCTTTTATGGTGTAAGCTGCGGCAACATCATTTAAAATTTTGGCGATTTGTTTGTTGGAAAAGTAATAATCTTTCATTGCTTTTTCCCTTTTTTATGTTTGACAGGTTCAAAGTGCAGGTGTAAACTTCTTTTACTGTATTTTAACAAATCGCAAGGTCGCGTAGTGTAGCTGGCCTAACACGTCACCCTGTCACGGTGAAGATCGCCGGTTCGAATCCGGTCGCGACCGCAGACACGCAATCATCTTTTTTGAAAAAAATCCCCTGCCTGGAAGGAGGTTTGTTATGCCGAGAGGTCGTCCTAAAAAAAATTTTCTAAATTTTAAAATCAACTGGCAGGATTCGTATGGAACGTTTGTTCTGATTGCCATCATAGTAATCGTTCTTGGACTTTTGGTTGCCAATTTCTTTTCAAACAGATCAAAGGACATCGGCTCAGGAGAGCAAGTCGAGCAAACTGCAGAAGAAGCTGCAAAACCTACAGCGGGCGCGGAATACGAAATCAGGGAAAACGATTCCCTTTCAAAAATTTCACAGGAGGTTTACGGTTCGCAAAATTATTGGCCCACAATTGCACAAATTAACAAAATAGCAAATCCGAATAGAATTCTTGCAGGCAGCAAGCTTCAGCTTCCGTCAAAAGAGGAAATTGAGCAAACAAAAACCGTAATGACTGAAAAAACCTACAAGGTTTCGGAAGGTGACACTTTCTTTACAATTGCCCAGAAAGTCTACGGTGACGGGTCTAAATGGCGAATTCTGCATCAGGCAAACGGAGGCCGATTTTTGCCAAACGGAAATCCGTTAGTTTTTGCAGATAGCACAATTACAGTCCCTCGATAGGTTTTTAAAAAACTGCTAAACTGTTACCGCATGTCTGGTGCGGGATTAGTATAGTGGCAGTACGCAACCTTCCCAAGGTTGAGGTGCCAGTTCGATTCTGGTATCCCGCTCATTTGAACAGTAATACCCAAACGGCTAAAATAGGCCAATGCCGCCTTAGCTCAGGAGTAGAGCAACTGTTTCGTAAACAGTAGGTCCTCGGTTCAAATCCGAGAGGCGGCTCATCGTGAAGCAACGATATAGAATAAATAGGCTCGCAAAAAAAGAGGAAGCCGCCACGGTCAAGCGGATATTTGCGCTTTCCGCAATTAGCGCGCTTCTGGCGCTTTTTATGTTCACACTTGGAATACCCCTTTTGGGAAAATTTGCGGATTTCTTGGAGCTAATCCTTGGTTCTCAGAATCAGCAACAATCACAAGAAAGAAGAAACGTCCCCCCGCCTAACTTTGACCGGATTCCTGCTGCCACAAACAGCGCCAATTTAAACATCAGAGGATTTGCAGCAGAAGGCGAAAGTGTCGAACTTTATCTTAATGATAATCCTTCTGCAAAAGCAGACACCGCCTCAGGGAATTTTTCTTTTGAAGATATAAAACTTCAAGATGGAGAGAATACTATTGCCGCAAAATCATTATCAAGTGCAGGACAAGAGAGTGAATTTTCAAAAACTTTAACAATTAAATTGGATACCCAATCACCTGCACTTAATGTCGAAAATCCCCAGGAAAACCAGTCATTTTCAGGCAACAATAGGATTAAAGTCTCCGGCAAAACCGATCAGGATTCGCAGGTGTATGCCAATGGTTTTTTAGCAAATATCAACTCCGAAGGTCAATTTGAAATTTTGATACCGGTTGCAGAAGGCGATTCACAAGTTGAGATTCGTGCAATCGATGAGGCCGGCAACGTGACTGTGGAAAAAAGAAATATCCACTTTAGCAAGTAATCAGCGCAGATTATCTTCCCTGCTTACTATTCCTACAAAAAACCAGAACAGAAGCATTATCTGCGGAAAAAACAGTGAGTTTACGAACTGCGAATGAACAACCAAGCCAATAAATGACGCAGAAGTTCCAAGCGCGACAAAACTTCTCTTTGACGATTTTGCGACAGTTGACCAGATTGAAATTAAAATCCACATAAATGCAGCCAAACCAAAAACCCCTGTAGTTGCTGCCACCAAAAGTAAACTGGAATCGCTTCCTGCACCGGAATGACCCCCAAGATCTTGGTCATTTTCAAAAAATCCATAGCTTGCCTGAGTATAACGGTAGGTATTAAAACCGACGCCTACTAAAAAGTGGTCTTTGAAAACCAGCAGTGCTCTTTGCCAGCTTTCGATCCTTGCTTTGACAGTTTCGTCAAATGTTATTGCGCCTGTAACTCTTTCTCTTGCCTGGGGGATAAAAATAAATGATACGAGGAAAATTAATATGGCAAAAGACGTTATTCTAAACGATTTTAAAATGCCAATAACTAAAAGTGCACATAAAAAAGCAAGGTAGGAGCTTCTGGAAAATGTCAAAAGCACAGCAATCGAACTTGATAAAAAGACAAAAAGCAAAACTAAATTCTTCTTGAACAAATACGAACTTAGCGAAAAAGAAGCTAAAAATACAAACACAATCCCGACAAAATTTGGGTCCAGAAAAGATGAGACAATTCGCATCTTATGCGGATCCCAGCCGTAAGGAGCCAAAAATAAAAGATTCGGAACAAAAAGTAATTGTAAAAATCCCAAAAAAACAAGGATCGTGCCTGCTGACAAAAATATATTTACCCACTTTTCCATTTTTTCTCTTTTGACCACGTTTAGGGTAATTATCATTACCGAAAAATAAAGCAGGAATCTCAAAAGAAAAAGGCTGGAGACAAAAATCTCTTTAGGCGAAAACTGGTTCAGCGCAAAAACGGTTGAAGATGTTGCAAATAAAGAAAAAACGGCAGTCGGCAGCATTATTTTTTTCGGAATTACTATAGCGATCCTGTTGAAAAAGAAATAAAACAAAAAGGCGACTGCCAAAATTAATACAAAAATGTCAGAGACCGTAAACGACACTTCTTGCCCAAATAAAGGAATTCTTACAAGCTGTCCCGGGATTATCGATATGACTGCTGTTATAAGGAGAAGTTCTAATTGCCCCATTAGACTATTTTACGTTATCTGTGCCGATATGTAGACGATGTTAGAACTTTTTGGGTTAAGAATCAGAATAACTTGTTCGACAACTTACCACCACTTTTGGGGTGATGGATCAAGCTCCTCTAAAAAAACTGTTTCGCCGTCCTCTCTGAGAACTCCTGCACGATTATAGACTGTGCCCAGTCTTCTTGGAATATGCAACATCTTCTCCGCTGGTGGTTGCAACCATACTTTAGATTGAGGGATAAGTCTTGCAACTCCAATTGTTGAATTCCTGTGACTAAACTCTTCGTCTAATATCATCTCATCATACCTATCACCTTTGTCATAAAAAATTACAAGAATATTGCTTTTAGGATTTTGAATTGCAAGTCTTTCCGCAACTACTAGACTTGCAGCCGAAGTGTTACCAATCGTCTCAGGAATGTAAAGCCATGGTGCATTAAATCGCTCTTTTACTGACCGTCTCTCATCTCTATCCACAAGTTCAATCGAATCTACTCTGGAAACATCCGCAAATCTTAAGGGTACTCCTTTATCACTTCCTCCGTAATTGTCGTGGGGTTTATAAATCGGATCAGAACCATAGATTTCTCTATATTTTCCCGGATATTTTTGCTCGTAGTACGGAGCATTATCTTTATCCTCCAAACCCACTACTTCTAAATCTTGATAATAAAGCCTAAGCCCCTCACTGATTCCAATTGTTGATGTCCAATTACCCAAAACTGATACGAAATAATTTATTTTTGCATCTTCCGGCATTACAAACCCTACTTCTGCTCCAATTTCTGAAAAAGCGCCAACTGTTAACTGACATGCAGAGTGATTTACCACACAGACTCTGTGATCTTCTTTGATTGCGGTGAAAACTTGATATTCATCTTTTTGCCTATATGCTCTTCTATTTGATAGCCTTGCTTACGATAATCAACCAGTTTCCCCCTAAGCGCCCGACTTGCACTTTTCATATATCCTGACTCAGAAACCTCTAGTGTTGCACCAAAATTTACCATTTCCTGTATTCTGGCTTGCGGTAGTTCAGGTGGAACAATAATTCTTGCTTTATAGCCTAAGCGGTTGCAAAGCCAGGCAAAAGAAGACCCTGCGCTACCGGAAGTATTTTCGAGCAGTTCATCTCCAGGTTGAATTACGCCGTCGCTTTCGAGCTTGTTTAGAAGTAACAGATATGCTCTGTCGTAGTGACTTTCTGAAGGATTCTGGGATTCTACCTTAGCAAATATTCTTGATCCATTAGGAACGTCATAAACTCTTAAAAGTGGTGTTTTTCCAATCATTTTTCGCAGCTTTTCGTACTGTTCCTCACGATCTTGGGGAGTTTTTAAATCATCAGCTGGTCTAATCTGGCAAATCGTTTCTCGCGCTTGCAAACGCCCTTGAAAGGTCGTCTGAACAAATCGCTCAGGAGATGAGAGAGCAAAGTCTTGTTCTGCTGACATGAGAGAGAATTATAGCAAAAGAGTTTCTGTTTATCAACTATAGGTTATGGTCTATGGGTCTATAATTCGTTTATGACCAATCGCCGTTTATCAATTTTAATTTCTTGGCTCTCGACCAGCCTTTTATTTGTATTTCTCGTTTTCTCGCTTTCGATTTATTCAGAAACGCTTCAGAAGAATAGAGTAGCTCGAATGGACCTTGGTCTTTTGCAAATTTAGATCCCTTTCCTGAGTTATGTTTAACAATTCTATTTTCAGGTTCCGTGGTGATACCAGTATAAAATCTACCCGTTTTCGCCTTAGCTATATAAACATACCAGTACATTGTACTTTAGCCCTTCGACTCAC